>SXGS01214154.1_pt1 | contig 36052 bp, 28 predicted proteins | sample 3174681 | NCBI WGS metagenome assembly SXGS01 (sample SAMN11356861, study PRJNA531348) | freshwater metagenome | isolation source: freshwater sample F1-80 | place: China: Fuxian Lake, Yuxi | collected 2017-12-25
CGGACGAGCCGGCGATGGCCGCGCCGTTGGCGGACGTGATGTGGTCGTAGCCAGGCGCAATGTCTGTTACCAACGGGCCCAGCACATAGAACGGCGCTTCCGAGCACACTTCGCGCTGGCGCTCCACATTCATGGTGATCTGGTCCATGGGCACGTGGCCAGGGCCTTCCACCATCACTTGCACGTCACGCGCCCAGGCGCGGCGGGTGAGTTCGCCGAGGGTGTCGAGTTCCGCGAACTGCGCGCGATCGGACGCGTCATGCAAACAGCCGGGTCGCAGCGAATCTCCGAGCGAGAGCGTGACGTCGTAGCGACGGCAGATTTCGAGGAGGTCGTCGTAGCGGTTGTAGAAGGGGTTCTGGCGTCGATGGGCCAGCATCCACTGGGCCATGATGGCGCCGCCACGGGACACGATGCCGGTGATGCGCCCTTCGACCAGCGGCAGGTGCTCAAGGAGGATGCCGCAGTGAATGGTCATGTAGTCCACGCCCTGCCGGGCCTGGTGCTCGACCATGGCGAGGAGTCCTTCTTCGGTGAGGTCCTCGACCTGCTTCACTTCCTGCAGGGCTTGATAGACAGGCACGGTGCCGATGGGCACGGGTGAGGCTCGCATGATGGCAGCACGGATTTCATCGATGCCGCCGCCGGTGGAGAGATCCATCACGGTGTCCGAGCCGAGGTGCACCGCGCGGTGGAGCTTCTCGAGTTCGCCAGCCACATCGGAGGTGACGGCCGAGTTGCCGAAGTTGGCGTTGATCTTGCAGCGCGAGGCGATGCCGATGGCCATGGGCTCCAACTCGGGGTGATTCACGTTGGCCGGGATGATCATGCGCCCGCGGGCCACCTCATCGCGCACGCATTCGGCCGTGAGTTCTTCGCGTGCGGCGACGAAGCGCATCTCTTCGGTGATGACACCCTGACGCGCGAAGTGCATCTGGGTGACGCAGGCTTCGTCCTTCCGCTTCTCGATCCACGCGCTGCGCATCGTCCAAACCTCCCGCGCGCCGGCGCCCGCGCGCTTGGCTGCGCAGGCACCGAATCACGGGCCTCAATCTAGCCGCGTGGGGGGTGCGGGCAAGCACTCAGCGGCGCTTGAATGCGCGTTGGTCAAGGCTTGTTTCCACCCGACCTCCCGGCTTCGTCTTGAGCGTGCCCCGCGCGGTGCCGAGCTTCTCGTGCCACGCGACAAAGGAGAGCTCGGGCAGTTCGGCGGGCACTCCCGCGATGGTGCCCAGACCGTCCTTGCCGCTGACCACCACGAACGGATGCCGCGTGGCGATGACGTGGGACTTCATCCAAGGATGCATGTCGCAGAGCACTTGATAGGTGCCCGAGCGCACGAACGGCTTGGTCACCACGGGATCCGTGGTGGTGAGCATGGCGTTCCAGAGCAGGTTCCCTGCGCCATCCGAGAGTCTTGCCGTGTGCGCGAACGGGTCGCTGTTTCTCACGCGCAAGCCGTGGCCGGTTGCGGCGAAGAGCACGCGCGGTTCAAAGCGACAGTCCTTGTTGTCCAGCAGCGGTTCTCTCAGTGCATCCAGCGGGCCAACGAGGCCCAGCAGGCTGATGGCGACGTGGGCGATGCCGCGGCTCTTGTCATCCACCAGCAATGATTCATCCACCAAGCGGCCTTCCTCTGCGCACTTGCCGCAGAGTTTCGCTTCTGCAGGATTGCGTTCCTTCCACGCGGGATCGAGCCGCACGGCCGCCGGTGCTGGCGGGAGTTCTCCTTCCCAGCGCACGCTGAACACCACACTCATCGGCAGGGGATTCGGCGCGGCATCCTGCGCCGGAAGCGCCGCAGCGAGTGCGAGGCCGAGAGCGAGGCCGAGCGTGAGCATGTTCCATGGCAGCGGCCCGCGGAGGTCGTTGCACAGAGCGGCAGAACCAACGTGCGACGCGGAGCGGTTGTCAGCGCAGTCCATAGCGTTTCATCTTGCGTTGCAGGGTGCGGCGGTCGATGCCGAGGAGTTCGCTCACGCGGCTGACGTTGCCGCCCTCACGTTCGAGCATGGCCACGATGTGACGCCGCTCCGTCTCATCGAGGGTCTCACCGTGCGGCACATCTTCGGTGTTGATCCAGCGCTGCGGTTGCAAGCCGAGACTGCCGCGCAGCGTGGCTGCATCGATGGCGCCACCGGTCGTGAGCAGCACAGCGCGCTCGATGGTGTGCAAGAGCTCGCGCACGTTGCCAGGCCATGAAGCTGCAGCGAGGAGCGCCAGAGCGTCCGTCGTGAAACTCGCGTTGCGCGTGCGTGCCTCGGCCGACTCCGCCAGCCAGGCATTCACGATCATCGGGATGTCACTCCTGCGCTCCCGTAGAGGCGGCAACACGAGGCGGAACACATCGAGGCGCCAGAGGAGGTCTTTCCTGAAGCGCCCTGCGGCAGCTTCCGCCACGAGATCCTTGCCGCTGGCTGCAATGAAGCGCACTTTGACGTGGCGATCGTGCGTGGCGCCGAGGGGTCGGAAGGCACCTGATTCGACCACGCGCAGAAAGGCCGTTTGCAGGTCGGGTGCGAGTTCCGAAATCTGGTCGATGAAAAGTGTGCCGCCGTCCGCGTGGTGAAGCAGGCCTTCCGTCGCCGGTTCCCCGAGGGTCTGCACGCCGAACACTTCGGCTTCGAGGCGGTCCGTGTGCGGGCTCGCCGCATCAAGAGTGACGAAGGGACGCTTGGCGCGACTGGACGCATCATGCAGCGTGCGCGCGACGAGATTCTTGCCTGTGCCGCTCTCACCGAGGATGAGCACCGGGCTCCGCGAATCGGCTACGCGGTGCAGCGTGGTGCGCAATTCCTGCAGGGCAGGGGATGAGCCACGCAGGCACTCGACCGGATCCCCGGGGCCGCTCGGGCCGGGACGCGCAGCGCGTTGCAGCGTGCTGGCCACGTCCTCTGCATCACAAGGCTTCTCGAGATAGTCGAAGGCGCCGAGACGGATGGCCTCGATGGCAGAGGCAATGGAACCGTGGCCCGTGAGCATGACCACCGGCAAGCTGGGGTCCAGCGCACGCAGATGCTTCATGAGCGTGAGGCCATCCATGCCCGGCATGCGGAGGTCGAGCAGCGCCACTCCGGGCGGATGTTTCTGGGCGATGTCGAGGGCCAAGGGGCCGCTGCCTGCGGCATGGACGATGAGGCCCCTGCGCGCGAGTGCTCGCGCGAGTGTGCGGCGAAAGACCTCGTCGTCATCGACGAAGAGGACTTCGATCTGGCCAGTCTGCTCCGCTTTCATGGACAGGGGACCTCGAGTCGGAGCCGTGCGCCACGACCCTTCGCGCACAGCGCGATACGACCCCCGAGATTCTGCATGATGGCGAAGGAGACGTAGAGCCCAAGCCCCGTGCCTTCGCCTGCTTTCTTGGTGGTGAAGAAGGGTTCGAAGAGGCGGCCTCCTGCTTCGGTGGCGAGGCCAGTGCCTTCATCATCAATGTGGATCACGAGCGTCGAGCCTTCCATACCTGCATCCACACGGATCGCGCCTGCGTTTGCGCGAGTGGCATCCACGGCGTTGTCGAGACCGTTCAGGAGCACCTGCAGGAGTTGCGTTCGTACCGTGCGCGGGTGGGGCAGCGTGCCGCGCACCGAGACACTGATGCGGCGTTGCAGTTCGGCATCCCTGAGTGCCACGAGTCGCGTGGCTTCATGGAGGAGCTTCTCCACATCCACGTCCTCGCGCTCTGATTCGCCGGGATGGGCGAGATCGAGCAGGCGCCTGACAAGTCCACCAATGCGCGCGGATTCGTTCTTGATGTCGAGAAGACAGGCTCTCGCTTTCTCAAGGTCGGGGTTGGCCAAAGCCAGTTCGTCGTCACATTCGCTGGCGAGAAGGCGCACCGAGCCAAGGGGCGTGTTGACCTCATGGGCCATGCCGGCAGCGAGGCGCCCGAGTGCCGAGAGTTTCTCGGCCTTGAACAGTTGTGTCTCCGCTGCCCGGCGCACTCCCTCCAATGCCTCTGCCGCATGTTTGCTCTCGGCGAGGTCGGCCATGAGACGCGCGGCGAACGGTACGGCGATGCAGCCTGTGAGGAGGAGTGCACCGGCGAGACCCCACTGGAATCCGGTGGTGGCGAACTGGCTCTGGAGATGTTCCGCGCCCGGCAACTGGTCCGTGGCTCCGAGCAGCGCCAAGAGCAGCAGGATCAGTCCCGCGAGGCTTCCGAGGGGCAGCATGAGCCCGGGAGCGAGAATGGTGGCGAGCACCACTTGCACCACGAGAAAGATCGCGAAAGGGTTGTGCAGTCCGCCGCAGAAAAACAGCAGTGTGCCGAGGAGCAGGAGATCCAGTGCGCACTGGGCACCGATTGGTTGCGGAGCGAGCAGGCGCCGCGAGCGCGCATGGAGGACGGCGTTCCATGCTGCGAGCAATCCCACCACCGCGAAGGGAGGCCAAGAAACGGGCAGCAATGCGAGCAGCGGGCCCGTGCCGAGGAGCACGAGCAACACTCCTGCGACGGCTACCCAGCGGAGCTGGATGAGACGCTGGCTCGCCGCTTCTGCAGGATGTCCCGCTGCTGCACGCATGGCACGGGTATATCCGCGCGCGCGTCAGCAGTGAAGAGAGTGTCAGTCCTCGCTGGTGTCGTCAGGTCCCGTCGGCATGGCGGTGGGTTCCGCCACGCGTCGATAGCCAAGGGCCTTGGCGATGAGGAGGATCTCGGTCCACGAGGGGAAGGCGCGGCCCTTCTTGTGCTTGTAGGTCTCGATGGCCTGGATGAAATCCAGAGCCTCCTGGTTCACGGCCGTGGAGAAACGTGACTTGCGCTCGGTTGGAATGGCGCGGCGTGCAGGCGACTTCGCTGGCATGGTTCCCTCGTCTGGGGCTCTTGAAGCCCCCTCGCGACCTATCGGCACAGATGTGCTCCGGCTGTGACTCGCCGCCAAAAGAACTTTGGCGCGCGGCTTTGGCGCCGCGGCTCAGCGCGTCGCGAGCAGTGCCGCGAGGCCGGCGGGCGCGACGACTCCGCGCTCGGTGATGAAGGACGTGATCAAGTGCGCCGGTGTGATGTCGAAGGCGGGGTTGATGGCGGCTGCTCCGGACGCAGCGACTGGAAGGCCCTGGAAGTGGAGCACTTCTTCGGCGGCGCGTTCCTCCACCGGGATGCCGCGGCGATCAGGAATGTCCGGGTCGCAAGTGGAAAGTGGCGCCACCACGTGGAAGGGGAGGCCATGCGCCGCAGCTGCGAGGGCGAGCGCATAGGTGCCGATCTTGTTGGCCGTGTCGCCGTTGCGCGCGATGCGATCGGCGCCCACCAGCACGCGCGAGACCAGACCGCGGGCCATGAGTTGCGCTGCCGCGGAGTCCGCGAGAACGGTCACGGGGATACCGGCGCGTGACATCTCGAACGCGGTGAGGCGTGCGCCTTGAAGCAGCGGTCGGGTTTCGCAGGCCCACACGGTTGGTGCCAGTCCGCGTTGCGCAGCCAGCAGCACCACGCCCAGCGCTGATCCGAGCCCGCCCGCTGCGAGGGGACCTGCATTGCAGATGGTGAGAATGCGTTCGCCGTGCGCGAGGAGCGCCGTGCCCGCGGCAGCCATGGCAGCTGAGCGCGCTTGCTGGTCCGTTTTGATCTTGCACGCCGCAGCGTGCATCGCTTCGTGGCACGTGGCGGCGGAACTGCCTTGGGCTGCCTCAGCGACGGTCCTCACGGCCCAGTGGAGATTCACCGCGGTCGGACGCGTACCGACGAGGGCGGCCGCGCACGCGGCGAGCTCCGTGCGGAACGCAGCGAGATCCAGTTGGCGTGCGCTCTGCAGTGCCAGCACGAGCCCGTGCGCTGCGGCCATGCCGATGCTGGGGGCGCCGCGCACACGCAACGCGCGGATCGCCTCGTGCAGTGTGGCTGCATCGGCACAGCTGAGTTCGACCAACTCGTGCGGCAGGCGCGTTTGATCCACGAGCAGAAGTCGCCCTGTGGCGGCGTCGCCCATCCAGCGCAGAGGTTGGAGCGGCAGGTCGTTCACGTGCGCTTCGGGCGCTGGGCGAGTTGCTCTTGCACCTTGGCGTCCGCCGTCGCAACCGCCGTTTCAAGCCCCGCACGCCAGGTCGCGACCCGCGCACGCAAGGCCTGATCGGAGAGCGAGAGAATCGCGAGCGCGAGGTGCGCCGCGTTGCGTGCACCGGCTTTGCCGATGCCGAGGGTGCCCACAGGAATTCCCGGAGGCATCATGACCGTGCTGTAGAGCGCATCCACGCCACCGAGGCCCGGGCCTTCGAGCGGCACACCGAGCACCGGCAGAAGGGTCTTCGAGGCAACGACTCCGGCGAGATGCGCTGCCATACCCGCAGCGCAGATCACGACCTGAGCGCCGTCGCTTTCCGCCTTCTGGAGCAGCTCTTGCACGCGCTTCGGAGAGCGATGAGCGCTGGCCACATGGCAGGCACACTCGACGCCAAACTGGTCGAGCACATCCACGGCTGCGGACATGACGGCAAAGTCCGAATCCGAACCCATGAGGATGAGCACGCGCGTGGGCATCAGTGGACTCCTCCCTCGACGAGGCCCGGCACGGGCCGACCTGCGATGCGTTCGTAGATCTCGATGTAGCGCTGGCGCGCGAGGGCGGCCACTTCTGGCGGCAGCTTCGGCCCCGGCGGGGTCTTGTCCCAACCGCAGGTCTCGAGCCAGTTGCGCACCACCTGCTTGTCGTAGCTCGGCGGATCGCCGGCAGGCAGCAGGCGCTCGGCTTCTTCCTGCTTCCAGAAGCGGCTGCTGTCCGGCGTCAACACTTCATCCACGAGCACGGTGCGGCCGTCGATGGTGCCCCATTCGAATTTGGTGTCGCAAATGATGATGCCGCGGCTGAGGGCGTGGGCGCGTGCCTTCTCGAACACGGCGAGGGTGAGATCGCGGAGTTCGCGCGCTGTGGTCGCGCCGACGAGAGTTGCCAGAGACTCGAAGGAGATGTTCTCGTCGTGCCCGGCGGCCGCCTTGGTCGAAGGTGTGAACAGCGCCGGAGTGAAGCGGTGATTCTTCTTGAGTCCCGCGGGCAGAGGGATGCCACACACCGAGCCGGAGTGCTGGTAGTCCTTCCAGCCGGAGCCGAGCAGGAACCCGCGCGCGATGCACTCCGCAGGGAACACGTTCGCACGGCGCACAAGCACGGCGCGGCCCTGCAGCACGTCCTTGTGTGCGCGCACGGCCGCCGGCATGTCAGCCATGTCGCTGGCCACGAGGTGATTCGCCGTCACGGGCTTGAGGAGGTCGAACCAGAACAGCGCTAGCTGGTTCAGGATGATGCCCTTGCCGGGGATGGGCTCCGGGAGCACCACATCGAAGGCGGAGATGCGGTCTGTCGCAACGAGCAGGAGATGCTCATCGTCCACGGCATAGATGTCACGCACCTTGCCGCGGTTCAAAAGCTTCAGGCCGCTGAGTTCGGTCTTGACCACTGCTTGCATGGATCGCTCCACCGGGACCGAGGGTCCCTGGCGCGAGCGGACCATACCAGCGGGGTTGGGCTCCGGCGAGTCAGGCGCGGGACTTGATGTAGTTGCGGATGCGCTCGATGTCTTCGGCGCCGATTTGAAGGAATTCCACACCCGCTTCGAAGGTGCCGTTCAGAGCCTGTGCCACATGCACCACGCGGCCTGTTGCGCCGACGATCTCTTCGCGCAGCGCAATGCTGAAACGGAAGCGATCTCCCACGGTGAACTTCTGCTGCGACTGCAAGCGCAGGCCGAACTCGTTGAGGTCCAGTGTGACGGCCATGCCGAGGCATTGCTCCTGCCCCGGAACATCCGAGTGGATGACGAGATGGCCGGTCTCGATGCGCGGCGTGCTGCGACGGTCGTGGGGAATCATGCCTCGTGGCGGCGCCTCGGCACCGCTTCCTTCATCGGTTCCTCGACACCCAGGCTGAAGCTGCGCCGCCGGGCGTGACACGCCTGCTAGAGTGCGGCCGCCTCGATCCATCGGCGGAGGCTGCATCATGCCACGACTCGCGCCCTGTTTCCTTCTGCTCGTGTTGATTGGTTCCGCTCTGGCTCAACCAGACCGTCCGGGCGGGCGGGAACTGGAAAACGCGCGCGAAGCGTTCGGAGCTGGTCGGCCTCAAGACAGCGAGGCACTGCAACGGTCCAAGGCACGTTGGAAAGAATGGGAAGGGCTCATCGGCCGCGCGATGGAGATCCACGCGGCGGCGCTCAAGGACGGCGGGGAGCGGCTCGAACTCTGCATTGACACCTATGTGACGAATGCCGAGGCGCGCGGCAGCGCCCTTGACCACTATCTCGCGGGAAGGTTGCTCGGATCAGCCGACCGTCTGGACAAGGCGCGCCAGCATTTCCAGAAGGCCATCGACCTCGACCCATGTTTCTACTGGGCTCACCACGGCCTCGGTGCCTGGTATTCCGCCAAGAAGATGCCCGAGGCGGCCGAGCGTTCGTTTGCCCGCGCCCTCGAACTCAATCCAGCGCACGCCATGTCCGTGCGCGGTCGCGCGCTGGCGCTCCTGCAATTGGGTCGGCTCGAAGCGGCCGAGAATCTGCTGCGCGAACACCTGAATCGCGACCCGTCTGACGGCGTGGCCATGAAGGCGTTGGCGGGAGTGCTCATGGATCGCGCGCAGTATTCCGCGGCGGCCATGGTGCTCGAGGAGTTGGGCAAGAAGGAAGCGCTCAGTCCGGATGAGGAGTTGCGGCTCGCGCTCTGCTACCGGCGCAGTGACCAGATGGAGCGGGCCCTGGCGATCTACACGGCTTCGGTGCGACGCGACGAGCGCAACTGGCGCGCGTGGCAGAACATCGCCGATATCGCGCAGCGGCAAGGCAGGAACCATGACGCAGCAGACGCGCTCGCCACTGCACTGCGCCACGTGCCGCAAGGCGTGGAAATCCAGCGGGATTCCATCGAGGGCGCCATCCTGCGTTTGCGTGCGCTGCCGGCCACCACGGCGCCTGACCCGCATGTGAAAAGCGTGGAGGAGCTCATGGACCTCCTGCTTCAATCTGCCGAGGTGGAGCGACGCCGCGATGCGGCGCGTGTGCTCTGTGAGCAGCCATGGGTGAAGTCCGAGCTAGCCAAGGCCATGCTCAACGCATTGAAGGACAAGGATGAGGTGGTGCGTTCTCTCGCCATGAAGAGCATTGCCCGGGAACACGACCCCGAGCAGTTTCAGAGCCTGCACGCCTTGCTCGAACTCCTGCTGCTCAGGGATACGAGCGCGAAGGTGCGCGGCATGGTGGCGGATCTTCTCGGTCGGGAGGAGCGCCCTTCGTCCGTCCCGGTGCTGATGAAGGCCATCGAAGACTCGGACCCGTACGTGTTCCGGCTGGTTCATCGCTCGCTGAATCGCTGCACCTTCGCTTACATCGAGGTGATCGAGCCTGAAGCCATGGATGCGGCGGCGCGCGCGCGCCTCAAAGCTGCGTGGGCTGCCTGGTATGCGACGGAGCGTGAGCGCTACGCGCGGTTTGAAAAGAAGGCCGGCTGAGGTCGAAACGAACCTGTGGGGATGCAGTGATGGGAACGATCATGGTTGCCGGCGGAGCCGGTTACATCGGCTCGCACACACTTTGGTTGCTTCGTCAGCGCGGGCATGACGCGTTTGCCTTCGACAATCTGTCGGAAGGCCACGCCGCGGCTGTGCTGGATGCCGACCTCGTTCAGGGCGATCTGGCGGACGCGGAGCTCGTCGAGCGCACACTGCGTGAACGAAAGGTCGAAGCCGTCTTCCACTTCGCCGCCCATTGCTATGTGGGCGAGTCAGTGACCGAGCCCGCCAAGTACTACAAGAACAACGTGGTCACCACGCTCTCGTTGTTGGAGAGCATGCGTCGAGCGGGTGTGCCCTTCTTCGTCTTCTCATCCACCTGCGCCACCTATGGTGAGCCCAAGCAGGAGCGCATGGATGAAACGCATCCGCAGTGGCCGGTGAATCCGTACGGCTGGACGAAGTTCATGGTCGAGCGCATGCTCGCGGACTTCGATCGCGCCTACGGGTTGCGCTCGGTGTGCCTGCGCTATTTCAACGCGGCCGGGGCACACCCTGAAGGGCTCATCGGCGAAGATCACGACCCCGAAACGCATCTCATTCCGCTGGTGCTCGGTGCGGCAGCCGGGCGGCGCCCCGCGCTCAAGGTCTTCGGCGACGATTGGCCCACACCGGATGGTTCGTGCATCCGTGATTACATCCACATCCTCGATCTCGCGGATGCGCATCTGCGCGGGCTCGACTATCTCCGCGCGGGGAATCCCTGCGCAGCCTTCAACCTCGGCAACGGAGCTGGTTACAGCGTGCTCGAAGTGATCCGCGCTGCAGAAGAGGTGACCGGCAAGCGCGTGCCCTTCGAGATGGCGCCGCGTCGCGCGGGGGATCCTGCGCGTCTCGTGGGCGATTGTCGCCGTGCAGCAGAAGTGCTGGGCTGGAAGCAGGCCTTCGCAGATCTTCCGAGCATTCTCAGCAGTGCGTGGCGCTGGCATGAGCGCCATCCCGACGGCTTCAAGGACTGAGCGAATCGCTCGCGTCAGAGGGTGAGGATCGTGAATGGGTCGGAGACGCCCCACGGATTCGGCGGCGGTGAGATGCCGACGAACGCGGCCTTCAGCGTGTGAGCGCCGATGGGCAGCGGGATGTTCAGCAGCGCCGTGCCCGTGCCGGTGGCACCCACGATGCCCTGGAAATTGAAGAGCATCATTCCCGATTGGGCCGGATCAAGGCTCCAGAAAAAGAGGGGATCGGGTGTGAGCGGGATCTGCGCGCCGCCAGGAACGAAGAGGCCTCCTGTGGTTCCGAAGGAGAGAGCTGCCACGTAGGGGAAGCCGTTGAATCCGGGAGCGGCGAACTGCAGCACCAGCGTGCCCGGCGTTTGCACGGGATTCAGAGACAGTGCCGTGATCTGCAGGGGATTCGGAGGAGCCGCGTTGGTGGTGCAGCCGCGGATGGCCCAGATGCCGGCGTAATAGAGCGGGCAAAGCGGGAAGCCCATGACTGTGGCGTAGGCACCGTCGCGCCAGCCTTGTCCCGCGATGTCGAGCAGCGTTGTCTGCGGCGGAGTGATGTTCGGGTTGCAAAAGAGACCGCTCGAAACGGTGTTGTCCGTGAAGAGATTGGCCGGGTAGCCCGCGTTGCAGTTGCCATTGGGATTGAAGTCGAGCCGGAATGCGATGGCGAAGCGCCGGTGGGTGGCGTTGTTGCCCACCGTGATGTTGTAGGTCGAGACATCCAGAGTGTTGAGTCCGGTGGAAGTGACTTGCATGGCGCTGCTGGTGGCGTTGCCGAGGTTGAACACCTGCGTGCCCATATTCGGGATCTGACCTGAGAAGCTCACGCCGTCGTAGATCTCCACGTTCAGTTGCGCCACGAACCCGCTCGCGCCGCCCGCGGCACCGAAGGGCGCCACCACCTGCGTGAGTTTCTGAGGCGGCATCCCTGCAGGCAGGTTGAACACCACGGCGGCGGCTTCGCCCTCACAGAGCCCCTGAATCACCGAGAAGCTGAGCGGGGTGCCGCCCGGAATGGCAGGCAGGGTGTCGCGCTTCCAAAAGGTGTCCGAGGCCGACGGGCAGGCCTGCGCCGACAGCGTTGCAGCAAGAGTGCCGAGGATGAGGAAAGTGGCGATGCGCATGGTGGCCTCCAAGGGGCCCGGAAAGCGTCCCATGCTCCAACTCGCGAAGTCAAGCGATCCGATGGAGAAGCGCTTGGGATCTCAAAGTTGTTGCGGTTTCTGGCCAAGCACTGCGCGGCAGGCCCTTCGGCTGTACCTGCGGTATCAGGTCGAACGGTTCGATGGCGGTGCGGCTCTTGATACATGCTGAGAATCCACACTGCGCGGCGAACAGGCGGTGTAGACTTCTTGCAATGATCGCAGCTGGCTGCCAACCACTTCAGTAACAGACGGTGCTGAATGAGGCGCTGAAAGACACGGAAGATTTCATGGTGCGTTCGACCACCCTGAACTCGGGAGTCATGTGCCCGCAACGAGGTGCAGTATTGAGGGGCTGCAGATGACACACAAGGCGCTGTCAGCTCATCTTGTGCTTGTGGTCGGAATCGCGCTGCTTTCCTCCCGCGGAGCTATCCTCACGGCGCAGGCCCCGGCAGCTTCCGTTCCGCACTACTTCGGCGCTCTGGTGGCACTCCCACCCATTGTCATTGGCCCTGCCACGAGTGCCAACACCCAGTTTTGGACAACAAGGATCGGAGATTTGGACGGTAATGGACTGGAGGACCTCGTTGGGCCCTGGGGCGTGAAACTCGCGTCTGCTCCAGGCAGCTTCTTGCCCGCCGTGCCTCTTGCTGCGAGTCTTGTTGCTGTGCCGCCGGGTTACCATGTCAGCCGTGTCGAAGGCTTTCAATTGGCGCAAGTGAATCAGGACGCGGTACCGGATATTGTCATGCGTGTCTGCATCACCAATGATCCGGCTGCTGCACTGGTGCTTTACGCAGAGTACGTGTTCGCCTTGGGAAACGGTGCAGGTGGGTTTGGACAGTTTGCAACCTGCCGGGCCTTCTCAATCACAGCATCGTCAGGCCGAACGGTGAGGCCACGCTGCCCTTGCCCATGCCGATGAATGGAGCGCTTCTGGGGCTGCAGTGGTACGCACAGTGGGGCGTGATCGATCCCACGGTCACTCTCGGCTACGCCCTCAGCCCCGCGCGCAAGTACATCATCACGAACTGAGGGCGATCCGCCCCGGGTGAGATGGTCTGTGCCGCAGCATAGAATGACATCGTGTTCGGGGCCGGGCGGCTCCGGGCGCTGATCTTTGCGGGGAGATTCTGTGCTGCGTGCCCTCATCCTTCTTGTCGTTGGAGGCGTCGCTCTCGGCCAAGGTGTGACCTGGTCGGGAGTTGATGCTGCGCTGACGAAACTCATCACCGGTGCGGGTGAGGGCGGCCTCGAAGTGGGCTGCTGTGTCATCGACCCGACGACCGGTGAACGGCTGTACGCGGTGCAGGCGGAGCGGCTCATGATCCCCGCCAGCAATCAGAAGGTGTTCACCGCCGCGGCGGCACTGCTCGGTCTCGGTCCGGAGCATCGCCTGTGCACCGACCTCGTGGCGCACGGTGCAATCGAGGGCGGTGTGTTGAAGGGCGATCTGCGCCTTCGCGGCGAAGGCGACCCGACGCTCGAGAGTGACCGCGTACTACCGTGGTTGTTCGAGCGCGTCCGCGCGGCCGGCATTCGCCACGTGGAGGGAGCGTTGCTCATCGACGAGCGTTTCTTTGCGCATGAACTCCGTGGGCCCGAGTGGCCGGATGAGGAACCATCCAAGGCCTGGATGGCGGCGGTCTCTCCACTCTCCCTCGATCACGGCACAGTCGCCGTGCGCCTTCTTGCCGGTGCCGGCCCCGGGGCGGCCGCGCGCTGTCGCATTGTTCCCGAGGCCGCGGCGCCTTTCGCGTGCAGTGCCGTGACGGCCCGCTCGAACAGCGAGCACCTGATCGGTGTCTCGCGCGAAGCTGGCTCAGATATGCTCCGCATCAGCGGTCGCGTGGCACCGCTCACGGCGGTGCACGACGTGTCGGTGGCGGTGCTCGATCCGGCGCAGAGCTTCGCGAGCGCCTTGCTGGCTGTTCTTGAAGGCGGCGGAGTGCGCGTGGATGGCGGTACGCGCCGGGCCACGGCGGATGCGCCGAAGGGCGGGCTCTTGCTCGGCCGCTTGCGCACGCGCGTTGCAGATGTGCTGCCTGTGCTCATGAAGTCCAGCCAGAATCACCGTGCAGAAATGCTCGCGCGACACATCGCTGCTGCGCAGGCGTCAGGCGCCGGGTTCGCCGCGGCGGGCCGCGCAATGGCAGTCATCCTCGAGCGCGGAGGTGCGCGACTCGGAGGCAGTGTGCTCGCGGATGGCAGCGGCCTTTCACGCGCCAATCGCACTACGGCCCGGGCCCTCACGGATGTGTTGGGTGTCGTCTGGCGTTCACCCCAACGCGACACGATGCTCGCCGTCATGCCCAGAGCCGGCGAAGACGGCAGCACGCTGGATGGACGCTTGAAAGACCTCGCGGCGCGCGTGCACGCGAAGACCGGAACGCTCCGCGCGGTGTCCACGCTCTCGGGTTACGTGAGTACGGCCACGGGACGCACCCTCGCCTTCAGCATCCTCGTGCATCAAGCGAGGCCGAGCCGCCGCTCCGCCCGGGAAGTGCAGGACGGCATCGTGCGCGCGCTGGCTCGTTTCGGCGGCACCCCATGACGGGAGACCTCTTCGGCAGTCGGCCGCGTGCTCCCTTGGCGGAGCGCATGCGCCCACGCTGCTTCGAGGAGTGCGTGGGGCAGAAGGCCCTCGAGAAGTCGGCGCCGCTCGCGCGCGTACTGGCCTCAGGCCACGTGCCTTCGCTGCTCCTCGTGGGGCCACCGGGTTGCGGCAAGACCAGCGTGGCGCGGCTGCTTGCAGGGCAGGGCGGGCTGGAGTTCGTCTCCTTCTCGGCGGTGCTCTCCGGCGTGAAGGAAGTGCGCGAGCAAGTCGCGGCGGCGCGCGCGCTGCATGCGGCCGAGAGTCGCGGCACGCTGCTCTTCGTGGACGAGATCCATCGCTTCAATCGGGCGCAGCAGGATGCGTTCCTGCCGCATGTGGAGGACGGCACCATCGTGCTGGTGGGTGCGACCACGGAGAACCCGAGTTTTCACGTCAATGCTGCGTTGCTTTCACGCTGCCTCGCAGTGGTGTTGGAGGCACTGCCGCTGAGAGCCCTGGTCGAACTCGGCCGCGGGGCCTGCAACGATCAAGAGCGCGGTCTCGCTGCGGGCTGGAGCTTCACGGACGACGCCCTCGGAATTCTCGCTCACAGCGCGCAAGGCGATGCGCGCAGTCTCTACAACCAGATGGAGACCATGGTGGCGGCCGCCACGGGCGAAGCCCCGCAGCCGCGCTCGCTCGACGACGCGACCGTGAGGCGGCTCCTGACGCGGCGCGTTGTGGCTCACGATCGCGGCGGCGACGAACATCACGGGCAGATCAGTGCTCTGCAAAAGGCGGTGCGCGGCGGCGATCCCGACGGAGCGCTGTACTGGCTCGCGCGCATGCTGCATGCTGGTGAAGACCCGCACTATCTGTTGCGACGACTGACGCGCATGGCAGCCGAGGACATCGGGCTGGCAGACCCCGCGGCGTTGCAGCTCGCCGCCGCTGCTGTGTCCGGCTTTGATCTTGCCGGTCGGCCGGAAGGCGACCTCATCCTCGCGGAACTCACGCTCTATCTTGCGACGGCACCCAAGAGCAATGCGGTTTACATGGCCTTCGCGGCGGTGCAGAAGGAGATCGAAGCGGGTGCCGTGCATCCCGTGCCGCAGCACTTGCGCAATGCCGTCACGCCCTTCATGCGTCAACTCGGGTGGGGCAAGGGCTATGTTTACCCGCACGATTTCGACGAGGCGGTGGCCGAGCAGGATTACCTGCCGCCCGCGTTGAAGGGGCGCCGCTGGTATGCACCTTCACCTTTCGGGCACGAGAAGGAGATCAGCAAGCGCCTCGATTGGTGGCGGCGTGTGGTCGCCGAGCGGCGCGACGGATCGGAGACACCGAACTCATGACGGACCTCGAACTTGCGGAGGACCTCGCGCGTCGCGCGGGAGCGGTGCTGCTCGCACATGCAGGCAGGGTCAACGTCTCGAAGAAGGGCGCACGGGATCTCGTGACCGAAGCGGACCACGCCTCGGAAGCTCTCATCCTCAAGGGGCTCGCGAGTGCGCGGCCGGACGACATGGTGCTCGCGGAGGAGACCCGCTCTTCGACGCCAATGAAGGGCCGCGTGTGGATCGTGGATCCGCTCGACGGCACCACCAACTACATTTACGACATTCCCCATTACGCCGTTTCCATCGCGCTCAGCGTCGACGGCCGCGTCACAGCGGGCTGTGTATTCAACCCCCGGCTCGATGAGTGCTTCACGGCCGCGCTGGGGGAGGGGGCGTGGCTGGGTCCGCGCCGCCTCGCGGTGCGCCAGGAAAGCCGCCTTTCCGAGGCAGTCCTCTGTACCGGCTTTCACTACCGCATGGAGGAGAAAGCTGATTCCAATCTCGGCAACTTTGCCGCCATGGCTGCAAGGACGCGCGGACTCCGGCGCCTCGGATCCGCGGCCCTCGATCTCTCCTACACAGGGCTTGGCCGCTACGACGGGTTCTGGGAACTCCATCTCTCACCGTGGGATGTGGCCGCCGGAGCCCTGGTGGCGTCTGAAGCTGGCGCCTTGGTGACAGATCGTCTTGGAGGTGAAGACTGGCTTTCTGGAGGCAGCATCGTGGCCGCAAATGCGAGTTTGGCGCAGGCCATGCGTGGCGTCTTGGCGCTGCCTGAAAAGACCATGGCATGACATCTTTCCTGGGATGAAGCGTGGGGCGGATCGCCGGGAACTCTGGTATCCTCTCAGACAGCGAAAGTGCCCCTTTCGCATCCCACGGAGTCCCCCATGTTCAAGTTCTTGGCGCCCATTCTGTTGGCCACGGCCACGCTAGTGCCTTGCCAGCAATGGAACAGTTTCACGGCCACCATGTTCGTTGACGGTGCAAGCGGGCCACCGGTGCCGATGGTCTATCCCTGCTCCCGCGGCTTGCCGCACAGTCTGGTCATTCAGGGGCTGCAATACGCGCCGTTCATCCTCTACGGATCTCCGACCCTGCTCACTCAGGGCATCTTCATTGGCGGCCCCGGCATCGTGGACATCAACCCCGTTGGCTACTACACGCTCTTCAACGGAATGACGAACCCACTGTTCAACACGGGTGCGGCTGGCATGTGGATAGCCAACTTCACTCTGACGAGCACGACGCCGCTGAACACGACCCAGAGCTATCAAGGCCTGCTGGCGGACGCGAGTGCGCCGACAGGTGCGCGTTTGACCATGGCCACCAAACTGGTCGTGTCTCCGGGGCTTACGACGCAAGCGATCACGCTTGGCGACAACGATTACGCCACGTACAGCTTCCCGACCGCGGGCATCACCAACTTCCCGTTCTACAACGCGACTTTCACGACCATGTTCGTGAGTGCCAACGGCTACTGCTCATTCAACGGCGCGGATGATGACTTCACGCCCACCATCGCCGAGTTCAACAGCTCCTATCCACGCATGGCACCCAAGTGGGCCGACCTGCACCCCGAACTGGGCGGCTCCATCAACGTCCAGACCAACCTTGCTGACTCGCCACCCACGGTGACGGTGAACTGGGTCGCCCTGCCCGAGTGGGCCAGCAATGGTGCCAACCACACCTTCAGCCTGAAGCTGTACTCGCAGATCGGCGATATCGAGATGATCCACGGGCCCTTGAGCCCTCCGGTCATGAGTTACGAGAGCATGACGGGCATCACGCGCGGAGGCGGGCTCGGGCCGAATCCCAGCACGCAGAAGAACCTCAGCAACATGTACGCAACACCCATCCAGGGTGCGCCGAATGAGAACTTCGTCGAGTGTTACGGCTACACCACCATGGCTTACTACTGTGGCACTGTGAACAATCCGTTCGATCTCACGGGACGCACGTTGACGTTCTACGCCATGGGTGCCGGGGCCACTGGTGGCTACTACGTTGGCACCTGCTCGCAGTAAGCGCACGCGGTCACTTGGATCTTCCAACAACGCGGGGCGTGCTGCTGTGGCAGCCCGCCCCGTGGTGATTCTCAGATGCGGAACGCGGGTCAGCCGCTTACACGCTCCTTGAACTCGAGCGTTTCGGGGTCGAGGCGCACCTTGTCGCCGATATCCGTGAGCAGGTTCACCTTGATCTTCACACCGTTCTCGAGAACGGCATCCTTCAGGCCGCTGCCTGCACCACGCATCGGGGGAGCCGTCTCCTTCACCACAGCGACCACCGACTGAGGCGGCGAGACGGCGACCAAGCGGCCTTCGACCACGAGTCCCTTGTAGCTCTCGCAACTCCAACGTAGAGCTTCCGCGGCGGAATCCGCGTTGCAGTGGTACTCCTCGCCTTCAGCGCTGTAGAACACTTCGTCGTTGCCGTCGCGGTAGGAGTGCGACAAGTCCACCACCTCGTTCTCGAGGAGGTTCCATTTCGCGTCGCCGTGTTCCTTGAACTCCGTGATACGGCCGGTGCTGATGTCGCGGGTCTTCATCTGCACGAACTGGCGGCGGTCATTCTTGAGGATGTTCCAGAAGATGACCTGACAGATGCGGCCCTCGTGTTCCACGAGGTTGCCTTTGCGCAGGTCGAGAGCGTTGACATTCATTGGTGCATTCCTGGTGGCCGGGAGGGGCATTCCGTGCCTGGCCGCATGACGCCGCCGCGAAGGGCGTGCCGATTCGAAGGGCACCATAGCCGCGGCTCCCGCATCCCCAAGCGCGCTATGCTGCAGGGCCATGGTGGAATCTGTGGAGTCTGCGCCGCCCTTCCTCGATCGCCACGGGCGCATGCTCGGGAGTTTGCGGCTGTCCGTGACGGACCGCTGCAATCTGCGTTGTCAGTACTGTATGCCGGCCGCGAGCTACGACTGGCTGCCGCGGGAGGATCTCCTCAGTTTCGAGGAACTGCGACGACTGGCCGCCCTCTTCGTGAGCCTCGGGGCCGATCAGGTGCGACTGACTGGCGGCGAACCGCTGCTGCGCCGCGATCTGCCAGACCTCGTACGCAAGCTCTCCGGCATTCCGGGGCTCCGTGACCTCGCGCTCACGACCAACGGGCTGCTCCTTGCACCCCTCGCAGCGCCTCTGCGCGCGGCGGGGTTGCAGCGCATCACCGTGTCCCTCGACACGCTCAGGCCGGATGTGTTCGAGCGCGTGAGCCGCCGGAAGGGGCACGCGGAGGTGCTCGCGGGCATTGATGCGGCACTGGCCGCCGGATTTCGCGGGCTGAAGTTGGACTGTGTGGTCATGCGCGGCATGAATGACGACGAGATTCCGGCTCTGCTCGACTATGCCCGTGCCCACGGTGCCGAACTGCGCTTCATCGAATACATGGATGTGGGGGGAGCACAGCACTGGAAGCCGGAGCGGGTGGTTCCCGCAGCCGAGATCCTGCAACACATCCAGAGAGCCTTCGGGCCCGTCAGTGGCGGTGGCGCGCAGGGTGCAGCACCGTCGACGCCGTGGCGGCTCCAGGACGGGACCCCCTTCGGCATCATCGCGAGCATGTCGGCGCCGTTCTGTGGTGCGTGTGTGCGTTCGCGTGTGACGGCTGACGGGCACTGGTTCCACTGCCTCTATGCGCGCGAGGGCTTCGACTTGAGAGCGCCACTGCGTGCCGGGCTTTCGGACAAGGAACTGGCGGAGTTCATTGGCGCACGCTGGCGTGAGCGCGACATGCAGGGAGCGCTGGACCGGCTGCGCGCCGGGAGCCACGGTGCCGGTGAGGGCGACGCGCACTACGAGATGCACGTGCGCGGCGGGTGAACTGCACTCCACACGGATCCGCGGACCTGCCGCCTGCTCTGGTCGGGGGTGATCCCGCTTCGCAGAGCCGCTCGGATGCACTCGAAGGCTCTGCTCAGCGGGACCCCATGCGCTACGCGCCGATACGGCGCAGGCGGCGCAGGCGGTCGGGACGGCGCACACGAGGGCCGGAGCAGTGCCGCGTGACGCCGACCCCCTTCAGGCGCAGCGCGCAGGCATCTGCATCAGGCGCGTTCGACATGAAACTGCACCCGCTGCATGAGCTTGGCGTAGCGCCCACGGATGTCGGCGAGTTCTTCGTCGCCGCCGTGGCGGGCATCTGCAAGCCACGCCTGACCGCGGGCGAAGAAAGCCCCGAACTCCTCACCGGACATCTCGCGTGCCACCTGATCCATGCGCGGCACTGCATACATGCGGCAGATCGGCTCACCTGCGGGAATGTGGATCTCGGTTTCGCGCGCATCGAGTTCCAGAACACAGTGCCAGGGATAGGAGACGGCGTACTGGTCTGCATCCACAATCGCTGTGAAGCTTCGCCAGGGCCGCCAGTGATTGGGGATGCCCTTGATGCAGAGGAGTTCGCCAGGATCAGTGTGCACATAGAGCCACGTCGAGATCTTGACCTGGTTGCGCAGCAACGGGAACACGTCGTCCGTGATGCGGTGCGGAAGTTCCTGCCCCTGCGGCCAGAACCACGCATTCACCTGTGACTGCGGCGGTGCAGGCTCGTGGTCCGGCGGCGCAAAAGCCCAGTCGGCCTCGAGGGTCACGGGCTTCTCGAGCTTCCAACCCCCTCCATCGAGCCGCGTGAACGTCATGTCGAAGGAGGTGCACACATCAAAACCGAAACCGTTGGCCGCGCGCAGTGGCGGGCATTCCTCGGGGTGTCCTCGACCCGGCGGAAGTTTGCGCAGCACGTCGCGCGCGGGTTCGGGATCGCGGACGGAAGCGTTGAATTTGAACCAGTGCAGCATGTGGAGCCCATATTGCCATGCGCGCGCGGTGAACTGAAGTGCAGCGCGGCGGGGTGCGGGTCAATGCCCACATTCTCAAGCGCGCATGCTCTCAGCAAGCGGCCCTGCTCAGCGAGCAGCGCAAGGAAGTGCTGGGCAGATTCCGTGCGCGCGACTATGGTTGAGGCTCAGCGGATCCTGCCACTGCAGGAACGTGCCCCCCATGAACATTGACGCTGTCGAGGTACGCGGTGCGCGTGAGCACAACCTGCAGGGGATCGACGTGTCGATCCCCCGCGGGAGATTGACCACGGTCACTGGCGTGTCGGGCTCGGGAAAGTCGTCGCTGGCGTTCAACACCATCCAGGCCGAGGGGCAACGGCGCTATGTCGAATCGCTCTCCGCCTATGCACGCCAGTTTCTGGGGCAGGTGGAGAAGCCGCGGGTGGACGAGATCACGGGGCTCTCGCCGACAGTCGCCATCGATCAGAAGGCGGTCAACCGCAACCCGCGCTCGACGGTGGGCACGATCACGGAGATTCATGACCACCTGCGCCTCCTGTTTGCCCGTCTCGGGACGGCCCACTGCGCGTCCTGCGGCGACGCGGTGGAGCGTTGGACGCCTGAAGCCATCGTGGACCGCATCCTCGGCGCGGAGGAGGGACGACAACTCACCTTGCTCGCGACGGTGGTGCGCGCGCGGAAGGGCGAGTACCGGCGCGAACTCGAAGCTCTGCGGCAGAAGGGCTGGGTGCGCGCTCGCGTGGACGGCACGCTGGTGCGTCTGGACGAACCGCTCGAGCTCGCGCGCTACGAGCGGCACACCATCGAGGTAGTGCTGGACCGCTTGCGCATCGCCGCGGCGCGCCGGGCGCGTCTCGCGGAGGCGGTGGAGCAGGGGCTCGCACTGGAGGGTGCCGAGCTCATCACCCTCGGCGAGGACGGCACGGAGCAGCGCTACTCGACACGCAACGCGTGTGTGCGCTGCGGCACATCCATCCCCGAGCTGGAACCGCGTCTCTTCTCCTTCAATGCTCCGCAGGGTGCCTGCACGGCCTGCAACGGCCTTGGTGAACGCGCGGTGGTGGACGAGACGCTCGTACTCCCGGATGAGGCCCTCTCCATCGACGAAGGTGCGGTGGCTCCGAGCCGCGCCCGCTCGTTCTCCGTGCGCTGGCAACTTGGCGCGCAGATCATCGCGCAGGTTTGCAAGGCACTGAAGATCCGGACGGATGTGCCAGTGGGGAAGCTCCGCGCCAGCGAGAAGAAACTCCTGTTGCATGGTGCGGGCGAGCGCAAGTTGACCGTGAAGCTCCGCTTCAAGAGCGAGCGCATGCAGTGGAGCCGCGACGAGCGGCGCACGTGGCGAGGCCTCCTGCCCATCCTCGAAGACTGGCGCGACAAGGAGGGCGGCAAGGCGATCTCTGACTACACCAGGAAGTCGTGCTGCCCCGAATGCGCGGGAACGAGGCTCAATGCAGCCGCACGCTCCGTGCTGTTCCGCGGCCGCCAGCTGCCGGAACTTGAAGCGCTCTCGTTGCACGACCTGCATGCGTTCATCGCGGCTCTGGAACTGGGCGAGCGCGAGCGCCTCATCGGCACCCGCTTGCTGCAGGAACTCCGCTTGCGCCTGCTCTTTCTCGTGCGCGTCGGCCTCGGCTACCTCACGACGGACCGCTCTGCCGCGACGCTCAGTGGTGGCGAATCCCAGCGCGTCCGCCTCGCGACGCAGGCGGGCTCGGGCTTGCGCGGCGTCCTCTACGTGCTGGACGAGCCGAGCATCGGCCTGCATGCGCGGGACAACGCGCGCCTGATCGAGACCCTGCAGCACCTCCGCGACGCGGGCAACACCGTGCTGGTGGTGGAGCATGACGAAGAGACGATGCTCGCGAGCGATCATCTCATCGACCTTGGCCCGGGTGCGGGGCGACTCGGCGGACGCGTGCTGGCCAGCGGGCCACCGGTGGAGGTGGCGGCCAATCCGGCTTCCATCACCGGCGCATGGTTGCGCGGAGAACGCCGACTCGCGCTGCCGCTGTCGCGCCGCAGTGCAGGCCCGCGCAGGCTTGTGCTCCGCGATGTGCACGCGCACAACCTGCAGCATGTGGACGTGGAGTTTCCCGCCGGTCTTCTCATTGCCGTGACGGGTGTGTCCGGTTCGGGCAAGAGCACGCTCGTGGACGGCGTGCTGCGTCCTGCTCTCGCGCGGGTCTATCACGGCGCGGAGGACGAGCCTCTCGCCCATGGCGCGCTCGAGGGCAGCGAGCATTTCGACAAGGTGGTGGTCATCGATCAAAGCCCCATCGGGCGCACGCCGCGCAGCAATCCGGCGACGTACACGGGGCTTTTTGATGATGTGCGCGCACTGTTCGCCGAGCTTCCCGAGGCGCGTGAGCGCGGCTGGAAGAAGGGACGATTCAGTTTCAACGTGAAGGGCGGGCGTTGCGAGGCTTGCGAGGGCGCGGGCGTGAAGGTGGTGCCCATGCATTTCCTCGCGGACGTGGAAGTCACTTGCTCCGCCTGCGATGGCCGTCGCTTCACGGACGAGACACTCGCCCTCACATGGAAGGGGCAGAGCATCGCGGACGTGCTCGCATTCACCATCGACGAGGCCCTCGAGTTCTTCGCTGCACAACCGAGAATCCGGCGCTCCCTGGAAACACTGGCGCGCACAGGTCTTGGCTACATCCATCTCGGCCAGACCAGCACCACGCTGAGTGGCGGCGAAGCGCAGCGCATCAAACTGGCGACGGAACTGCAGCGTCCTGCGACCGGACGCACGCTCTATCTCCTTGATGAACCCACCACCGGCCTGCATGCCGAGGATGTGTGTCGTCTCGTTGCCGTGCTGCAGAGTCTTGTCGATGCAGGCAACACCGTGGTGGTGGTCGAGCACAACATGGACGTGATCCAGAGTGCCGACTGGATCATCGACCTCGGGCCCGCGGGCGGCTCGGGTGGCGGGCGCGTGGTGCATGCCGGGTCTTTCGAGAGCATGCTGGCGGTGCCGGGAAGCCACACAGGTGCGGCCCTGCGGGCGCACCTCGGTCGTTCACCGGCGACCGCTCAGGCCTCGCGCGCTGCAGAGAGTACGCCGCGGGAGTACGGCGGCGATGTCGTGGTGGAGGGAGCGACGCTGCACAACCTGCAGGTCAAGGAGGCGCGCTTCCCGGAAGGACGCATGAGCGTGGTCACGGGGCTCTCTGGCTCCGGCAAGACAAGTCTCGCATTCAATACATTGTTCGCCGAAGGGCAGCGGCGTTTCGTCGAGTGTCTTTCCACTTACGCGCGGCAGTTTCTCGGGCGTTTGGAGCGGCCGCCGGTGGATGCCATCCGCGGCCTCGCGCCGGCCATCGCCATCGATCAGAAGTCCACAGGGCGGAGTCCGCGTTCCACTGTGGCGACCGTCACCGAGATCCAGGATGGACTGCGTCTGCTCTTTGCGCGCCGCGGCGTTGCGCACTGTCCGCGCTGTGATGCAGAACTTGGACCGCCGGTCGAAGCAGCCGCACTGGCGCGACGCGTGCTTGCCGGGTCGCCGGGCGCGAAGGGGCGCCTGCTTTCGCCGTTGCACGTGGCCACGCGCGGCTGGCATCAGGGCCTCGAAAAACTGAAGGACCTGCCGAGCGCGGTGGAGGGGTTGAAGGCCGCGGGCTGGCGGCGCCTCGTGCTGGATGGTGTCGAGCATGCTCTCGACGACGCACTGCCGCCGCTGAAGGGGCTGAAGGAGGCCTGGCTCGTGCTCGATCGGCTCGTGTTGAAGGAGAGCGCCTTGCCGCGCGTGCTGGAAGCCGTCGAACTCGCGCTGAAGCGTTCGCCGCGCTGCGCGTTTCTCGCCGAGAGCGGCGCACTTCAGGTGTTTTCCGCCGCGACGGAGTGTCTGGTCTGCAACGAAGTGCTTCCGGAGGACCCGACGCCGCGGCACTTCTCGTTCAACTCACACCAAGGCGCGTGTTCCGCGTGCAATGGTCTCGGCGAGAGCCTTGCCTGCGATCCAGAGCGTTTGCTGCCGCGACCCGAGCAGCCGCTCTTCGAAGGCGCCATGGTGGATCGGCCCGGCGATTTTCTCTCGCGCGCGGACAGCTGGTTCCGGCACAGCGTGGAGGCCCTTGCCGCCAAGCGTGGTGTGGATCTCGAACAACCATGGAAGAAGTTGCCTTTGCGCTTCCGGCGTGAGGTCCTCGATGGTTCGCACGAGGATCTGGGTGTGGTCTTCGATGGCAGCAGGGAGGATCGCCGCGAAACGGTTGCCATGACCGTGCGCTGGAAGGGATTCGCGCGTTACATCGAGGAGTGGCACCGCACTTCCGACAAACCCGGCTGGGTGGAACAGCTGGAACCTCTCATGCGCAGGGATTGTTGCCCCGAGTGCGCAGGCGAGCGGCTGAAGCCGTGGTGGCGCGGCTTCCGTGTCGGCGGTGAGCGCCTGGCAGGTGTCGCGGGATTGACCGTCACTCTCGCGCTCGCCTGGGTCGAGCGCGTGCGTGCCGCGATTCCCGTTGAGAGCGCGGAAGCGCGCATCGGACTGCCGATCCTCGCGGAACTCGAGCGTCGTCTCTCGTTCCTGGCCAATGTCGGTCTCGAGTATCTCCATCTCGGACGCAACGCAGCGACACTCTCTGGTGGCGAGGCGCAACGCATCCGTCTCGCGACTCAACTCGGCAATCAACTCTCAGGCGTGCTCTATGTGCTGGACGAGCCCACCATCGGATTGCACCCTTGCGACACGGGGCGCCTGCTCGGCACGCTGCATCGCTTGCGCGATCTCGGCAACACGCTCGTCGTGGTGGAGCACGACCGCGACACCATTGCGGCGGCGGATTGGGCCGTGGACATGGGCCCTGGTGCCGGGCATGAGGGCGGACGCGTGGTCTGGCAGGGGCCGGCCGCACAACTGGCGAGCGCGGACTCCATCACGGGGCGCCACCTGCGGGGCGAGCTCGGCATTGCTCCTGCGGCCACGGCGCCGACACCGCACGGCTGGCTGAAGCTCAGCGGGGCCAAGGTTCACAATCTGAAGCAGCCCGAGTTGGCGTTGCCGCTCGGGGTGCTCACGACCGTTTCAGGAGTATCCGGAGCCGGGAAAAGCAGCCTGGTCATGGATGCGCTGGCCGTCGCACTGAAGGCGCGCGATGGCGACCCCGCGCACTGCGGTCGTGTTGCCGGAGCGCTGCCGGAGCGCGTCGTGTGCGTGGATCAGGCAGCGCTGGCGGCGACAGCTCGCTCGCATCCCGCAAGCCACCTCGGCATCTTCGACCGCATCCGCGCACTCTTTGCCGAGGCACCGCTCGCCCGCGAGCGCGGCTACGGGCCGGGACGATTCTCATTCAACACGCGTGAGGGGCGCTGCGCTGCCTGCGAAGGCCGTGGCAGCACGCTGGTGGAGATGCACTTCCTGCCGGACGTGGAAGTGCCTTGCGAGTCCTGCCACGGGCAACGCTACAACCGCGAGACCCTCGATGTGGAGTGGCGCGGGCAGAGTATCGCTGCCGTGCTGGCCATGGAGGCGGCGCAAGCGGCGGAGTTTTTCGCGGCCCACCCGCGCATCGCGGAGCCACTCCAACTCCTCACGGAAATCGGCCTCGGCTACATGCCCCTCGGCCGCAGTGCTTCCACACTCTCCGGTGGGGAAGCTCAACGCCTGAAGCTCGCGACGGAGTTGTCGACCCGGGGAACCAACCGGCTCTATCTGCTCGACGAGCCCACCACGGGCCTGCATTTCGAGGACGTGCGACGGCTCTTGCTGGTGCTGCGCAAGCTCGTGGCTCAAGGGCACACGGTCGTGCTCATCGAGCACAACATGGATGTGGTGGCCGCCGCAGATCATGTTCTCGAGATGGGGCCAGGCGGCGGAGATGCCGGTGGCGAGATCCTGTTCGCGGGAACACCACGGGAGCTGGCCCGGGAGGGCCGTACGCCGACAGGGCGTGCATTGCGTGCCCTTGCAAACTCGCGTAGTACGGAGTTCTTCCGTGAAACCTGCTGCTGACACTCCTTCGGGCAAGCCGCTCATCGTCCAGCGGGATCGCTCCGTCCTGCTCGACCTGCACGAAGCGGGCGCCGAAGAGGCACGCGGCGAAATCTCGCGATTCTCGGAGCTCATCAAGAGCCCGGAGCACGTTCACACCTACCGCATCACGTCACTGTCGATCTGGAACGGAGCGGCTCGCGGCGTGAATGCGACGGAGGTGGCAGCCACGCTCGCGCGTTGGTCGCGCAATCCCGTGCCGAAGGAAGTGCTGGCCTGGGTGGACGAAGCTCTCGCGCGCAGCGGGCGCATCCGGCTTGTGCGTCGCGACGGCCGCTTCGGGCTGGAGACGGACGCAGAGACACTCGAACGCATCCTCGTCGTGCCGAGTGTCGCGGAATTGGTCGAGCTTCTGCCGGACGGGTTCCTGGTCTTGCGGGACGGGATGCGCGGGATGGTGAAGCGCGCGCTCGTGCGCGTCGGTTATCCGGTGGATGACGTGGCCGGCTTCGAGGAGGGAGATCCGCTCACGGTCGAGTTGCGCGACAGCGACCCCGAAGGGCGGCCATTCAAGGTGCGCGATTATCAGGAACAGGCGGCGCAGTCCTTCTACGCCGGTCGCTCCGAACGCGGAGGCGCCGGCATCGTGGTCCTGCCCTGTGGCGCGGGCAAGACCGTGGTCGGCATCCGCTCCATGGCGCTCTACAACGTGCAGACGCTCGTGCTCACGACCAATCGCAGCGCGGTTGCGCAGTGGAAGCGTGAGTTGCTTGCGCGCACCAAGCTCACGGAGGATCAAGTCGGCGAGTACACCGGCGACACCAAGGAGATCCGCCCCGTCACGGTCTCCACCTATCAGATTCTCACGTGGCGGAAGAGCGCGACCAGCCCCTTCGCGCATCTCGAACTGTTCCGCTCGAACAACTGGGGCCTGGTCATTTACGACGAAGTGCATCTCCTGCCGGCGCCGGTCTTCCGCGTGACCGCGGATCTGCAAGCACGGCGTCGCCTCGGACTCACCGCGACGTTGGTGCGCGAGGACGGGCGTGAGGATGAGGTCTTCAGTCTCATCGGGCCTTGCCGTTACGACCTTCCATGGCGGCAGCTCGAACAGCGCGGCTACATCGCGGAGGCGCGCTGCGTCGAAGTGCGTGTGCCATTCACGCCCGAGGACCGCAACCTCTACGAGGACTCGACGCGGCGTGAACGTGTGCGCCTGGCCGCAGAGAACGCGCGCAAACTCGACGTGTTGCAGGCCCTGTTGCGGAGGCACAAGAACGACCGGGTTCTGGTCATCGGACAGTACATGGACCAGTTGGAAGAGATCAGCCGGGTCATCGGGGCGCCGCTCATCACCGGTGCCTCACCCAACGACAAGCGCGAGGTGCTCTACGGCGCGTTCCGGCGGGGGCTTGTGCCCGTGCTCGTGGTCTCGAAGGTGGCGAACTTCGCCATTGACCTGCCCGATGCCAACGTGGCCATCCAGGTGAGCGGAACCTTTGGTTCCCGTCAAGAAGAGGCTCAGCGCCTCGGGCGCGTGCTGCGCGCCAAGTCGGACGGTTCCGGAGCGATGTTCTATGCGCTGGTCACGGAATCCACGCGGGATCAGGAATTCAGCGCACATCGGCAGTTGTTTCTGGCCGAGCAAGGGTATGCTTACGAGATATTGGATGCCTCCGACGTGGTGTCGGAAGCCTCCAAGATTCCCGACTCCGCGTGAGCCTGCACGACTTCATCAATACCCTCGGCCAGACCGAGGTCTCCGACCTGTGGCGCCACTGGAATGGCGGTACGGAACCTGCGCGCGTTGGGCATGACGCTCTGCGCCGCGAAGTGGTCCGGCTCATGAGCGATGTGGGCCGCGTGCGCCAGCGCGTGCGCGAACTGCCGCCCCGCTGCCGCGAATTCCTCTTCTGGCTGCTGCGCCAGCCGCAACACGCCGTGCCGCTCGAAGCGCTGGAGCAAGGGCATGATGAATGCCCGCTCAATGCCGCCGAGGTCGAATCCGCGCGTACGACCCTGCGACGGCGCGGCTTCGTGATCGAAACCAGGGACCTCGACTGGAAGCAATTTCAGGAGCCGGTGATCCAGGTGCCGGAAGATCTCGCGGCGCTGGTGCAGGGGCACACCAACACCACCGGCACGGGGCTTGAGACCATCTTCACCGTGCGCGGCTTCGTGCGCACCCTGCCGCGCACCGATCTCGAGGCGCGCCTGAAGCCGCTCGGGTTGCCCGAAGCACTCGCTTCGGACGTGTCCCAACTGATGGAGCGCTTCACGGATGGGGAATTGGTGGCGCGGCAACTCGGTGCCATCACGATCCCCGAAGTGCGCGAACTCGCGGAACTGGTCTTGAAGGATCATGGCGGACTCGGAGAACTTCGTCACCTCGAACGCATCGGTGTGCGCAAGTTCGATCCAGAAGTCGTGCGCGAGGAGCTTGAGCGCTGCCTGCTCGGCACGGTGATGCGTGGCGATCTCACGGACATCGGCATCCAGTTCTCGCAGGGGTCCGTGATCCTGTTCCTCGACCTGATCCACCCCGTGCTCGCCGGGCGAGCGGTGGACGCCGGCGGCGACGTCTCCGCGACGGCACCTGATGTCCTTGCCGACATCAATGCCGTGCGCACCTATCTCGACCACCATGCGGTGCGGACCACGCGCGATGGTGCGCTCTACCGGGCAACTCTGCGCAAGATCGAAGACGAGAGTCTCTCGCCCGGAGAACGGCCCTTCGGCAGCGAAGCGGCACTCACGTTCATGCTGCGTTTCCTGGAAGAAGAGGGGCTCATCCGACCGGATGCCGAGGGCCGCATGCGCACGGCCCCTTCCTGGGAAGCCTTCGCCAAGCGCGGGCCCGTCGAGCGCACGGAACTCCTGCTCTCAGCCGTGGCGAACGACCACACGAAGGTCCAGGCGCCAGCGCACGTGGCGAGTCTCCGGAAGTCCCTGGTGGCGCAACTGCAGGACCTCGGGCGCGGCGGCGCCATCGCCATCAAGCCGCTGGCGCTCATCGCGCGCAATGCGTGGCTCGCGGGCATCGACCGTGCCAGCGCGGCGGAGCGGTTCCAGCGTCGTTTCAAGCGCGCGCCGGTGACCACGCTGCCGACTCCCGCGGTGCTCGCGCGCGATCTCATGGATTTCGCCGGCGAGTCGTTGTGGAATTGCGGCATCACGGAGCTGCGCTGCGATGACTTCGGGCCCGAGGCCTTGCGGCTGACGCGCGTCGGGGCTGCGGTGCTGGGCCTTCCCGTGGAGGAGTCCGGCAGTGCTGGCGGCGGGCTCATCGTCACTCCGGACTTCGAGGTTCTGGTCTACCCCGAGCTGGCGAGCATGGAACTGCTCCACGAACTCGGGCGCTTTGCGCGCCGCGAGAAGGCAGACTACATCCTGCACTACAAGATCTCCGAGCGCTCGGTGCATGAAGCGGCTGCGGCCGGCATGAGTGTGGACGAGATGCTCGCGCTGCTCAGCGAGAACGCACGGCACGGGCTGCCGACGAATGTCGAGCAGTCGTTGCGCGGCTGGGCGGATGCGGTGACCGTGCTCTCCGTGCGCCGCGGCGTGCTGGTCCGCGCTCCGAGCGAGGATGCCGTGGATCGCGCGCTGCGCGTGCGCGAACTCAGAGCTGCGGTTCTTGAACGCCTGAACCCGACCACCTTGCTGCTCGGCGAGGACCCGGGCACGCCGCGCATTGCGGAAGCGCTGCGCAGCGCGGGCTTCTTCCTGCGCGGTTGATTCCGTGCATCAGACGAGGCCGTTGCCGACGGCGGCGATGCGCAACTGGCGCTGACCACGCGGGCTCTCGACCACGACGGAGTCGCCGACGCTCTTGCCGATCACGGCACGTCCGAGATCCGACAGATACGAGATGCGGCCGTTGTCGGGGTCGACTTCCCAGGGGCCGAGGATGGTGTAGGTCTCGTTCGCACCGGAGACGTCAGTGACCGTCACCCGGCTGCCGAGGCCAACGTGAAGGCCATCCTGCTGCGTGGCGTCCATGACGCGTGCGCGGGCGAGGTCGGCTCCGAGTTCCTCGGAGTGTCGCGTCAGGCGCGATTGCTTCTCGATGGCGGCCGTCCACTCGGAGTTCTCCGAAAGGTCGCCGTAGCTTGCGGCACGACCGATCTCGGTCGCGTTTTCGGGGATCTGGCGGTTGACGAGATCCTCGAATTCCTTGCGCTTGCGCAGCAGGCCCTCTTCCGTGCAGAAGAGCACTGCATCATCGAAGAGCGGATTGGTCGGTGCTTGTTCCCGGATCACACCGCCGGGCTGCATGCGCCCGAGCTCGGGCCGGGCGCGGAACATGCGCGCGAGCATTTGATCGCGGGTCTCGCCGTAGATGGAGCGGTGGTAGCGGATCATGTTGGCCGCATTGATGCCGGCCTCCGCACTGCAGCTCAGGAATGCGTTGCGGACCATTTCGTAGTCGCGCGATTGCAGCGTCGAGACGATGCTGCGGGCGATGCGCTTTTCCGAGTCGGGCTTGTTGTCGCCCATGGCCAGATGCTCATGGAGCATGAGCGCCTTCTCGAGAAGCGTGATCAAGCCCTCGCGTGCGATTTCCTTGGGGAGCGCGTCTGCGATGCTCGCACGGAGATACCAGAGGAAGGCTGCGGGATGGTCGCGGAAGCGTTCGGTGATGCCGCGCATCACTGTGCGTGCTGCATCCGCGCGTCCGGTGCTGATGAGATCCGAGAGGGCGAGCTCCGCTGACTCCGGCTCTCCATTCCTGAGGAGGGCTTCCGCGAATTGCGGCCACGAATCGCCGAGTCGCGGACGAAGAAGCTGCACGGCCGCCTGACAATGGCCGTTCACCGGAATCTGTTCGAGAGCTCTCAGCAGCGGGCGTGGCTCGCGGCAGAGATCGGCCAAGGCAAACTTGTCCGGGATCGTGAGCTCGGGGACGAAGGTCTTGCAGTCCAGGAGCAGGAATGCGAGGGAGATCATGCAGCCCTGATCGAAGTGGACAGAGATCTCCATCAGCCTGGTGGCAACCGCAGTGACCGCCTCCTTGCCCTCGGGCTGTTTCTTCGCTTCCGGAAGCAGTGCTTTCAAGTACTTCAGGCACTTGTCTTCATCACCCACCAGCAGGGCGAGGTCGCGGAGGCACGTGCTGGCATAGCCACGGTCCGTCGCGGAAAACTCCACCACGGGGTTCGCGCCCGGGGAGAGCGCGAGATCGGGGGCCGCCTTCACCTGCACCTTGGCCTTGTTCCAGAAGCTCGACCAGCGGGCTGTGGGAATCACGGCGGGAGCGATGCGATCGCGAATGTCGCGGAGCGAGGATTTCCCGCCGCGGCTCTTCAGGGCCGCGCGAATGAGCGCCACCGGATCGTTCTCGACGAGGGCGAGCAGTTGATCCTGGCGGTCGAAGCGCATGGCGCGGAGATCATCGGCTTCGATGAACTGCGTCACCTTGGCGGCCATCTCGAGAGCGAGCTTGCGGCCCTTGGTGGTCTCGAAATCCATGACGACCTGCATCTCGCCGAGGTCCACGCTGAGTACACGGCCAGCGCCCCAGCCGGCGGGATGGAACACATACCGGCCGGGCACGAACCCGAGGAAGGTTTCCAGCTTGTCCACGCTGGGTTTGATTTCGCCGCCACTCTCGAGCCCGCTCTTCTCGAGCAGGACGGGCAGACGTTCGTCCGCGGCGTAGAGCGCCTTGTAGGCCGTGAGGAGCCCGGAGCGGAGCCCCTTTTCGCGCGGATTGAGCGCCGCGAGCCGACGCAAGGCTACGATGGCCTCCGCGTAGAGCTGGCGTTCGAGCAGCACGGGCGCCAGCGCACCGAGGAAGGTGCTGGCCTTGTCCATGAGGCCCTTGGCGTGGAGAGCATCGATCCCTGCGATGAAGGTCGAGACCTCTGCGGGGTGATGTTCCATCATCTCCACCCACACATCCTCGAAACCCTTCAAGTCGTTGCGCTCTGCGGACTCACGTAGACGGCGGGCAAGTGTCTGGGTCATGTGGTTCCGGCGGTGCTGCAGCCGCGGTCGGTCATGCTAGCAAGCATGTCGCGGCGCTCCATGTCGGCCTTTACGCGGATGCGTCACGGGGATAAACCGGAGGCGCGGCTCGGGAAGGCCGCAAGACATGGACCTCGATCCGCATCTCCTCGAACTTCTTCGTTGTCCCGAATCCCGTGCGCCACTGGTGCGTGACGGCGACTGGCTTGTGAGCACAGATGGAGCCACGCGCCGTCGCTACCGCATCGAGGAGTGCATTCCGGACATGATCCTCGAAGACTCGGAAGTATTGTCCGAGCAGGAATGGCTGGCGGTGATGGCTCGCACGGGAGTTCAGCGTGGCTGACACGGTGTTCGGGCGCATTCTCAGTGGAGAGATTCCGGCCCCGTTGCTGCATAGCGACGAACACTGCATCGCCATCGCGGACATCAACCCCGCCGCACCGTTCCACGTGCTCGTGATTCCGCGCAAAGCACTGTTGAACGTGGGCGCTGCCGGAGTGGAGGACACCGCACTGCTCGGCCACCTGCAAATCGTCGGCGCAGCGCTGGCTCGCAAGGCCGGCTGGGAAGAGTTCCGCATGCTCACGAACAGCGGTGCCGGCGCTGGTCAGTCCGTCATGCACCTGCACTTGCACGTGCTCGCCGGACGCAGCCTCAAGTGGCCGCCCGGCTGAACAAGATCTGATTACCGAGGGAGGGACTCGAACCCTCAAGGTCTTGCGACCAGCGGATTTTGAATCCGCCGCGGCTGCCATTTCGCCACCCCGGCACGGGCGCGCATCATAGGCCGCTCCGGCGGCGGCACCAGCACGCCTCAAAGTCGCGCGGAAGGCGCATGGGCGTCATGTGGATCGTTGGTGGTGTCCTCCGGCCACGGGTCAAGGTGGATGAGCACCCGGGCTCCCGGCAGGACCAGTTCCACCGCGGACTTCACCTCTTCGGCCAGCTTGTGTGCCTCGTGCAGGCTGGCCGCCCCATCGATCTCGATGTGGAACTGGACGAACCGGTCCTGTCCACTGCGGCGGGTCATCAGGTCGTGGTAGCCATGAATGCGGCCCTGGAACGAGCGCAGCACCTCGTGGACGGAGTGCACTTCGTCCTTCCCCAGGCCGCGATCGAGCAGCGCGCTGGCCGAGTCCACGAAGAGTTGGAGCGCGGTCCGCAGGATGAGGACCGCGACCAGCAGGGCGACGGCGGCGTCGATCAAGCGTGTGCCCAACCACATTTCGCCGAGGATGGCGACCAGCGCGCCGGCGTTCATGACCCAGTCACTGGTGTAGTGAGCGGCATCGGCACTGAGCGCCGGGCTCCGCGAGGCCTTGGCTGCGCGTGTGAGGTGCAGCGCAAGCAGGATCGCCACGACGGTGCTGACGGCGGCGACGCCGAGGCCGAGAATGGGCTGTTGAAGTGGCTCGCCGCCCTCGATGCGTTGCCAACCCTGCCAGCCGGCCGCCACTCCCAGCGCACCGATGACGAGCGACTGGAACAGGGCCGCCAGATGTTCGAGCTTGCCGTGCCCGAAGGGATGCCCCTCATCGGCTGGTGCGCCGGCCGCGCGAATCACGAGCGCATTCACCGAGGAAATGAGCACGTCCACGAGGCTGTCGAGTGCCGTGGCGAGCAGGCTCGCCGAACCGGTGACCCAGAAGGCCCCGAGCTTTGCGACGGCGAGCAGGGCCGAGACGACCGCAGCAACCACCGCCGGGCGCTCGCGGTTTTTTCCTGCTTCCTGCATGGCCCCATTCTCCGCGACAGGTGTATGGCTGCCCAGTGGGGGAGTGGGAAGTCGCCGGTAACATCGCCGCATGCTGACGCGGGAACAGGCCATCGCACGTTTTGCCGTGGATGGTTGGGGTGCTGGTTATTACTCCATCGACGAGCAAGGCTTCGCGACGGTCGCGGACAAGCCGGGCTCGTCCAACGTCGTTCGCATCCCCGACGTGGTCGAAGAACTGCGTCGCCGCGGCTTCCGTTCCCCCTTCCTGCTGCGTTTCCCGCAGATCCTGAAGGACCGGGTGGGGCGTCTGCACAGCGCCTTCAACGAAGCCATCAAGGAGTTCAACTACCCCGCGCACTTTCAGGGCGTCTATCCCGTGAAGGTGAATCAGCAGCGCGTCGTGGTCGAGGCCTTGGTGCAGGAGAGCAGCGCTTTCCGTTACGGCCTCGAAGCAGGCTCGAAGGCCGAACTCGTGCTGGCACTCACCCAAGAGCTGCATGAAGAGGCGCTCGTCATTTGCAACGGCTACAAGGATCGCGACTACATCGAGCTCGCATTGCGTGCCGCGCAGGCGGGCAGCCGCGTTGTGCTCATCTGCGAGACCATCCACGAAGTGCACGACGTGCTCTCGATTTCGCAGGAGGTCGGCATCAAGCCCGCCATGGGTATGCGCGTGCGCTTGAACTCCAGAGGCTCGGGCAAGTGGATCGAGTCGGGCGGGGCCCACGCGAAGTTCGGGCTCAGCAGCCTCGAAATCCTCGAATGCCTGAAGCTCCTCGAGCAGGCGGGCTGCCCGGATGTGTTGCGCGCGATTCACTTTCACATCGGATCGCAGATCAATGACATTCTCGCGGTGAAGGAAGCGGTGAAAGAGGCTGCGCGCCTCTACTGCCACATCAAGCGTCGCTCGCCCGGTCTCGACTATCTCGATATGGGCGGCGGCCTCGGCATCGATTACGACGGCAGCAGCACGGCCACGGACTGGAGTCGCAACTACACCCTTGAAGAGTATTGCCGCGACTGTGTCTACAACGTGCTGAGCGTGTGCGAGCAGGAGGAAGTGAAGCCGCCGGTCCTCGTGACCGAGTCGGGGCGCGCGGTGACGGCCTTCGGAGCGCTCACGGTGGTCTCGCCGCTGAAAGTGATCGGGCGCACGGGGCCACGCCAGATTGAACCGGGGAAGGACCCTTGTCACCAGGTTGTGGAACTGCGCTCCATTCTCGGAGACATCAGCCGCCGCAACTGGCGCGAGAGCGTCAACGATGCGAAGTCGCTGAACGAGGAAGTGCTGCTTGGCTTCAAGCTCGGATTCGTGAGCCTTGAGGACCGCGCCGCCGGCGAGGCGTACTTCTCGGAGATCTGTGCGCGCGCTCTTGAAGTCATGAATCCCGCGGACGAGGACTCCGAGGAAGTGGCGGAGCTGCAGGGGCACGTCGCGCCGATGGTCGTCTGCAACTTCTCGGTGTTCCAGTCGACCCCTGACACTTGGGCTGTGCGTCAGGTGTTCCCGATCATGCCGCTTTCACGCCTCACTGCGGATGGCTCGGCGCTCGCCACCATCGGTGACATCACCTGCGACTCCGATGGTCGCATCGACGATTTTCTCGGTGAGACGGGCTCCTGCACCAAGACCATTCCGCTCCCGAGTCTCAATCTGGACGAGCCGTTCCTGCTCGGCATCTATCTCGTAGGCGCTTATCAAGACACGCTCGGCGATTACCACAATCTCATGGGCGCGGCGAACGAGGCTGCGGTGTGGATCGACGGCGCCGGTGAATTCCGCGTGGTGAACCAGTATCGCGGCAGCACGGTGAGCGAGGCCATGCAGCCCTTCGGCTACGAGCGCCAGATGTTGGTGAGCCGTTTCGACGACCGCCACGGTGGCGACGATTCGGCGGACACGCTGCGTTACCGGGATTGCTTCCTGCGCGTCCTCAGCTCCGGCACCTATCTGCGGCGCTGAGCTTCACATGCGCTCGAGGAGCGGCATGCCGAGCAGGCCTGCTCCACGTTCGAGTGCGCCCTTGGTCGCGGCACAGAGCGCGAGTCGGCCCTCACGCCACGCGGGGTCCTCCGCCTTCAACACCGGGCAGCGGTCGTAGAAGCGGTTGAGATCGCGCACGAGATCGAGCAGCCACTTGGCGATGGCGCC
>SXGS01487485.1_pt1 | contig 36036 bp, 27 predicted proteins | sample 3174681 | NCBI WGS metagenome assembly SXGS01 (sample SAMN11356861, study PRJNA531348) | freshwater metagenome | isolation source: freshwater sample F1-80 | place: China: Fuxian Lake, Yuxi | collected 2017-12-25
CGCCGGAGCGGGGCGTCCTGGAGGGGCTGCGGGCGCTGTGCCCCGAGCGAGGCGCGCGGTTGATCCTCGACGAGGTCATGACGGGCTTCCGGGTGGCGCTCGGCGGCGCCCAGGCGCTCTACGGGGTCCGGCCCGATCTGACGACGCTGGGCAAGATCATCGGCGGAGGGCTGCCTGTCGGCGCCTACGGCGGCCGAAGGGACATCATGGCGCACATGGCGCCCTCCGGGCCGGTCTACCAGGCCGGGACGCTGTCGGGCAACCCGCTGGCGACGAGCGCGGGGCTGACGATGCTGCGGCTGCTGCGCCAGGACGCGGGCCTCTACGATCGCCTCTCGTTGATGGCCGAGCGGCTCTCGACGGGCCTGCGGGATCGGGCGAGGGCGGTCGGGATCGAGGCCAGCGCGACGCAGGTCGGGGGCATGTTCAGCCTCTTCTTCCTCGCCGAGCCGCCGCGCGACTTCGACGAGGTCAAGCAGTCCGACGCCGCGCGCTTCAACGCCTTCTTCCACGGCCTGCTCGATCGCGGCGTCTACCTGGCGCCGAGCGCCTTCGAGGCCGGCTTTGTCTCGGCGGCGCACACCGACGCGGACATCGACGCGGTGCTTGAGGCCGCCACCGAGGTCCTCGCGACGCTGGCCTGAGGTCTCCAGATGAGCCACGGATCGGACAAGGACGCCGAGGAGGGTCAGAGCGGCGATCCGCCGCCCGTCCGGGACAGTCGGCCCAGGGCCGACGTCGACCCCGAGCAGGCCGCGAGCGATCGCCGCGCCCAGCGCAAGATGTACAGGATCATGGGGTCCTACAGCACGATCGGCCTGGAGTTCGGCGTCGGCCTCATCATCGGGCACTTCCTGGGGAAATACCTCGACGGTTTGCTGGGCACCTCGCCCTGGCTGATGATCGTCTGCATGGTGCTGGGCTTCCTCGTCGGCTGGGTCGATCTGTATCGCCTGGTCAAGAAGACCAACCTCGACCGGATGGATGATCCAGAGTGAGCGAGCCGATGGAGACGACGGAGGGCGCCCCCGAAACCCCCGAGGCGACGATAGCCCGAAGCCTGCGGGAGGACGCGATGGGAGAGCCCCTGATGGACCGCCTGGAGCTGGTCGTCTTCGGGGTGGGGCTCGCGTCGACGCTGTTGACCCTGGTCCTGTGGGATCTCTCCTTCACGGGAGGCTGGGCGCTGGGGGCGGGGATCGGGCAGCTGAGCCTCGGGGCGATCAGGCGCCTTGTGCGCCGCCTCTTCGAGTGGCGACTGGGCAAGGGCCTCGTGATCGTCGCGCTCTTGTTGAAGACCACCTTCTTGCTCATCGGGTGCTGGGTGGCGCTTTCAGTGGCCGAGGTCAGCGTGTTGGCGTTCACTGCAGGTTACACCGCCACTCTGACTGGACTTGTGCTCGGAGGCATGTTATGTGCCCCTCGCCCAACCGGAGAAGCGGCTGTTGAGCCGCCCGGCAGGAGCAAGGATCTGGATCTTGACGAGGGCTGAGGATCAGCCCGCACGAAAGGCTCGAGAAGAGCCCATCTCTTGGAGAGGACATGTCGGACAAGTCCATCCTCAGCATCATCAAGCCCCTCGACGACGCGATGAACTCTCTGGAGCACTCGGCGCCGGTGGCCGCGTGGCCGTTGGTGATGCTGGTGATCGCGCTGGGGGTCATGTACGCGATGGCCTTCGTCGCCAGCGGCAAGTTCAAGGATGTCGCCAAGGCCGTTGTTCCGGACGAGACCTTCACCATCCGGACCTTCTTCGAACTCTTCTTTGACACCGTCCTGGGGTTGATGGGCGAGATCATGGGAGAGAAGAACGCCAGGCGCTTCTTCCCCATGATCGGGACCTGCGCCGTGGTGATCTTCTTCAGCAATTTCCTGGGGTTGATGCCCGGGATGATGCCGCCGACGGACAACCTCAACGTGACGGCCTCGATGGCGATCGTGATCTTCATCACGACCCACATCGTCGGGGTCCAGACCAACGGCATCGGGCACTTCACCCACATGGCCAACCCCGTCGGGGTCTGGTGGGGTTGGTTCCTGGCGCCCTTGATGTTCCCCATCGAGCTCATCGGGCACGCCGTGCGGCCCGTCAGCCTCAGCCTGCGGCTGATGGGCAACATGATCGGCGATCACAAGGTCCTGTCGATCTTCCTGGGCCTGGTCCCGCTGGTCGTCCCCATCCCCTTCCTCATCCTCGGATCGGTCGTCTGCCTCGTGCAGACGGCGGTCTTCTGCCTTCTCTCAATGGTCTACATCGGGCTGGCGCTCGAAGAGCAACACCACGATGAAGAAGGCGCCCACCACTGAGCGCCTGCGAACATATCCTTTCACCGTCAACACGACTTTTTGACCACCACAACACCAGCCGCTCGCGAAAGGCGAACGCACCTGGAGGCTAAAATGAAGCGCAACGTCCTTTTCCTGTCGACCTTCACCTTCGTCACGCTCCTTTGTGTCGTGGCCGCCGCTCAGGGCGCCGCCGACAACAACTACACCGTCGCGGCCTCCGCGGCGCTGGCCGAGGGCCTGGCCATCGGCATCGCCGCCATCGGCGGCGGTCTGGGTCAGGGCAAGGCCGCTGCCGCCGCCCTGGAGGGCATCGCCCGCAACCCCAACGCCTCGGGCCGGATCTTCACCCCCTTCATCCTCGGCCTGGCGCTGATCGAGTCTCTCGTCATCTACGCCCTCGTCATCGCCTTCTTCCTCAACGGTCACATCACGACCGTCCTGGGGGCCTGATCGCCGACAGCGCCGACCCCCGGAGTTTCGGGGTCGGGCCGCTCATCGGAGTGCTCTCAAGGAGGGCCCGGCACCTTGTGTCGGGCCCTTCTTGCGTTCAGCGCCCGGCGGCGGGTCTTGTCCGTGGGGGAAGAAGGCGATCCGCCCTCCTGCTGAGGGCGCCGTTGTCTGCCCGGGCGCTGGTGCAGGAGGGCGGCAGGGGCGCGCTTCGTCGATCATGAGGGTGGCCGGCGTCGGCCGTCGCCCGAGCGCCGGTCGGCGCCCGATCGTGGTGGTGCTCAAGGGTGTCCGGTTGAGGCGGTGTGTCTTTTTCTTTTGAAGGGGGGTCAGCGCGCGGCGTTCGCGTCGCTCAGGGAGGCGGCCAGCTCAAGGGCGTAGGCCAGCGATCCCGCCTCGGCCTCTCCGCGTCCTGCGATGTCGTAGGCGGTGCCGTGGTCGACGCTCGTGCGGACGAAGGGCAGGCCGAGGGTGATGTTCGCGGATCGTCCAAAGTGCAGCAATTTCAAGGGGATGAGGGCCTGATCGTGGTACATGCAGACCACGGCGTCGAAGGGCCATGCGCGCTCGGGGTGGGCCTTGGCGAAGAGGGTGTCGGCGGGCCATGGGCCGGAGGCGTCGACGCCCTCGGCGCGGGCCAGGGCGATGGCGGGGGCGATGGTGCGGAGCTCTTCGTCGCCCATGGTGCCTTGTTCGCCGGCGTGGGGGTTGAGGGCCGCGACGGCGATCCTGGGAGAGGGGATGCGCCAGAGCCGTCGGAGGCTGTCGTGGGTCAGGGTGATGGTGTCGAGGATGCGTTCGACGGAGAGCTTCCTGGCGACGTCGGCCAGGGGTAGGTGGGTGGTGGTCAGCGCGACGCGGAGCCTGTCGCCGGCCAGCATCATGACATGGCGAGGGGCGCCGGAGCGCTCGGCCAGGATCTCGGTGTGTCCGGTGGGGGGGAGGCCGGCGGTGTCAAAGAGGGCCTTGTTGAGCGGCGCGGTGCAGAGGGCGCGCAGCTTGCCGGCCATGGCGTCGTCGATGGCGGCCTCGAGGGCGGCGCCCTGGAGGTGGCCGAAGGGGGGGAAGTGTTGACCGAAGGGGAGGGCGCTGAGCGAGCGGATCGCGTCGGCGGCGTGGTCGGGGAGCCTGTGGTCGACGTCGACGACGGTCGCGTCCGCGAGCAGGGGTTTGATCCTGTCCCAGCGGTGATCGCGTCGGGCGAGGTGGTCGAGGGTGAGGTTGAGGAGGTGTCGGGAGCCGTAGATGTGGGCCTGGGCGGCCAGGGGGTGCGAGCCGAGCAGGGCGAGGATGATCTCGGGACCGACGCCTGCGGCGTCGCCCATGGTCAGGGCGATGGGGGGGAGTTCGAGCATCAGAAGAGGACGCGGACGTAGGCCTTCTGGCGAAGGTTCTGGACCCAGGTGTCGAGCTCCTTGTTGAGCTCCTCCTCGCGCAGGGAGTTGCGGAGCTGTTCGAGCTCTTCCTGGATCTTGGGGTCGCGGTCTTCGGTGACGGCGTGGACTTTGAAGATGTGCGTGCCGCTGCTGACCTTGATGGGGGGTGTGATCTGCCCGGCCTCGTGGGTGAAGAGGACGGCCTCGATGGCGTCGCCGAGGTCGCCGGCCTGGTAGGTTCCGAGGTAGCCGCCGTCGGCGGCGGTGGGGCCGGCGCTGACCTCGATGGCGACGGCGCGGAACTCCTCGCCGGCGTCCGTGACGCGCTTGTGGGTGCTGGCGATGAGGGCCTCGACGTTGTCGAGGGCCTCCGGGGTGGGGTCATCGGGCGTGGGGATGAAGATGTGGCTGACGTCGAAGGTCTTGACGGAGGCGGTGGCCGGGTCAGCGCCGTGGGTTTCCTTGTAGGCGCGCTGGACCTCCTCATCGGTGATCTTGATGCGAGAGCTGATCCGGACCTGGATGACGCGGACCTTGAGGAGGTTGTCGTGGACGTAGCTGCGGTAGTCGGCCCAGCGGATGCCCTTGGCGCGGAGGGTCTCGCGGAACTGCTCCTCGTTGAGCTGCATCTTCTGGTGGATGCTGGCGATCCACCGCGAGACGTCGTCGTCGGTGACGTCGAGCTTGAGGGTGCTGGCCTCCTGGATGAGCAGGCGCGTGTTGATCATGTCCTGGAGGACCTGCTGGTAGATCTGCTCGGCGTCGGGCCGAGACTCGATCTCCTTGGGGTCGATGCCGAAGGCGAAGAGGTAGGGTCCGGAGGCGCGCTTGAGCTCGTGGAGGGTGATGATCTCCCTGTTGATCTTGGCCACGATGCGATCGATGACCTCGGCGCGGGCCTGGTCGGGGCAGGAGAGCAGGGCGCCGAGGGCGAAGGCGAAGGCGACGAGGGCCAGCGCGGCGCGATCAGGGAAGTGTTTGCGGGCGATTGACGGGGACATTGGAAACCTCGATGGGCGATCTTCGCCGGGCCTGGTTCATCCTGCGGGTTCTGGTGCGAGCGCGGGGCGCTCGTTGGATCGGTCTTCCTCGTCGCGGCTCATCAAGGGCCCTGGGCGCCCTTGTCGCCGTCCTGGGGGGGGGGGCGAGGTCCTCGGCGGTCGGCAGGTCGTCCGCGCCGTCGGTGGGGACGAGGTTGATCTCCTGGCCATGTGCGTGGCCGTCGGAGGGCTGGCCCTTGGGGGGCTCGGGATCCTTGATGCGGGCCAGGAGGTCGTTGTTGATCTCGACCTTGGCCTTGGCCTTGACCTCGGTGACGAGCTGCTGCTCGACGGTGGTGCGGCGCTCGCGGTAGAGGCGGTTGTGGATGTTGCGCTTGACCTCTTCGAAGGAGCGTTCGAAGCGCTCTTTCTTGGCGGTGAGCATCAGGACGTGCCAGCCGGTGGAGGTCTGGACGGGGGGGCTCATGTCGCCGACGTGCTGGAGGGCGAAGGCGGCGTCGGAGAGGGCCTTGTGGATGGTGCTGCCGGGCTCGCCGGCGGCGGAGAAGAAGCGCATGTCGCCGCCGAGGGAGGCGGTGGGCTTGTCGATGGAGACGTCGCGGGCCTTGAGGGCGAAGGTGCGGCGCTTGTGGGTGGGATCCTTGGCGAATTCGAGGGTGAGGGCCTCGATGAGCGCCTTGGCGGCCTGCTCGTCGGCCAGGACGATCTGGCTGGCGCGGACCTTGGCGGGTCGGACGTAATCGTCGACGTGGGCGTCGTAGTAGGCCTTGAGCTCCTCGTCGGTGATCTTGACCTCGCTCATGCGCTTGTCGAGCTCGTGGGCCATGAGCTTGCGGACCATGGCCTGCTTCATCTCGAGGACGACCTCGGGGTCCTTGTCGAGGCCGCGGCGGACGGCTTCGGCGGCCAGGACTTCGAATTGCACCATGTTGGTCAGGAAGTCCTTCTTTCGCTCAAGGGAGTTGTAGCGTGCGCGAGCGAAGGGGGCCTGGGCGTTGAGGCGGCGTTCGTACTCGCCCAGGGTGATGAGCTCGTCGTCGATCTTGGCGATGACCTCGCGTTGGTCGGCCTCGCTCAAGCTGCTCGTGCGCTGGATCTGGATGTTCTCGGCGGCCTTGCCCTTCTCGGAGTCCTGGGCGACCTTGGCGGCGAGGTCGACCTTCTCGGGGGGGGTGCAGGAGGGCGCGCCGGCGGCGGCGACGGACAGGGCGATCAGGAGAGGGGAGAGTCTTCTTGGCATGGTCGTGGCTCCGGACCCCCTGTGTCGAAGGCGTAGGGCGGGCTTGGATGAGAACCCTCAATGGGGGCGGTAGCTTCCGCAGGATCTCGCCCATCGAGATTGGGGGGATAGCACAGGGGAAGGGGGGTGGGCAAGGGCGTCGGGGTTCAGCGTCTGGGGTTGACGAGGCCGTTGACCTCGATGCGGAAGAGCTGTTGACCCATGAAGATGAAGTCGCCGTCGCGCAGGCCAGTCTTCTCCCAGATCTTGATCCAGGTGCCGTTGGAGGAGTTGAGGTCGACGAGGCAGTTGGTGCCGTCCTCGCGGGGGTAGATCTGGGCGTGACGGCCCGACATGAACTTGTCGCGAGGGAAGATGATGTCGCCCTTCTCGCGGCCGAGGACGGCGCCGCTGTCGGGGATGCAGTAGACGTTCTGTATCACGCCGCCGATGCCGATCTGGAGGAGCTTGAACTGACCGCCGGGGGGAGGAGAGCCCATGTATCGGGTGCCGTCTGAGGATCGGGCCTTGGGGGTGATGGTCTGTTCGAATTTTTCGAAGCGCAGGACCTGTCGGCCCATGAGGAAGACATCGCCGGGGCTCAGGGGGACCTCATCGCGCAGCTTCACGAAGGTGCCGTTGAGGGAGTAGAGGTCCTCGATGAAGAGCTCACCGTGCTCGATGGTGAGGCTGGCGTGCTTGGGGGAGAGGAAGGCGTCGGTGGGGAAGCGGGTGTCGCCTGTGCGGCCGACGACGGTCTTGACGAAGTCGAGCGGGATCTCGAGGCCGTCGGAGCCGTCTTCGTTGATGGAGATCAGGCGGACGTCCCAGGGCGAGGCCTTTCGGGAGGCTTCGAGGGCGCGGACGGCGCTGGAGACGACGCGCGGGTCGGCTTCGACGGTTTCTTGCTTGGCGAGGCCGCCGGAGAGCTTGAAGCCGCAGGAGCCGCAGAAGCGGTTGCCGGTGGGGTTCGAGGTGTTGCAGGAGGGGCAGATCTCCTCATCGATGGAGGGGTCGCTGGTTTCGGAGACGGGGGCCTCTTCGTCCTGGCTGGTCTCAAGGCTGAAGCCGCAGTAGACGCAGTAGAACATGCCCTCGGGGTTGTAGCCGCCGCAGTTGGAGCACTGGAGTCCGACGGCGCGGGTGCTCGGCTCGGTGCTCTGGACGACGGGGGTGGGTTCGGGCTTGAGGAGGAGGGCGGAGGCGCCGGGGACCTCCATGGTGAGGGCGCGGCCGCTGTCGCGCAGGCCGATGCGGCTGGGCATCTTGAAGAGGCCGGCTTCCTCGGCGGGGTTGGCCTTGGGGATGGGCGCGTCGATCGAGGGGGGGGCGTCGGTGTCGGAGAGGGCGTCGAGGAGGAAGTCGCTCAGCTCCTGGTCGCTGATGTTGGAGACCTTGGGGACCTTGAGGTTCTCGGTGGAGACGCGCGACGCGGCCTGTGCGGAGGGCCTGGGGGAGGCGTTTGAGGGCGCGGCGAGGGCGTCGTGGAGGAGGCGCGCGAGGCCCGAGGGGGCGCCGTCGACGCTGGGGGCGTGTGACCTGCCCGTGCCCCTGGCGCCGCCGTCGCTCTCTTCGCCGAGGGCGAAGAGGTCGGGGCCTTCGACTTCGAACTGGATCTCTTCGAGCTCCCCGCGCAGGTTGCTGGTGGGCTCAAGCGACTCATCGACGTCGTAGGAGACGGCGCCGAAGTCTTCAAAGGCGAGCATCTCCTCGTCCCCTTCGGGAGGTGAGGGTGTTTCGTCGTAGGCCAGAGACGCGTTGCAGAGCTCGCAGGCGCTGAGGTGTTCGCGGTTCTGATGGTGGCATCGAGGACAGGTGATCATATCCCTTCCAGTCAAGAGATGACCCGTTGAAAAAGAGGTGCAAACCTCGCGGAGGATACCCCAATCGGTGCCCTGACGCGAGTGTTTTGGATCTTGAAGGCGGAGAGGGGGTCAGGTCGGCGGCCGCGGCGCGGGTCGGGGAGCTTGGGGGGGCCTTATTGGCGCTTGAGGCCGAGGTGGGCCAGGGAGGCGGCCAGGAGGCCGTTGGCCACGAGCCAGGCGCGGTCCAGGAGGCCGGCGGAGCCGGGGATCCACTGGACGTCGGAGTTCATCATCCAGGCTTCGGCCAGGAGGAAGCCGGCAAAGCCGATGGCGAGGCCGATGGCGAGGGCGCCGAGCCGCTTGTGGCCGAGGAGGAGGGCGAGGGCGCCGAGGGGGATGGCGACCGAGGCCAGCAGGGCGTTCTGGTGTGCGCCGGGGCCGAGCAGGGTGAGGTCGAGCATGGCGAGGGGTCGGCTGAGCAGGTCAAGGGTGAGCGCGCAGGCTGCGGCGTCGGGGTGGACGTGTGCGAGCAGGGCGGGCAGGAAGAAGAGGCCCGAGGCGCCCATGACGAGGCCGATCGCGAGGGGGAGGCGCGAGTGGGCGTGCGCGGCGCCGAGGGAGCCCTTCTTGAGGAGGCCGACGAAGATGATCAGGAGCAGCAGGAGGGCCACGCCGATGCGGAGCAGGCCGGGGTTGAAGGAGGACGAGCCGGTGGCGCCGTTGGCGTTGAGGATGCCGGCGCCGAAGCGCTCGGTGTACTTGTCGATCTTGTCCTTGTCGGAGCTGTCGGCGGAGTCCTTGAGGATCTGCTCGACCTTGTCGGGGTTGGTGGTGCCGTTGGCGATGATCAGGGCGGCGACGGCGGCGACGTGGGGCGAGGCCATCGAGGTGCCCATGTAGAGGGCGAAGTCGTGCTCGGCGGTCGAGCCGGGCTTGAGGGTCTGCTGCATGACGCCGTCGGGGCGGCCGTCGCGGTTCTGGTCGACGCGGGTGTTGCCGCCGGGGGCGGCGATGTCGACGAACTCGCCCCACTGGCTGTAGAAGGTGGTCTTGCGGTCGTACTGCGTGGCGGCCACGGCGATGACGTGGTTGTAGGCGGCGGGGAAGGAGCGCATGCGGCGTCCGGAGTTGCCGGCGGCGGCGACGATCGTGACGCCCTTCTCGTGGGCGTATTGGATGGCCGAGCGCATCGCGAGGCTGGGCAGGGGTCCGCCGAGGCTCATGTTGATGACCTTGGCGCCCTTGTCGGCGGCGAAGCGGATGCTGTCGGAGATGTCGCTGACGGAGCCGGAGCCGTTCTTGTTCAAGACGCGCAGGGGCATGATCCTGGCGTTGTAGGCCACCCCCGCGACGCCGTAGCCGTTGTTCGTGGTCTGGGCGATCGTCCCGGCGACGTGGGTGCCGTGGCCGTGCTCATCGAGGGGTTCGTCGTCGTCGTCGACGAAGTCGAAGCCTGGCACGAAGGCGGTCCCCTTGAGGTCAGGGGTCTGGGTGAAGGACTCGCCCTTGTCCTTGTAGGCCACGCCGGTGTCGATGACGGCGACAATGACGCCCTTGCCGGTGCTCTTCTTCCAGGCCCCCTCGACGTCGATCTGGTCGAAGTGCCACTGGTATTGATAGAGGGGGTCGTTGGGCTTGCTGTTGGCGGCGGCGTCGCGCGGCGCGGCGGCCAGGGTGTCGCCGAGGGGCTCGGGGATGGTCAGGAGCGCGTTGGGCTCGGCCGACTCGACGCCTGGGGTGCGTCGGATGGCCTCCATGACCTGGTCGGCGCGGTCGGCGTCGACCCAGGCGACATAGAGGTTGGCCTCGTCGGAGTGGACGCTGTTGAGGGCAAGATCCACGCCCGCGGCGCGGCCGAGCTTGCGGACGTCCTCGTCGGAGAGGGCGTCGTGTGCGTCGACGACGATCTGGATCTTGCCGGCCTTGGAGAGGGCGCCCGGGGGCGAGGCGCTGGCCAGGGAGGGGGCCGCGGTCGCCAGGGCGAGGCCCAGGAGGATCGAGAGTCGTGCGCGGGTTGATCGCGTCGAGTGCTTCATGAGGGGGACTCCTGGTCGTGGCCCTTGAGGGCCTGGGGCGCTTCGTCAAAGGTTGGGGGTGTGGCCCTTGGGCGCAGACCCGGAAGGAGAACCGAGCGCTTCAACGGCTTAATCCAGCCCTTGGGTCTCCGAAGGTCGCCGCGCGCCGCGAGAGGTCAAGCCTCGCGGGACAGAAGGCGCTTGGCGGCGGACTCTCGCAGCTCGGCCATGACGGCCGGGAAGCGCTCGCAGATGCGCATGACGTCGGAGGCCTTGATGAAGAGGGCGCGGGCGGGTCCGTCGGTGACGACGGAGGCGACTGCGGGCCCCTCGGTCACGAGGCTGATCTCGCCGATGACCTCGCCTATCTCCATGGTCCGGAAGGTCACGTCCCACTCGCCGTCGCGCTTGTTGACGTCGATGCGGCCGTCGACGATGAGGTAGAGGCCGTCGCTGTTCTGCCCCTGGTGGATCAGGGTGGTGTTGTCGCGCAGCGCCAGGCCCTCCATCATCCCGATGAGCTCCTCGCGGTGGTCGACGGGGATCTTGGAGAAGATGCCGGAGCGGTCGATGGCCTTGTCGATGAGGCAGGCCTGATCGAAGCCCTCGACGGTCTGTCGGATGGAGGCGTCGCCCTGGACCATGGGCAGGGTGTCGTCGTCGAGGGTGAGGGCCTCGACGGGGCTCAGGGCGACGCCGACGATGGCGCCGGTCGGGTTGGGCAGGCCGAGGATGGTGCGGTGGCCGATGAGGGCGCCGGTGCTGACCGTCTGGTGTTTGTCGTCGGTCGTCAGGCGCAGATCGCCGTTGGCCACGAAGAGGGGGGCCTTCAGGGGCCTGTCCGGGCCAAAGATCGTGGCCTCCTCGACGAAGCTGGCAGGCCGCAGCAGCTCGATGAGGGTGCGCAGCGTCCGGACGTCCAGGAGGCTGAGCAGCGGGATGGGGGGGACCTTGTCCGGGACGGCGGCGAAGTTGTCCTTGAGGGTCGCCAGCCCGTGGGCGCGCTCGATGAGGATCTCCAGGGGCTCCTGAGGGTCGGCGCCGTTGAGGTCGATCCGGGCGCTGGCCGGAGGGTCCGGCAGCGGGAGCATCTGGACGGAGGGATCGAGGAAGGGCGATCCGTTGCCGTAGACGCGCGAGAGGTGGTCGAAGTGGCTGTGGATGTTGGGCTCGTGCTCTGCGAGCCGGTGGGCCACGATGATGGCCAGCAGCGGGTGGCCGGAGTTGGTGAAGTGGCGCACGAGGATCTCGTAGATCTCAAGCGCCTCGCGCGTCCGGCCCATGTCGAGCAGGATCTCGGCCACGCTGCGCCTCAAGAGATAATGGCCCTCCGTGCGCGGCAGGTTCGTGACAAGCAGGCGCAGCGCGCGCGTGTGGTTGCCTCCGCGCAGGCAGCCGCGGAGGACGGTAATGAGCTGGCGCAGCGACTGGGTCGACATGCACTCTCTCCATGGGTTCAGGGGCGAGCCACCGATGAGGAATATAGATCATCGCGGCGCGGTCATTCAACTGGCTGTCGCTCAACCGACATCCGGACAAGGAGCTTTCCCTCGACGAGGATGTCGCTCAGGGACGCGGCCGGGTTCGGTCTGGAGCGACGATCACGGGCGGGCTCGCCGGTTTGACACCGTGGTGGTGGCGTTTTATAGTCCGGGTGGATCTTCATTGAACGACAACCGCTAGATGACCTCTTGAGGCTACTGTGAAAGAGTGCCTGAACTGCGGCGCCATCAACAACGAGGGGTCACTTGAGTGCCACGCGTGCGGCGCGGACATCAAACTGTCTGGCCTGCTCGGCGCCAAGCCCTCCACGACCATGCCGCTCGGGTCGGCCCCGAGGCTCTCCCCGCCGCCGCCGCGTCGCACCGAGAGCTCGCCTCAGCGGCAAGGCTGGGGGCATGCCTCGGCCCCTGAGCCCGCTCCGGAGAAAGGGGCCACGGCCTCCACGCTCGTCGGCGTGACGCCCTATCGCCCCACCGAAGACCTCCGCTCCGAGCGGGACCAGGCCAGGACCCCTGATCAGCGCGGGGAGAGGCCGCCGTCAGGCAGGATGCTCCGCGTGGCGGACGAGGAGAAAGGGGCAAGGACGCAGGGCTTCCCCTTCAAGGAGAAACGGGACGAGAAGGCCGACGAGGCCCAGGAAGGCGCCCAGACGCTCTTTGGCGTGCCAGGCAACAAGGCAGCCCGGGAGGAGCGCACGAGCGCCCCCTGGATGTCCTTTGATCCAAGGAAGCAGGACAACAAGGACCCCGGGACGCTCGGCCCCTGGAGCTCCCGCAGCGAGGCCCCAAGGGCGACCGCGCCCGGCCCCGCGCCGCCCGTCCAGAAGGAGAAGAAGCCGCCCGTCCAGAACAAGACCGCGTTGGCGCGCGGAGGGCCCGTCCAGCCGCCCTCCCAGGTGATCCCGTCGAAGCCCTCGCAGCCCAGCGCGCCGATCCAGGAGCCGCGCAAGGCTCTCCTGTCTCCCAGCCGTCAGAAGACGGTCACCATGGGCGGCAAGCCCTCCTTCATGCGGTCCGACGAAGAGGCGCCCTCCAACCTGCTCCAGGAAGGCGTCATGCGGTCGACGCTCATGGGTCTGCCCTCCGTCGATGCCTTCCAGAAGGAGCTTGAAGAAGAGATCGCCAATGATCTGGCGACCTTCCAGATCCCGAATGAGGAGGTGCGGCACACCGCCCAGCTGCCCTCGCTGCGCGATGACATGATCGACGAGGCCAGCCAGGGCGCCGCCGACGAGCCTTTCGGCTTCTCCAAGGACGACAACACGCCCGGCTCCGGGCTGTTCAAGTTCCCCAGCCGCGACAAGAAGATCAAGGTCCGCGGGGACGACTCTCGAAAGACCCTCCAGGGCATCCCGGCCATCACGAACGAGAGCGCCCGCGACGAGGCCACCAGGTCCTCGCCCACGCTCGCCTCCTCGGGGCAGCCCGGCCAGTATGTCTTCAGCGGCCAGAACCTGACCGTCCGCCCCGAGCGGATCCGCATCAGCACCACCCTCAAGAGCCCGGATCAGTCCAATCAGCCCCCCGACGAGCGCACGGGCAAGTCCGGCGCCACCATGGAGATGTCCATCCCCGTCCTCGGCAGCCGCGCGGAGCCCTCACCGAGCCCCGCCCCCGCCAAGGCCGAGAAGAGCGCGCCCTCGACCACGATGCGCATGGCCGTGCCGGCCGCTTTCGGGGACACCCCGTCCCAGGTCCGCAGCGGCACCTCCCCGTCGCGGAATGTCTCCGAGTCGTCCAACGACGCCTCCGCGCGCACCCAGAACGATCTGGTCGCCCGAGGCGCCAAGCCCGGGCTGCGCGGCGCCCCCGCGTCGACGATGCGCATCAACATCTCCGAGGCCATGACCCACGCCGAGGAGGAGGAGCTCGGCCACGCGCCCACCCGCGAGCTGAAGGGCCTTGACTTCAAGGAGCCCAAAGTCCCCGAGGTCGCCGAGATCAAGAAACCCGAGGTCCAGCGACTCCAGATCGACGATGGGGCCGGCGACTTCGACAACTTCTTCGGCGAAGACGATGAGGGCCCGTCCGACACTGTCCAGATATCCAGCGTCGCGCACCTGCTCGACCCGCTCGCCTCCGCCAAAGCGCCAGATCCCGTGGAGCCCTCCCCCTCCAAGCCCCCCGAGCGCGACCCCGAGCCCGTCGCTGTCGCGCCTCTCGCCGAGACGGCGCCTTCCATCGCTCCCCCCCAGGCCGTCGAGACAGCCCCCGAGGCGCCTGTCGTCGAGGAGGCCCCCGCCCTCGTCGCTCCCGCATCCCAGGAGGCGGCGCCCGCCCTCGCGGCCCCCGCCTTGTGGGACGGCGAGCGCCTGGCGCGGTATTCAGCCACCCTCGCTGGGCTCGCGCTCACCTTCGTCCCTGTCCTGTACTTCGTGGCCTCGGGCTCCGAGGGCTTCACCGCGGGCTCGCCCTTGAGCGTTGCGGCGATGGGCTTTCCGCTGATCGCGGGCCTCATCGTCGGCCTGGCGGGGCTCATCAAGCTCCCTCCCGCGCTGAGGTCCCTGATCATCTCCCTCGTCGGGGTGCTCGTCGTCGCGCTCTTCGTCGTCTCGGACATCGCCGCCCTTCAGACCTTCGGGGATCCGATCGGGCGGACGCTGGCGGCCATCGCGCTCCTCCTGCCCGTGGGCCTGATCTGGCGCTCCGCCTACCCCTCCAGCGGCCTCTCGCGGGCCGTCGTCATCGTCGGCATGGTCATGGTCGTCCTCAACTACCTCCGGCCCGACGGCTCCGGTGCCTCGCCTGTCGGGGGGCTGCTGGCGGCGCTCGCTTCCCCGGAGCTGGGCAGCGTCCTGGTGGGAGCGGCGGGGCTCGTCCCGCTCGCGCTCGTCCTGCCTTCGATGGCGGCCTTCCGAGGGGCGTCAAAGCGGAGCCTCGGGGCGCTGTGGGCGTCGGGCTTCGCGCTCTGGTTGCTCGCGCTCCCCCTGGTGGCGGCGCTGGCCAGCGGCGGCGCTGGCCTGGTGGGCGCGCTGGCGCTGGGGGTGGGGCTCTCGTCGGGGGCCTGGTGCGTCTCGGTGGGCCTGGGCGGCCTGCTCGGGTGGTTGACCCGCCCGAGCGACAAGGCCCTCAGCGCAGGTTGACGACGTTCCCCGCCGCGTAGGTCGTGTTCAGGACGATGTCGTCACCATCGACGTCCAGAGCGACGTTGTTGACCTTGATCACGACGATGGCCAGCTTGTCCGCCTGAAGCTCCCGCATCGCCGCGGCCGGCACCACCAGCGTCCCCGAGTCGCCTCCCCCCGGCACGCAGTTGAGGCCACGCCCGTCGAGGAAGTTGAAGCCCGCGTCCAGCGGGCTGATCGCGACGGCCACCTGGGAGCCTGACCCGTCTCCCGTCCACCTCAGCGCGAGATCGCCAGTCCCGGAGACCATCGCGTCCGCCGGAGGGGTCGACAGGATGTGCTCCTGGGGGGCCGTCAATGACCCCATGAAGGCCCCGACATGCCCGCCCGTGGCCGACACCATGATCGCCGCGCCCGGCCGGTAGGCGTCCTCGTTTTCCTCGCCGAAGGCCGTGGGGTAGACCGTCGAGCCGCCGCCGCCGTCCATCGGCGTCAGCACGTGGGACTGGCCGTTGATCGCCACCGAGATGTCGCCGGCGGAGTAGCCAAAGGCCTCCGGGCCGCCCTGGCTCACGTTGATCAGATCGCACTCGCCGAAGCTCCGGATCGGCGGATCCTCAGGCTCGGGCTCGACGAAGGCCGCCCCGATGTTCCCGCGCCGGATGCTGACGAGGAAGTTGGCCGTGATGTTGACCTCGAAGAGGCTCACGCCGCCCGTCAGGACTCTGGGGCGCGGGTTGTCGTTGTTGGGGTCGCCGCAGTCCTCCGGGCAGCCCTCGGCCTCCTCGGGCGCGCAGATGTCGTCGCCGCAAACAGGCCCCGGCGTGTTGTTGGGGTCGTTGTTGGGGTCGTTGTTGGGCGTGTTGTTGGGGTCGTTGTTCGGGTCGTTGTTCGGGTCGTTGTTGGTGAAGCCGTTGTTGGCCGGGGCGTTGGGATCCTTGCAGAGGCCGCCGATGCACAACAACCCCGACAAGCACTGCCCCGAGCTGGCGCAGGCCTCCCCTGCGCCCAGATCGCCCTCGGAGGAGGTCGCGGGCTCCTCACCGCACGCCGCGGCGATCAGGAGGACCGTGGCGAGCAGAGACGCGGCGGCGGCGCGCCCATGGGCCGTGGGCGGCTGGGACCTGGAGCGCGAGGGGCGGCAGACGATCATGGTTTTCTCCAGTGTTCTTCAGGGGTTGTTACCGGATGGCTGGGTGTCGATGGAGATGGCGAGGAAGATCGACGCGCTGGCGCGGGAGGGGTCACCCTCTTCGATCTCCTGAAAGACGGCGAGCTGGCCGCTCTCGGCGACGAAGCCTCGGAGCAGCAACCTCGGCGGCTGGAGGTTGTCTGCGAGCCGAAGATCGAGCTCGACGGCTCGCTCGCCTGCGCGGGTGACCACCTGGGCCAGCCCGATCTGGGTGCCGCTCTGGGGGCCGCCTTCGGCGAAGATCGCGCCAGAGTTCTGGATCCTGAACTCCTGGAGGACCGCGTTGTAGCTGATCTGGGTGTTGTCTTCGAGCAGGGCCGTCTGGAGACCGACGAGCACCCAGCCGCCCTCGGCGGGCAGCGCAGGATCACGTCGCCGTCGCTCGATCAAGAGCGACAGCCCCGGCAAGGTCTGCCCACCGCGCGTCCACAGGAGGACCCCGAAGCCGCCTCGATCGTCGACGAGCCCGGAGAGGGCGTTGTCCTGCCCGAAGGGGGACATCTGAACCCTCCCGAGGCGATCGACCTCGTACTCAAAGGGGTTCAGCGGCTGCGCCCGCTCCGCGCCGAGCACCCCGACATGTCGCCCCTCGCCCTTCGGGAAGAGGGGCTTGAGGGAGAGCGCGGCCAGCATCGCGGCGTCAACCTGCGGGGTCTGCTCAAGCAGCTCGCCGGGCAGAGCTACGCCCAGGGCGAGCAGCCCGCGCAGGAGCAGGTTGGAGGTCGGGTTGAGCAGATCCGGCTTCTTGACGATCAGGGCGAAGCTGGCGACCTGCTGATCCTCTCCGTTGAACTCGATCATCGCGGCGGCGCTCCGATCGGGGGTCATCTGGCCGATGAAGCGCCCGCCGAGGTTGTCCCCGCCCGATCCTGGGTGGAGCGTGACGCCGCGCCGGGGGGTGAGCTCGACCCGGCGCTCGGTGCCCTGGTTGTAGGTGAACTGCCCTCCCTCCAGATCCGAGGCGAAGAGCGTCAGGCCCTCAAAGCGCGCCGTGGGGCCTCTCGGGTCGATGAAGCTCATCGAGCCGGTGACGAGACCAGGGGGGAGCCCCTCGGAGTTCCGCCCGAAGAGGTTGAAGAAGGCGTAATCACCCGAGATCGCCACCCTCGGGCATCCCCCGTCGATGGTCCCATTGCAGTCGTTGTCGAGCCCGTCGTCGCAGGTCTCGACCTCATCAAGCGGGCGGCAGGCGTACTCGCAGCCGTTGGCCGGATCCCTGTCGAGATCGACGGCGCCGTCGCGGCATTCGACCCTGCACGACCCGCCGACGCAGGCGCTGCTGGCCTGGAAGGTCCCGCAAGTGTTGCCGCAGGCTCCGCAATGGGAGGCATCTCTGTCCAGCGCGAAGCCCTCGTCGACGGCCTCGTCGCAGTCGTCGTCGGCCCCGTCGCACAGCTCAGGGCTCGCCAGGGAGGCCCCCATGCATGGGCCCCACCTTCCTCCCTCACAGAACTGGCTGCCCTGGGTGCACACGACGACGCTGGGGTCCTGGTCCCTCGGGCACACGCGGACCTGGCCCTCCTCGCAGGCGCAATTCGGCTCAAGGCCCTCGTCGATGAAGCCGTCGCAGTCGTTGTCGACCCCGTCGCAGAACTCGGTGGGGACCGGGCCGCAGCTGCCGCAGGCGTTCGTCACCCCGTCGTCGGAGGTGCCGTCGCAGTCGTCGTCTCGCCCGTTGCAGACCTCGGCGGGCTGGGGCCCGCACTGGCCGCAGACGTTGAGCGCCCCCTCATCGACGATGTCGTCGCAGTCGTTGTCGATCCCGTCGCAGAACTCCGGCAGCAGGGGCGATCGGCGATCGTCGCCGTCGTCGCAGTCGATCTCTGGACAGCCTTCCAGGCTGGAGACCCCGTCGCCGTCGGCGTCGCCCTGGGCGCACCGGCCGTCGTCAGGCCCCGCGTCGTCGCCCGCAGAGAGCAGCGCGCACTGGCCTTCGGCTCCTTCCAGATCGTCGATCAGGCAGCGCTTGCCCTCGGTGCAGTCGCCGTCCGTCTGGCACCTGTCCTTGCCCGTGAGGTCGAATCCTGGGAAGCAAGCGCACAGCGTCGCGCTGATTGTCGCGATAACGGCGATTACCGAGCCTGTCTCTTGCACAGCGCGCATGGGTGGTAAACCCGGTGTGGGCGGCCTTGGCTGCTGCGCGCCGAAGGAGAAGAAGGGCGGGCGCCACAGTGACCGTTGTTCTATCAGAGGGGCGGGGGTGGGGACAAGCCGAGGTGGCGCAGACCGCGTCGGCCGTGGTATAGCCGCTGACATCAAACAGCAGGGGCGAAGCGACCCCACGGAGGTTTCATGGCTCTGGTTACACGCAGCGCCGCCAGCGCGTGGCGCGCCCAACTCGCCGCGCTCATCCTCTCGACCTCGATGGCCTGCGCGGGCGGCTCGCCCTCGGACGGGTTCGGTGAGAGCGCTGACGAAGCCTACAGCGCAGGCCAGCGCCTGAGGTCAGCCGGCGATGTCTCGGGGGCGGCGTCGGCCTTCCGCGTCAGCATCGAGCGCAACCCTCAGTTCGTCCTGGCCGCCTACGATCTGGCCCTCGCCCTCCAGGTGCTCGGTGAGGAGGCCGAGGCGCTCGTCCAGGCCGAGAACGTCGCGCGGCTGGATCCTCACCTCTCCGGCGGGCACGTCCTCGTGGCGCAGTTGAGCCTCTCGCTCGGCGACGCCCCCAGAGCGCTCCAGGCCGCCGACCGCGCGCTGGCCCTCGACGGCGACCTCTCCGAGGCCCGGATGCTCCGAGGCCGCGCGCTGGAGGCCGCTGGGTCCCTGGACGAGGCCAAGGCGACCTACGCCGAGCTGATCCGGCGCGACCAGGATCATCGGCAGGGTCGGCTGCGCGCAGCGGCCCTCGATCTCGCCATCGGCAATAATCGAGAGGCAATTCAAAGGCTTAGCGCCTTCGTCAGCCAGAACCCCGACGAGATCGAAGGCCACCTCCTCCTTGGACAAGCGCTGCTCTCCAGCAAGTCCTACGAAGGGGCCGTGGAGGCTTTTCAGGCGGCGACGAGGCTGGACGAGGGCTCGGGCGAGGCGCTCCTGGGCCTGGGCCGCGCCCACCTCGCCAGGGGTCAGGATCAGCTCGCGGTCATCGCGCTCCAGAAGGCGATCCGCGCCGACGACCAGCTCGCCGACGCCTACGTCGCGCTCGGCGAGGCGGAGTACAATCGGGGCTTCATGGACAAGGCGCTTGAGTACGTCCGGCAGGCCCGAGCGATCAACAGCGATCAGGTCAGCGCCTTTGTGCTGGAGGCGCAGGTGCTGGAGCGCGGCGGCGACAAGGCCGGGATGGAGAAGGCGCTTCGCAGGGCCGTCGAGATCGATCCGGCGGGGGAGATGCCCTCCCGTCAGCTCGCAGAGCGGCTGCTGGAGCAGGGCAGGGGCCAGGAGGCCGCCGCGATCATCGAGGTGCTGGCCCAGCGCGGTCGCCCCTCGGCGGAGGCGCTGACCCTCGGAGCGAAGGCCTGGAAGGCGGCAGGCCAGGGCGCCAGCGCCGTGGCGCTCTACCGCAAGGCGCACGCGCTGAGCGGCGAGAACGCCCTGCTCCGCAGCCTGCTTGAGATCGCGCTGGCGGCGCCGGAGGCCAGCGGGTTGACCGTCGAGGTGATCGTCGAGCTGGCAGAGGCCCACTTCCAGGGCTCGCGCGAGGACGACTCCGACGCGATCCTGATGCTGGCCCGGGCGCACGCGGCGGCTGGCGCCGTCCCCAGGGCGCGCGAGATCCTCCAGGCGGCGAGCAGGCGGCTGGCAGACCCCCGGATCGAGGCGCTGCTGCGCTCGCTTCAGTAGCTCTTGATGACGGCGAGGATCTGGGGGCCAAAGAGGGCCAGCAGGAGCAAGGCCATAAAGAGCAGCACCATCCCCCCCGCGAAGACGAAGCCGATGATGATGTTGAGCGTCGATCGCCGCAGCGCGGCGTGCTCAAACTCGTCGGCGATGAAGACGCCGCTGCGCTCCAGGGTCTCGCGCCGCTGCGGCGGGGGCGAGGTCATGGGCGCAGGGCGCAGCGCGGCCTCGGGCGATCGCCCCGCCCGAGGGGGAGGCGGCCCGTTGAAGGGGGGCGGCCTCATGGGCGGAGGTGGCCGAGGTGGTCGAGCCTGGGCCGCCATCGGCGGGATGGGCGGCGGCGTGGGTCGCGGCGCCAGGGCGGGCGCGGCGGGGTGACGCGGAGGCGGCGTCGGGGTCGAGGGCGCTTGAGGCGTCGATATCCCGATGACGCTGCGGGGGGCCTCGTCGTTGCCCCGAAGGCCGCCTGCGACCTGGCTCCTGTCGGCGCGCGGCTTGGTGGTCGGCTCGGCTCTGCGCGTGATGATGCGGACGGGCTGTGAGATCTCGACGTTGTAGGTGGCGTCGGGCGTCGGGCGCCTGGCCTCGCCGGGGAGGGGTTGCTCCCAGGGCCGATCGGGCATGTTGGCGAAGCTCGACAGCGACAGCGGGATCGTCTCGGGGGCGCCCTCGTCGGCCAGCGGCGAGGGCGCGAAGCTCTCAGGGCCTTTATAGGGTGCGCGGACATCGCGCTTGTGGGTGGGGGTCTCGTAGTGCTCTTCGAGGTTGTAGTCGGGGGGTCGCCCTGGCCTTCGGCGCGCGGCGGCGTAATCGATGGTCACGGACGATGAGCCGTCCGGGCTCTGGTACGTGGCGATGCCAGCCTCGGGATCGTCGTCGATCAAGACCGCCGGTTGGGTGGCCTGGTCAGAGTAATCCACTGGCCCTGCACGGGTCGCGGTGGGGTCGTCGTTGGATCGCCTGGTCACCCTCTGCGTCACCTTCGCTCCCGGCTGCCCATCGCCGCCCGGGACCTCTCCACGCTCAGTGTACCGCCCGCGGCAAGCGGTGGAAAGTCGATCTCTCACGGCGAGCCTCGCCGACCTCTTTCTGGACAAGGCGACGGGCCGTGTCATGGTGGCGGGTTTATTCGCCTTTGTCCTGTTCAACAGCAGGCGTGGTGTGGTACTTCCTTGGGGAAGAACTCGGTCACTCAAGGCAAGGACGTCATTGAGGCCGAAGACTGCGGACTTCAGGACCCAGGCTGCTGGATCCGTCGTTCTGAACCTGAGGAGCGATCATGGAAGATCTTTCTGGGGGCGTCCTCTCCCTCGACCACCGCTACGAAGTCAAGACCCCCAGGACCTACGACGGGGTGGCCCAGTGCTACCGTGTCCGTCAGCAACCCTTTGATCTCCCTGTGGATCTTTGGGTGATGGACGTCGCCGGACGCTTTCAGGTCCCGATCGTGGCCGCCGGCGCCATTGCGGCGAGGATCGAGGCGCTCGTGCGCCGCGCCAGCCTCCTGCGCAGCGCCAACATCCTCAGGATCCTTGATTGCGGCGAGGTCGAGGCCAACGCGCCCTTCGTCTTGACGGAGGCCGCCCAGGGCCCTTGCCTTCAGGACATCATCCGGCACCAGGGGCGCTTGCCGCTCGACGGCACGCTCAAGGTCATCGAGGAGGTGGCGATGGCCCTGGAGGACGCGCACTCGGCGGGCTTCGGCCACCTCGCGGTGCGGACCGAGCACGTCTGGTTCGAGCAGACCCCCTCGGGGGCCTACGCCCGCCTCGGCGGCTTCGGCTGCGGCCTGCTCAAGCACGAGATCGGGTTGATCGACCCCCACGCCGATCTCGACGGCGTCTGGGTCGACCACCTCGCGCCGGAGAGCTTTGACACCGAGGAGGTCCGGCGCTGGCGCCAGTCCCTGACCGGCCCCTTCAGGCCGGGCTTCGACGGCGAGTGGGCCGAGCAGACCACCGCCAGAGAGCAGGTCCTGCCCTCGCCCGAGCCCCTCGATCCCGTCGCCTTCGACGTCTTTGGGCTCGCCGTGATGTGCTACCGCAGCTTGACCGGCGAGCACCCCTACATCAAGGACCCCTCGGTGTCCATCGCGGATCAGCTCAAGGCGCTGGCCTCCAGCCCGCTGACGCCGCCCTCCGATTATGGCGTTGAGCTGCCCCCCGGCGTCTGGAAGGTGCTCAAGGGCGGGCTCGCCCGGGATCCGGGCGCGAGGCCCTCGAGCGCGCTGGCCTTCGCGCAGGCCCTCAACGAGGCGGCCGAAGTCAAGGAGGCCCCCTCGGTCGCGTTCGCCGCCCCGGAGGCCGACGGCGAGGGGCCGACGGTCCTGGGGTCCGAGCTGGATCTGGAGGTGCCCGAGATCGTGCCCGTCGATGTGGACTGGGGCGACAGCCGAGGGCCCTTCGAGGCGCTCATGGAGCACCGCGCCGCGCGCATCCTCGTGGCCGCCATCACGCTCCTGCTCTTGACCAACCTGGCCACCCTCGTGATGCTGGGCGCCCAACAGAGCCCTACGGTCGCCCTGAGCTCCGGCGAGACGGGGGTCTGGAGCAGCCTCGGCCCCGAGGGCGCCCGTCAACCTCTCGACGGCCCGCCGTCGCTGAGCGCGGAGCAGCCCGCCCACTTCGTCCTGGACACCCCGGGCCTCGACACCATCGAGATCAAGTGGTCGCCCGAGGGCGAGGGGCTGCGCATCTCGACCGCCCCCGATCTTTGACTGAGGCGGCGGGCCGGGTGTAGATGGACGCTGGGCGATGTCCTCCTGAACCGGACACACGAACATGGCGTCGAGCACCCCTCCTGAGGCCCCTGCGCGCTCCCCCGTCAAGCTGGCCATCAACATCACCGTCGGGATCGCCTTCAGCGCCTTCTTCGTCTGGCTGGTCGTCCGAGGGGTCGACTGGTCTCGCTTCAGGGCCGAGCTCTCCACCATGGAGCCCGCCTTCCTGGCGGCCTACTTTGGCCTGTTGAGCGTGGCCCATTGGCTCAGGCTGGTGCGCTGGGGCGTGACGATCCGGGCGCTGGCGCCGGTGGCGTGGCCCCGGATCCTGGCCGTGGGCGCGGTGGGGATGATGGCCATCTTCGCCCTGCCTGCGCGCCTCGGTGAGCTGGCCCGGCCGCTGCTCATCAGCGAGGATCCGCGCGTCAACTTCGGGTCGGCCACCGCCACCGTCATCGTCGAGCGCATCCTCGATGGCCTGAGCATGAGCGCGATCCTCTTCGTGACGGTCCTGCTCCTGGACGCCAACCAGGTCCCGCGCGAATTCCTCGTCAGCGGCTACGTCGCCGCCGGGGTCTTCGGCAGCGCCTCGGTGGGCCTCTTCCTCGCCGCGATCTCCTTCCGGTGGCTCAGGTCGCCCCTGGACAGCCTGCTCGGGCGCTTCTCACGGCCGCTGGCCGACAAGGTCATCGGGCTCATCGGCGGCTTCTTCGACGCCCTGAGGCTGATCAGCGCCCCCCGCGTGGCGCTGACCTACCTGGTGATGACCCTCGCCATCTGGTCGCTCTCCGGCGTCGGCATCTGGGTCCTCTTCCAGGCCTTCCCCGGCTCGACCGGCGACCTGCCCCTGATCGCGGCCTACACGACCCTGAGCGTGATCGTCGTCGGCATCATGATCCCCGCAGGACCCGGGACCGTCGGCGTCTTTCACTGGGCCGTCGTCTTCGCCCTGGGCATGTTCGCCGTCGACGAGTCCGCCGGCCTGCTCTTCGCCACGACCATCCACCTGCTCATCGCCTTGATCAACTTCGTATGGGGCGTCATCGGCGGCCTCGCCGGCCGCATCAGCGTCGCCGACGCCCTCAAGCGCCCGCCGCCACAGGCCGCGCCCCATTCACAAGGAGCCTGAGATGACCACACCGCGAGACACCAGGACCGAGGCCTCTCCAGGTCAGGGCCAACCCCTCGTTCGCCCCCCGGCGACCTCGCCGGCCCGCCTGGGGCTGATGATCGCCCTCCTGATGGCGATCGCCACCGGGTGCGCGCTGTGCGAGCGCGGCGAGGCCCCGCCGGGAGCCGCTGCGACCGTCGAGCTGGCCCAGCTCGTCCCCAACGACGTCGACGCGGCCTTCTTCACCGCCGACTGGAAGAACCTGCGCGACGGCGCCGCCATCCTCCAGCGCCAGTTCGGCACCCAGATGCCCATCGCGCAGTCCCTCGACCAGCTCAAGCAGCGCTTCGGCGTGGACCTGCGCGACATCCCCGGCCTCAAGGCCAAGGGCGTCCGCACCGGAGGCGGCCTCGCCGTCACCTACACCAAGGACAACGTCGTCCTGCTGATCCCCATCGAGGCCGAAAAAGTCTTTGAGGACTTCGCCCTTGCGCTGGGCAAGGAGCGCCTCGGCGCCGCCGATCAGCCGATCACGAAGCAGATCGACGGGCACACCCTCAAGTTCCTGGTCAAGAAGCCCGCCGATGGACAGGCCCCGGCCACCATCATCACCCCCGACGCGCTCGTGCTGGCCTGGACCATCCGCGACGGCACCGCCATCGTCTTCCCAGGCAAGGATCTGGCCCAGAACACCGCAGACGCCGAGATATCCCTGACCCGCCACCTCAAGCTCAAGCCCGAAGCCTCGCTCTCCAAGCTCCCCGACTTCGACGGCCTCCAAAAGGAGCTGTCCGCCAGCCACCCCATCTTCGGCTTCGTCAACCTGCCGGCCTCGTTGGCCGCCCGCGCCGGGAGTCTCGGCGAGTTCACCCACAGCAAGGCCCAGGCGGACGAGATGAAGACGATCTCCGCCGAGGTCGGATGGGTCGGCGTCGGCCTCAAGATCGAGGACGCCGGCCTGAACCTCCACGTCCAGGTCCTGGCCCGCGGCAACGTCAAGAAGCGCATCGACGAGGGCACCGAGGCCCTGGGCGCCTCCGCAGCGCTCGCGCCGACGCTCGACGGCGCCCCGGCGCTGGCCCTCAAGACCTCCTTCCACCCCCAGAAGGGCATCGCGGAGCTCCGCAAGCTGCTCGGCGACGACGCGGTCATGCTCGACGAGTCGCTCGCCCTGCTCAAGCGCCAGTTCCAGGTCGACGTCGAGGCGCAGGTGCTCCCCGCGCTGGACGGGAACCTCGTCTGGGCCGTCTACGAGGCACCTCCGACCCTCCTCCAGCGCCCCGACCTGTCCATGCTCATGACCACCTCCAGGACGACCTTCTCGCTCGGGCTTCGCGACCGCGGCGCCATCATCAAGGCCTTCGACAGCGTCGCCCAGGGCGCCTCCGCCTTCGTCAAGCGCTCTGAGCAGGGCGGCGTCGTCCTCTACGCCTTCCAGGGCGACGCGCCTCTGGCGACCCTGGCCGTCGGGGACAAGGTCGCGCTCGTGGCCAGCGCCAAGATCTCCGCCGAGGACGCCGTCCGGCTCGCCAGCGCCAAGGGCAAGGGCCCGCAGGGCGCCCTGGCACACCCCCAGGTCAAGGCCGTGGCCGACAACAACCGCGCCACGGGCATCCTGCTCGATCCAGCCCAACTCCAGAAGATCGTCGGCATCGAACAGGCCGCCTCTCCCTTCGCGGGGCTCGATCGCGTGCTCATCAGCGCCATGCCCGAGCCGAGGGGCGCCGTCCTCGACCTCACGGTGGGCTTCGTGCCCATCCCCAAGGAGAAAGCCGCCCCTCAATGAAGTTTTTCGGCCCCGCGTGAAATCTTTTTGAAGATCCTCGGCGAGGTGCCGTCAACACACCCCGAAGCCGATGGCTCGCGGGAAGTCACCCGCAGCGTTGGAGAGGGACCATGCGATCAATTCAGAGAGAAACGAGGCAGACCATCGGTGCGCGGCTTCTTGCCAGCCTCGCCGCGATGTCGATGATCTTCGCCGTCATGGCCTACGCCTTTGCAGGCGGGCTCGCCCCCGTGGTCGTCGAGACTTCACCCGAGGGCGCGCAGGTGCTCATCGGCGGTCAGGTCGTCGGGACCACCCCGGCCACCCTTGAGCTGCCGGCCGACACCAAGGTTCGCATCCAGATCGAAAAGAAGGGCTACCAGACCCGCACCATCTCGGTGACGCCCTCCGAGGGGAAGACCAAGCGCGTCAAGGTCACCCTCAAAAAGGACGAGTAGCCCGCCCAGAACCCTCAAGGCTCTGGCCCCGTCGCCGAGCGCTCCTGTCGATGCCACCCATTCTGGCCGACGGAGGCGCTCGGCCTTCTCTTTTTCTTGCCCTCGCCTGCTCGCGCGACTCCACCTGAAAGAGCCAAGAAATAAGCAACCCGGCGCTGCTGCCCAGGGGTTGTTCCGCCTCCGTTGGAAGCGGCCCACCAGGCCCGAGGTTGACCAACCTCGGGGCGCCGGGATGCCGGTAGCGTATGGGACCCACCTGAAGACAGTCGATGAACCCTCCAGACTCCTGTCGGTGTGCCCGGCAGGATCAACCTGGGCCAGAGGAGCATTCCGGCGAAGGGGTGACTGCGACCAGATCTTGAGGGGTCTTCAGAGGGACGCCACCTCACGGGTCATGGTTTTGAAAGACACGTTATCACCTCCTTTTAGTCTCGACGATGGCGTTTCGGTGACCTCCCACAATCACCTCACCCTTAAAGGCGTCGTTCCTATGAGGGTGTTGCGTGCCTGAATTCCTCCTCCCTGCGGGGTCTGTGAGCCTGTCACAGATGGGTCGAAGGGCAGAGGCGGGTTTTTACAATGACCCGGGCACTTCACAGGCTGTGTGGGCCTGCGAGGTGAACAGAGGCGGTATGGGAGAAGGCCACCCTGGGCCGCCGCTGCGCTCACCGCAACAGAGCTTGGGCATCATCAAGGGGATGACAATCCCGTTTTTCAACTCTGATCCTGCGCGGAAGGGTCACCGAGAGGAGGGGGGGCGCCTGAGCACCCGGATGTCTTCAAAGGTCGCCACCTGTGTCCAGCCGCGCTCAAGGAGCCTGGCTGTCTGGGGATCATCTCCGCGCAGTGCGGCGTAGTTGAAGAGGGGGTTTCCCCACCAGGACGGCCTGGACTGGACTTGAGGGATGGCGCGGTCGAGGGCCAGCTGGCCGCCGTTGAGGTGCTGGCGGTCGTCGAGCAGGAGGCCCGAGGCGTCGGGCTGGTGTCCGACGAAGCGCTGCGCCTCGAAGATCCCGGCTCGCCAGCGCCAGGGCAGCTTCGAGGTGCCGTGGAGGTTGGAGGTCAGCATCAGCGCGATCATCGCCGCCGTGAGGCCCGCGGCGAGCCCCCTTGAGCGCCGGCTGGCCCGCCGCCAGAGCGCGGCGAGGCCGACGGCCAGGGCGCCCATGAGCAAGGGCCAGTTGTGCATCAAGAAGCGCTCCTCCTTGTGCGCGACGGTCGACAGCAGCAGCGTCGGGACCGCCACCGTGAGCAGCGCCGGCCAGGCGCGCGGGAGCGCGAGGATCAGCAGCCCGGCGACGACGACGATCCCCGGGCCGAGGCGAGCCCCGAAGGATTCGGTCAGGTAGAAGTGCCAGGGGCTGACGCCGTGGTCGCTCGCGCCGCCTTCCAGGTAGTTGTAGGTGAAGTGCTCGATGGCGGAGTGGAAGGGGCGACCCCACGTCAGCCAGTCCACCGCCCCGAGCAGCAGGAGTCCAGGGGCGGCCCCCACCGTGAGCCACCCGAGCGCCTTCCAGCGGCGCCGCAGGGCGAGGTCGGCCAGGGGCACGAGCATGTGAAGGCCGCTGGTGAAGCGCACCACCCCGGCCAGCCCGAAGAACAGGCCCATCCAGAGCGCCGCGCGCCGAGCGGTCGGGGCGCCCTCGACGCGCTCCTCCAGCCAGAAGGCGTAACCCCAGGTCAGGAAGATCATGCTCGGGCTGTCCATCAGCGCGTGGGGCGCGAAGTAGAGCGCCGTCGGCCAGCAGGCCATCAGCAGCGCGGCCAGGAAGCCAGCCGGCTCGCCCTCCTGGCCGCCTCGGATCTCCATCGCGCGGCCCATTCGCCACAGCGCCGGGACCATGCAGGCGCTCCACAAGGCGTTGTGGAGGTTGACGGCCCTGAGCGCGTCGTGGCCCTGTATCCCTACCCACGAGAGCGTCTCCAGAAGCCCCGCGTAGAACCAGGGCATGACCCACGATCTGAGGCCGCGGCCAAACTCCCAGGGCAGCCAGCCCTGGCCCGTGCGGAGGATGTGGGCGGGCTCAAGCTGCTGGAAGATCTCGTCGGGGTAGTGGAAGCCCCCCTTGAAGCTCCACGCCGCGATCCTGAGCGCCAGCGCCAGCGCCAACAGCCCCGCGAGCCCGATTTTTGCCTGGCGGCTCGTCATCGTTGGGCTCCGTGGGCTGCCAGAGACACCTCGTAGATCCGGGCCAGGTCTCTGGGCGAGCTCTTCGGGCCGAGGTCGAAGGTGACGCGGACGGCGTCCGTCTGAGGGCAGTTCAGTGCGTGGGTCGCGATGGCCTGCGTGTTGCCCTTGATCTCAAGGCGGCCTGTTGGGCTGCCCTGGCCGAGGCATACGATCGCGTATTGATCCATGGTGTAGGCCGCCGACTCCCGCACGCCCGCGTGGGCGATCGTGATTCCGGAGAGGTCGACCGGGGCTGGCAGGGCGACCTCAAACCAGGGTGCCTCGTCCCAGGGCGCCGAGGTCCACTTCTCCAGCGTGCTGGCTCGGTCCAGGCCGTCGATGAGGTAGATGGGGTGGTGTCGGCCCATGTTGTGGTAGCTCGACACCTCGACGGTGGCCCCGCGTCGCCAGTCCGCGAGGTCGTCGCCCGGCGGCGAGACAGGATCGGGGGTGAGGCGCGGCGTCGTGATGGTCGTCTCCCTGGCGGCGACGGCTCCGATCCCGGTCGCGAGCACGACGCCGTAGAGCAGGCCGGCCCCGATCAAGGCGCGCCTCGCCCACGGCGCCTTCGCCGGGATGGTCTCCTGGGCGGGGTGTTGCGTCATGGGAGGGTCTCGTCGGGGTGGTGGTGCGGCGCCGTGGTGGCGTGTGGCGTCGGTCGGTGGGTGTGTTCCATCATCTTGATTTCATGGCGTTTCTGGCGCCGGAGGGGTCAGCGGGATGCGATCGATCCAGCGCAGGTCCTTGTCGGGGAGGGAGGCGGCGAGCCTGTCGGCGGCGCTCCTGAGGGCGATGAGGGCGAAGGCGCCCGCCTCCTGGGCGGGGTTGTCGGCGGCGGCGAGCCCGGCGAGTGCCTTTGGGACGAGCGGGCGGCGGTTGTTGCGGCGTTGGAGGAAGTGGGGGCTGCGGGTGGCGTCGGGCATGGCGTCGTCGAGGAGGCGCTGGCGGGCGCTGGAGGGGGCCAGGGCGGCGAGGAGGGCGTCGGGGGCGGCCATTCCGAGCGCGCGCCGGCACCGGGTCAGGAAGAGCCAGGCGGCGGCCTTGCAGCCCCACCGCCTTGCGGCGTCGGCGAGGCGCTGCCAGTCGATGGGGACGCGGCGGGTGATGTTGAGGGCGTCGACGAGGTCGCGGCTGTCGTTGAGGTAGCCGTGCTGGGCCTTGTGGACGGCGAGGTGGAGCAGGGCGTGGACGGGGTCGAGGCGCCAGGAGGGGGGAGCGTCGGCGGGGCGCGCGGCGCGCCAGAGTTCGTGGGGGGAGATGTTGAAGCGGCCGGGGAAGCAGAGTCTTCGGTGGACCTCCAGCGTCGGCCCTGCCTCGGCGTCGCCGAGGACGAAGAGGGCTTCGATGTTGAGGCGGCCGGTGACGGGGGCCTCGAGGCGGCGGGTGAAGCCCGCCTCGGTCAGCGCGGCTTCGGCGCGGACGAAGGTGGAGTCGTCGATGAGGAGATCGACGTCCCACATCCTGCGCAGGCCGACGTGGGCGGGGTAGAGGTCAAGGAGGAAGGCGTAGCCCTTGAGGGGGGCGCAGCGCAGGCCGGCGCCTTCGAGGGCGTGTGAGGCGAGGTCGGCGGCGTAGAGCGCCATCATGTTCTGGGCGAGGGTCGCGTTGTGGTGATCCCAGTCTTGATCGGTGAGGGCGGCGCCGAGGCCGAGGGTCTGGAGGTGGTGTGCGACGGCGGGGGTGGTGCCGAGGTGGTAGGAGCGGCGGAGGATCATTGCGGGATCGAGGCCGTCGAGGTGGAGACTCGGGGTGTTCAGTGGGTTGCTCAGGGCGAGGGCCGCGGCGAGGTGTGCGTGTGGGTTCGGGTCTGGCGCCAGATCGGGCATGTTCGTGTAAAGCTCAGGGGCGCGGAAGAGGGGGTTACGACAGGATGGTTGCTCAATGGCTTGATGCGTCGTGCGATCGTGACGAAGTGATCAGGAGAGACTCAGGCCAGGATCAAGATATGGCACATTCCAACACAGGCTTCCATCTTCAGGATCCGACGACGCCGCAGAGGCCATGTCCCGCGGCGCGGGGTCGAGCAGGCCTCTGCGGTCTGGCGGTGGGCGATCGGCGGTGGTGGTGCGGGGTGTTCGCGGCGCTGCTGGTGGTGTCGCTGTTTCCGTTGGAGGGTCGCGCGGAGGACGACGGCCGATTCTGGATGGAGAAGGGGAGCCGGAAGACGGCCTCCATCCACAAGCCTGGTGTTTTTCGAGAGATGGTGGAGAGCGTCGGCTCGGCGGTGGTCAACATCGAGGTGTCGATCAAGCGTCGAGGCGCCTTCAGCGGCGAGAAGAGCGAGGTGGGTCAGGGCAGCGGCTTCATCATCACGGCGGACGGCTACGCGCTGACGAACAACCATGTCGTGGCCGACGCGGTCGAGATCGTGGTGCTGTTGGCGGACGACCGTCGTTTTTCGGCGCGGGTGATCGGGGCGGACGAGAGCACGGACGTGGCGCTGATCAAGCTCGACGGCGCGGCGGGGCTTCCGGCGCTGGCGCTGGGCAGCAGCCAGGGCATGGGGGTGGGCGACTGGGTGGTGGCCATCGGCAGCCCCCTGGGGTTGCGAAGCTCGGTGACGGCGGGGATCGTCTCGGCGATGGGGCGACGGGACGTCAAGCCGGGCGAGGGTCGCTTCTACAGCAACTTCATCCAGACCGACGCGAGCATCAACCCGGGCAACTCGGGCGGGCCGCTGGTGAACATGAGCGGCGAGGTGATCGGGATCAACACGGCCATCAACCGGCTTGGTCAGGGTATCGGCTTTGCGATCCCGATCGACATGGTCAAGTCGATCTTGCCGGCCTTGCGGAGCGATGGCTTCGTGGAGCGCTCGTGGATGGGGATCTCGATTCAGGAGATCGACGGGCCGCTGGCCAGCACATTCGGGCTCAAGAAGGCCGGGGGCGCGCTGGTGACCCAGGTCGATCCGCGCGGGCCTGCTTTCAGGGCGGGGGTGAGGGAGGGCGACATCATCCTGGCCTTTGACTCGGAGTCGATCCAGACCAGCGAGGAGCTGCCCTGGCTGGCCAGCGTCGCGGGCGTGGGTCGGACGGTGGAGCTTGCGGTCTGGAGGTCGGGCGGGCGCCAGAGCGTGAAGATGACGCTGGAGGCGATGCCCAACCAGCGGCGCTCAAGGCCGACGCTGGACGAGCCCCTCAAGTCGCCCGTGTCCGCGGATCTTGGGATTGAGGTGCGGGTCGGCGGCGACAGCGGGGTCTTCGTCGCGGTCATCGCGGACGACAGCCCCGCCAGGGCCAGCGACCTTCGACCCGGCGACGTCATCGTCCAGGTCGGCGACGCGTCGGTGACCTCCATCAATGACTTCTATAAGTTCCTCAAGGCCGCCCCCGCCGTCGTCCGGCTCAAGGTCCAGCGCCTCGGCGCGACCCGCTACGTGGCCCTCCCGACCCGGTGATCGCACTCCAGCCCCGCACTCCACCCCCTGTCCCCACACTCCACCCCCTGTCCCCCTCCGAAGGGCACTGCCCTCGCTGCGCAAGGGAGGCAGTGCCTCTCGGGGGGACGCTCGTAGTACGATCTGGGTGGTTCGGGGACGCTTGTATGACGGCTTCGGGTGGATCGAGTCCCGCCCCGAGGACATCACCATTGTCCCCGACGGGGTCTTGTCCCCGACGGGGTCCCGCCCCAGACGGCCAGTGATCCCGGCGATGGCTCCTGCGTCCCCCCCCAAATCACCTTGCCCACCCAACGTGCCCCCCGATCCACCGCGCCCGTTATACAAGGGTCCCCCCGAGGGGCACTGCCCCCCTTGCGAAGCGAGGGCAGTGCCCTTCGGGAGCCAGTGCCTCTCGGGGGACAGGGGTGGAGTGTGGGGCTGGAGCATGGGGCGGCGGGTCTCTTCACCGAGCCGACCTGCAGGCGGATGGAGGGCGGCGCTTGATTGACATTCTCCAAGCGCCGCGCCATGTTGACATCCTCGCCGGCGATCCGGGTTGGTCAGGGCCTGGATGCCGGATTTTACGGCTTTGGTGGGAGGATCGATGCATCGGATGGGAGCCCCCTTGCGGGATTTTGAGGCGTTGCGTTGCGCGCTAGGGGTCGTGTTGTGCGTGGCGTCGCTGGGCGCGTCGGTGGAGGCGTTGGCGCAAGTCCCGGAGCGGGCGCCGCTGATCCAGCAGGTCTTCGTCGATGACGAGGGCGTCAGCTTTGTCGAGATCGGCAACCTGACAGGCGAGGAGGTCTTGATCGAGGACTTCTACCTCGCGACGGGGCCGGGTTACGAGACCGTGGTGAGGGTCGAGGGGCCTGAGCCCGGCCCCGAGAGCATCATCGCGCGCTTCCCGCAGGGGGCGATCCTGCCGCCGGAGGGCGCGATCGTCCAGATCTCCGGTTTGTATGAGGACTTCGTGGCGCGCTTCGGCGTGGCGCCGGACTTCACGCTGGAGGAGATCTTCGTCGAGGGCACGGAGCCGCTGGTGCGCCTCGCGGGGGACTTCGAGGGTGGCCTGCCTCGTCGCCAGGGCGGCCTGGTGGCGCTCTTCTACTGGGACGGGGTCAGCGACAAGGTGCTGGACTCGGACATCGTGGCCTGGGGCACGGGCGCGTCGCTGATCGACAAGACCGGGATCGCGCTGGATGGTCCGGATGAGCTTGAGGAGGCGACGGCCTACGCGAGCGAGACGCCCCGCATGGATCAGATCGTCGCCGAGGCGCCGATGGAGGGCGAGGCGCTGGTGCGCGTCGGCGGCGAGGTGGGCGAGCGGCTGGAGGGCGGCAATGGGATCGAGGGGCACGACGAGACCTCCGAGGATCTGGCGGCGGCCTTCGAGTCGGCCGAGCCGCAGCTTGGGGAGGTCGGCGGGCTGTCGGTGTCAGGGCGCGTGTTCGGGAGCGGGGTGTCGACGGCGGGGTTGACGATCGGGGTCGAGGAGACCGGGCAATCGCAGGTGCTTGGGGAGGATGGCCTCTTTGAGTTGAGGGTGGGCGAGCCTGGCGATTACACGCTGGTCGTCTCGGGTCAGGGCGTGGCGCCGAACTTGACCGTGGTGAGCGTGGGCGAGGGTGGCGTCGAGGGGATCGAGATCGAGGTCCGGGCGGGGTATGTGCTCTCGGGGTCGGTGGTGGCGAGCGACACGATGGCGGGCCTGGAGGGCGCGCGGGTGGCGATCGTCGAGCTGGGGATCGAGGCGGTGTCCGGCGCTGAGGGAGGCTTTGCGTTTGAGGCCGTCGCGCCGGGGGTCTACACGATCGAGGTTGAAGCCGAGGGCTACGTCGGGGCGTCGAGGGTGGTGGAGGTCGTGGCGGACACGGCGCTGGAGCTTGAGTTGGAGGTGGAGCGCCGCTTCGCGCTGTCGTTGAGGGTGCAGACGCCGGGCGGGCCTGGGGTCGGGGCGGTGGTGCAGGTGACGGGGGGGATCAGCGCGGGTGGGTTCGAGTCTTCGGCGGGCGCGGGCGGGGAGGTGGTCTTCGAGGAGCTGGTGGCGGGCATCTACGCCGTGTCGGTGGCGCTTGAGGGTCATCAGTCGGTGAAGATCGAGGCGGTGCCCTTGAGCCAGGACGCGGCCTTGACCGTGATGCTGGTGCCCTTGACCCGCGCGCCGCTGGTGACGGACAAGGGGTGTGCGGTGGCCTCGGGGTCGGGCGGTCGAGCGGGCGGCTGGCCGCTGTGGGCGATGTTGTCTTGCGCCGCGTTGTGGTCTGCGCGGCGGTCGAGACGGGAGGGTTGAGGTGCGCGGTCGAGGCTTGATGATTGCGGCGGCGGCCGTGGCGGTGTCTCTGGGCGCTGTTCAGTGGTCCTGCGGCGGCGAGGTGACGGAGCTGAACCTGGGCGGCGAGCGCCAGATTGATTTTGATCGGTACAGGGAGGAGATCCAGCCGGTGCTGGAGGCGGACCTTGGGCCGGGGGATGCGGAGGCGGGGATAGGGCTTCGGTCCTGCGTCGAGCCTTTCTGTCACGGGGGCGTGAACGGTGTCGGCGGCGTGCCGCCGCTGCGGATCGTCAAGAACCCGGACGACGCGGCGCTGGTGGAGAACTTCCGGCAGGTGACGTCGCGCATCGACGCGGTCGACGGGGCGGCCTCGATCCTGTTGACCGATCCGCTCAACGAAGGCGATCCGGCCCCGCACGGGGGCGGCAAGAACTTCAATGGGACGGGGGATTGCTGCTATCAGCTGGTCCTGGCCTGGATCAACGACGAGGACAAGCCCGGCTGCGCCTGCCCGCCGGAGTAACGGCCCCTCATTTTTCAAGAATATGTTGTCGCGGCGGGGACTTGCTGACGCGGTGGGTCGCCGTCGGGGCGCAGGGCGCTCCGTGCGGTCGTCCTGCGATCCGGGGCTGGTCTCCGCGAGGGATCATACGGAACCACGCTCAAGCCACTTACAATCTGGGCCACCAGGAAGCCCAAGATGAAAGTGCTTCAAACGTAGTTCCGTATCAGGGGATGAGTTCGTCGATCTGGAGCATGTGGACGATCGGTCGGCCCTGGCTCGACACCTGAAGTGAGCAGGGTCAGGGGATGAGCTCGATCAGGAGCATGGCGGAGTGGAAGAGGTCGTTGGAGACGCCGCCGGGGACGCCGCCGAGGCCGCGCGTGCCGGTGTCCTTGAAGGCGACGTTGAAGAGGCGCAGGTCGTAGCGGGCCTTGAGGATGAGGCTGTCGGAGAGGCGGAAGAAGGGGGCGAGGCCGAGGCGCGCGCCGAGGGGGTTGTCGGGGACGCCGGAGTTGTCGGGGAACTCGCGGACGTTGAAGGGGAGGACGAGGGAGGCGTCGAGTTCGAGGCCGAGGGACTCGGTCAGGGGTGCCAGGGTGGTGGCGCCGAGTTCGGGTCCGAAGTAGGTGGTGGAGAGGACGATGGTGGGGGTGTGCGGGCTGGGGATGATGCTGTGGAGCTGGAAGCCGGCGCGCAGGCCGAAGGCCCAGGAGGTCAGTCTGGGGCCGGTGAACCATCGGTAGAGGAAGGCGCCGGAGAAGCGGTGGTGTGTCAGGGCGAGGGTGCCGTCGTCCTGTCCGAGGAGGACATTGAGGGGTACGGCGACCTCGCCGAGGGCGCCGAGCTGGTAGCTGGTTTCGAAGCCAGCGTTTTCGTTGATCCAGGCGCTCAGGCCGAGGGAGGCGCTGGGGATCTGGCCGAGGTCGGCGGCGACGACGATCTGCTCGGTGGTGTCGCCGAGGCGGTTGGAGCGGAAGTCCAGGTCGCCCATGACCACGCCGATGCCGAGGTTGAGGCGCAGGCCGGTGCGGAGCTTGTCGACCTCGCTCTGGGCCTGTGCCTGGGCGCACAGGCCGAGGGCGACGATGGCGGCAAGCAGGGATGTGCAATGGGCCAGCGTCGTGGTAGATTCAAGGGAGCTTCGAGCGTGTGTGAGGCCCATGTTTCAGCGGGGGATCAGGTGAAGTCCACAGGGAGAGCAACAGGACGATTGTGTCGACCATTGGCCATCGGGTCAAGGTGTCTGTCGGCGTGCGCGGCCGTGCTGGTCCTGTGCCTGAGCGGCGCGGCGGTGGGTCAGGAGGGCGAGGCGCAGGCCGAGATGGACGCGGAGTTCGAGCGGCTGGACAAGATGGCGGCCGACATCGAGGAGATGCTGGGGATCTACATCATCCACAAGAGCAAGCGAGAGGCTCTGGAGGGTGTGCTGGTCAAGGGTCGGCGGGCCGAGGTGTGGTTCTTGAGGTCGCTGGATCGCAATGGGCAGGACGCCCGTTGCGACGCCTACCGCTGGCTGATGCTGGGTCGCTTTGGAGGCGACGTCGGCGCGCTGGGTGTCTTTGGGAAGTACCCTGAGCTGGAGAAGCTCACGGTGGTGTATTACAGCCTGGAGACCAAGGTGAGGTCGGATCGCAAGGGGGGCTACATCCAGGATCGCACGCCGATACGCCAGCTTGAGATCACCATCGATCGGGAGCGGGCCGGGGCGCTCGACCCCAAGGGGCTGAGGGCGACGCTGGAGCGCTCGCGGGGCTCGTGCATCGAGCAAGGCGAGGCGCTGGTCAACAACTTCTGGTACGTGGAGTGAAGCGCAGGGGGGGTTCCAGGGCAATCGAGTTCTAGGCGCGTGCCGTGGAGAGTAGGCTGAGCAGGTAGTTACGATCCCAGCCAGCCCGTTTGCGTGAGTTGGCGACACCGAGCTTACGGTTGGGGTCTTGTTTAATGATGTTCAAGGCGAAATGAC
>SXGS01558182.1_pt1 | contig 36024 bp, 28 predicted proteins | sample 3174681 | NCBI WGS metagenome assembly SXGS01 (sample SAMN11356861, study PRJNA531348) | freshwater metagenome | isolation source: freshwater sample F1-80 | place: China: Fuxian Lake, Yuxi | collected 2017-12-25
GAGACCGCGGTGTGCAACCTCGGCTCGATCAACCTGGGCAAGCTCGTGCGCAACGGCGCCTTCGACTTCGCGCGCCTTGGCGAGATCACCCGTGTCGCGGTGCGTCGCCTCGACCGCGTGATCGACATCAACTATTACCCGACCGAGACCGCGAAGAACTCCAACTTCGCGTGGCGTCCGGTGGGCCTCGGCGTGATGGGCCTGCAGGACGTGTTCTTCAAGTTGCGCCTGCCGTTTGACAGCCAAGCGGCGGTCGAGCTCTCCGCGCGCATTCAGGAGGAAATCTACTTCCACGCGCTCTCGATCTCGTGCGACCTCGCGCTGGAGTCGGGCTCTCACCCGACCTTCGCGCAGACGCGCGCGGCGAAGGGCGCTCTGCAGCACGACTTATGGGGCGTGAAGCCCGCCGACGAGCGCCGCTGGGACGACCTCAAGGCGCGCATCGCGGTGCACGGCCTGCGCAACTCGCTGATGATCGCCATCGCGCCCACGGCGACGATCGCCTCGATCGCCGGCTGCTACGAGTGCATCGAGCCGCAGATCTCGAACCTGTTCAAGCGCGAGACGCTCTCGGGCGACTTCATCCAGATCAACCGCTACCTCGTGCAGGAGCTCAAGGAGCGCGGCCTCTGGAACGAGGAGCTGCGCAATCGAATCAAGTCGACGGAAGGGTCGATTCAGGACATGGAGGACATCCCGGCTGACCTGCGCGTGCTGTATCGCACCGCTTGGGAGCTGCCCCAGAAGTGCCTGATCGACCTTGCCCGCGCGCGCGGCGCTTGGATCGACCAGTCGCAGTCGCTCAACCGCTTCATCGAGAACCCGGTGATCGGCAAGCTATCTTCCATGTACATGTACGCTTGGAAGCTAGGTCTCAAGACCACCTACTACCTGCGCTCGCGCCCCGCGACGCGCATCCGCCAGACCACCGTCTCCACTCCGGCCGCCGCCGCGGCCCCGGTTTCCGATGCGCAGGCCGTCGCCTGCTCGCTCGAGAATCCGGAGGCCTGCGAGGCCTGCCAGTAGGGAATGCAACCGCACAACGCCCACCTGCGAGCACCAACCATGTCCGTCGCACTCGTCCAGCGCCCGATGATCCTCAACCCCGGCCTCGACCTCACTCTGAGGCCGATGCGCTACCCCGACTTCTACGAGATGTACAAGTCGGCCATCCGCAACACGTGGACGGTGGAGGAGGTCGACTTCTCCAGCGACCTCGTCGATCTGCGCAGCCGACTGCTGCCGGCCGAGCGCCACCTCGTGCACCGCCTTGTCGCGTTCTTCGCCACGGGCGACTCGATCGTGGCGAACAACGTCGCGCTCAACCTCTACAAGCACATCAACTCGCCGGAGGCGCGCATGTACCTGTCGCGCCAGATCTACGAGGAGGCGCTGCACGTCCAGTTCTACCTGACGCTGCTCGACAACTACGTGCCCGACATCAAGGAGCGCGAGAAGGCCTTCGCCGCGATCCACAACATTCCGTCGATCGCTCGCAAGGCCGAGTTCTGCTTCAAGTGGATGGACTCGGGTCTCGAGCTCGACCGCCTCGTGACGCCGGAGGACCGCCGTCGCTTCCTGCTCAACCTGATCTGCTATGCCTGCTGCGTCGAGGGCCTGTTCTTCTACGCGGCTTTCGCCTACGTCTACTTCATGCGCAGCAAGGGCCTGCTCAACGGCCTCGCCTCGGGCACCAACTGGGTGTTCCGCGACGAGAGCATGCACATGAGCTTCGCCCTCCAGATCGCCGCGACCGTACGCTGCGAGGAGCCCGTGCTCTTCGACGCGCAGCTCGAGCGCGACATCCATCAGATGATCGACGAGGCGGTCACCTGCGAGGTGCAGTTCGCCGAGGACCTGCTGCAGGGCGGCATCCCGGGGCTCTCCGCGCGCGACATGCGCCAGTACCTCGAGTACGTGGCTGATCAGCGCCTCGGCAACCTGGGCCTGGGCAAGCGCTACAACGCCAAGAACCCCTTCGCGTTCATGGAGCTGCAGGACGTGCAGGAGCTCTCGAACTTCTTCGAGCGCCGCGTCAGCGCCTACCAGACGGGCGTCACGGGCGAGGTCGCCTTCGACGAGTCGTTCTAGGGCTCGCGGGCGCATGGCCCCTCGACGCGCCCCGGCGCTCCGCAAGCTCGCGGGGCGCCGGGGCGCGTGCATTGGCAGGGCGGCCGACCGGTGCGTAGGATCCCGCGCCGTGGACCCGAATAAGGAACTCGAGTCGATCGCCCAGCCGCTGTCCGCGCGCGTGACCCGTGCCGGCCTGCGCTCCCTCTCCGAGCCCGAGCGCACGGCCTACCTCGTGTGGAGCTTCGCGCACGAGCTCGACAATGGTGGTCCGGACGCCTTCTTCTACAACGCCAGCGGTCGCTTCGCGGAGCAGACCGTGGATGCTCTGCACTCGATCGCGGCGCGCGAACTCGCGAGCGCGCTCGAGGAGGTCATCGAGGGCTTCCCCGACGGCGAGGTCCCCGACGATCAGGAAGATCGCACGGAGGCGCTCGACGACGCGGCGCGCGACCTCGAGGACGCGCTCGAGCGCCTGCGCGAGGCCTACGAGGACAAGGGACCCGAGCGCCTGCGCAAGGCGACCCTGCGCTACTGGCAGGCCCAGAGCGGCAGCACTCCCGCCGAGTAGCGCGCCGCGCGCATGGGCCTCAAGTCCGCACTGCGAGGGACGAGCGCGGTGGTCGCCGGCGCCGTCGTCGGCGGCATGGTCAACATGGGCCTCATCGTCGCCGGCTCGAAGCTGCTGCCGCCGCCCTCTGGCGTCGACGCCAATGACACCGCGAGCATCGACGCGCACATCGGCGAGTACTCGGTCGCGCAGCTCCTCTCGCCCTTTCTCGCACACGCGCTGGGCACGCTCGCCGGCGCGCTGGTAGCGGCACTGGTCGCCCCCGAGTCACGCCTGCGCGTCGCCCTCACGGTCGGCCTGCTGTTCCTCGCCGGCGGAATCATGGCCGTGTCGATGATCCCATCCGCGCCATTGTGGTTCGATGCGCTCGACCTCGTGGTCGCCTACGTCCCCATGGCGCTGCTCGGAGCGCGCATCGCCGCGCGTCTGCGCCCCTAGGAGCTTTCGAACACGCCGGTCGAGCGGTTCTTGTGCGCGTCGGCCCAGCCGAGTGCGCGGCCGTTCATCGCGACGTAGGTCCCGCGTGGGAGCGACTGTGCGAAGGCGAGCGCGCTGCCGAGGTTGAAGAGCCCGTCGGAGCTGCCGAATGTGTAGGGCACCATCGCGCCCGTGAGCACGATCGTCTTGTCGAGCCCCGCGGAGCCGATCATGCGCGCCGTGAGTTCCATGGTGTCTGTGCCATGCGTGATGACGATGCGCGACTCGCTCGCGCGCCGACAGGCTTCGAGCACGCGTGCGCGGTGCTCGTCGCTCATCTCGAGGCTGTCGATCAGCATCAGCGTCTCGACCACGATCGGCAGCTTGCAGCGGCCGAGGCCGAGCATCTCGGGCACGTGCGTCTCGCGGAACTGCAGCCGGCCCTCGAGCTCGTTGTAGTTCTTGTCGAACGTCCCGCCGGTGACGAGAACGCGAATCTCGGACGCTTCCATGGCGGCGCGCATCCTAGCGCAGGTCGCCGCGGCCGTCAGGTGCGAGCGGGCCGTCGCGCTGGAGCACGCGGTCGAGGATCGTGATCTTCTGCCAGATCTTGCGCGAAAGGCCGTCCGTCAGGCCCTCGATGTCACCGACGGCGGCGAGCGTCTCACGGTCGTCGAAGGGCTGGACATGCAGCGCCGCGGCCTTGCTGAGCAGCGCCAGCGCCTCCGAGCAGTAGTTGAGGCAGCGCACAAGCTCGAAGGGCATCCTGGTGCGCTTGGACGCGGACGCGGTCGCGTCGAGCGCGTCACCACCTGCTGGTCCTTCGTCAGCTGGTGCATGTCGATGATGTGCGCCAGCGAGCGCAAGCCGTACGGGGACTTCAGCGCCCGCTTGCGCTTCTTGCGTGGCTCGATCTGCCACAGAAATCAGATCGCAACGCCAAGGAACACGAGGTCGCTCACGCCGGCCTCGAGTCCCTGCAGCAGCTCGGACCAGTTCTCGTAGCCAGCCCGCAGGTTGGACACGAAGCTCCAGCCGAGCCCGATCACGGCCGCGGCCGGCAGGGCGACGAAGAGCGCCACCAGCGAGCGCAGGCCCCAATGCTCGCGCACGAGCTCGGCTTGCACGCGCTCGACATTGCGCATCGTGAGTGCGACCTCGCCGCACACGCGCGCGAGGCTGGAGCCCAGAAAGCGCTCCGCGACCCGCCGCTGGAGCTGGTCCGCCGTCTCGACCAGCCGCTCGGGAGCGAGCTCGCTGTAGTTGGAGGGAGCGTCCGCCGCCACCCAAGGTGCGCAGGACAGCGCCCGCCCGTGCGCTACCCTGCCTCCGCCTCCGCGGGAATCTCCCAAGAAATCTCCTCGCGGCGGCGTTCCTTGCCGGAAGGGCGCGAGAAACCCCATGGACCAACCCTCGGATGGCGCACTGCTCCTCGCCTTGCGGCGGGGAGAGCGGCCGGCGATCGCGGCACTCGTCGAGCGGCACCAAGGTGTGCTGCTCGGCCACGCGCGCGCACTCGTCGGCCCCGGTGGGCCCTTCGAGGATGCGGTACAGGAGGCGTTCCTCGCGCTGCTCTCCCAGCCGCCCGAGCTGCCCGCGCACGTAGCGGGCGACGCGCAGGCCGAGCGGGCGCACCTGCGCTCGTGGCTGCACAAAGTGACGAGGAACTGCTGCATGGACACGATTCGATCCGAGAGACGCCGACGCGAGCGCGAAGAGCGCGCAGCGACGCCCGAGGTCTTCTCGAGCGCCGTGGTGGAAGAGCGCGACACGCGCGCGGCCGTCGAGCGCGAGCTCGCGAAGCTGCCCGAGGACCAGCGCGAGGTGCTCGTGCTGCGACTGCTCGGCGAGCGCTCGTACCGCGAGATAGCCGAGATCACCGGCAAGAAGATCGGCACGGTGAGCTGGCTCGTGAGCGAGGGCCTGCAGCAACTGTCGACGGGGCTGGCGCCGCTCTGGGATGGACGTGGGGGTCGCGCGTGAGCGCGGGGAGGCCAAACATGAAGGAAGAACTGGACGGGATGGAACTGGACGAAGCGCAGCGCGAGCGCGCCCTCCTGTGCGCGTACGTGCTCGGCGAGCTCGATGCAGACGAGCGCGCGCAGGTCGAGGCGCGGCTGGAGTCGAGCGCGGAGCTGCGCGCGGAGAAGGTGCGGCTCGAGGCCACGCTCGGACTCGTGAGCAAGGCGCTCGCGTCGGGCTCGGGCGACAGGCTCCCGCAGGCGGCGAGCGCGACGATCGCGAACGCCGCAGAGAAGCTGCCCATGCCACAGCCGTGGTACGGCGCGAGCTGGTTGCGCGTCGCGGCGGCTGCGGTTCTGCTCGCGGGCGGTGTTCTCTACTTCCAGCGCCCGCGCACGGTGCTCGAGCTTGCGAAGGCGCTCGAGGTCGCTCCGACGGGGGTCGATCGCTTGGCGGCGCCCCCGGGTGATCCCGCGATTCCGAGCCCCGGGCCCGTGACGGGCGAAACCTTCGTCGCGCTCGATGCCGGCAGGAAGTCATGGTCCGAAGCGCCCGCTGGGCGACCCAGCGGTGACGCGGAGAAGGTGCAGCGCCTTGCCTTCGCCCCGACGCCGGGTGGCGGCAGTGCAGGCGCAGCGAAGGCCGAGCGTCGCCGGGAGCTCGCGCCGCAAGCAGCGCCCGGTCCCGTGGCAGGACTTACCGAGCCCGCCACGAACCCGATGGCGGTGTCGCACGAAGAGGTAGCGCGCGAAGCGCTTGGCGATGCGACGAGCGAGATCGCGGGGCTCGGATACGTCTTTGGGGGAGATCTGGATGGCGCGGAGGACCCGCAGCGCGAGCGCTTCGAAGCGACCCGCGGACAGGGACGCGCGCTCGAGCGTCTGCGCGACATCGAGCGCGGCTGCCTGCGCCATCCCGCCGAGTCGCCGCGCGACATGTTCTTCCGCTACTGGGGCGACAATCCGTTCGAGCTTCCCGCGCTCGACCGGCTCTCGACCTTCTCCGCGGACGTCGACACCGCGAGCTACGTGCTGGCGCGCCGCTATCTGGCCGAGGGTCACCTGCCGACGAAGGAGCAAGTCCGCACGGAAGAGTTCGTCAACTACTTCCGCGGCGACGTTCCGCCACCGAGCGAAGGCACGTTCCGGCTGCAGATGGAGCTTGCGCCGAGCCTGTTCGGCGCGTCGAGCGACATGTGGATGCTGCGCGTCGCTCTACGTGGTCGCGAAGTGACGAAGCAGGAGCGCACGCCGCTCGCGCTGACGTTCGTGATCGACGTGTCGGGCTCGATGAAGGAGGACGGCCGTCTCGAGCTCGTCAAGCACTCCCTCCGCATGCTCGCCACGCAGCTCGACGCGAACGACACGCTCTCGATCGTCAAGTTCTCAGCCGACGCCGCGCTCGTGCTGCCTGCGACCTCGGCGCGCCATCGCGACCTGATCGAGAGCGCGCTCGAGCCCCTCGAGCCGGAAGGCGGCACGAACACGGAAGCCGGGCTGCGCATGGGCTACGCGCAAGCCGTAGCGGCGCTCACCAAGGGCGCGCAGAACCGCGTGGTGCTGCTCACCGACGGTGTTGCCAACATCGGCATCACCGATCCTTCCGCGCTCGTCGCGCTCGTCGAGAAGAGCCGCCGCGAGGGCGTACTGCTGAACACCGTCGGAGTCGGTATGGACAACCACGACGACCACCTGCTCGAGCAGCTCGCTGACAAGGGCGACGGCGTGTGCAACTACGTCGACGACCAGCGCGAAGTGCGACGCGCGCTAGTCGACAACTTCACAGGCTCGTTCCAGACGATCGCGCGCGACGTCAAGCTGCAGGTCGAGTTCGACCCACGGCAGGTCGAGCGCTATCGGCTGCTCGGCTACGAGAACCGCGCCGTGGCCGACGCTGACTTCCGCGATGCCAAGATCGATGCGGGCGAAGTCGGTGCCGGACACCAAGTGGTCGCCCTGTACGAGCTCGTGCGCGCAGGCGGCGGCGACGGCCCGCTCGCGACGGCCCGCGTGCGCTGGAAGGCGCCGTACAAGGACGGCGTCGCGGATGCCGAAAGTGACGCGGTCGAGCAGGAGCTCGAGACTCGCCTCGGAGCCCGCGATGCGGTGGGTGGTCCTGCACAAGCCTCGAACGGCTACCGCCGCTCTGTCCTCGTGGCCCAGTTCGCCGAGTTCCTCCGGCGCAGCGTGCACGCGCGCCGGGACTCGCTCGACACTCTCCTTGCGGAATCCCAGCGTCTCGACCGCGACTTGCGCGACGACGACTTCACGCAGTTCGTCGAGCTCGTCCGGCGCAGCCGCGAGATCCTGCTCGCGGAGCTCGCCCGTCGCGACTGGGTCGACGACTGCGGGGATCTCATCCGCTATCGGCACTACCTGCGCGAGCAGGTGGACGAGCTGCGCCAGCGCTGTGGCGATTTGGACAGCCCGGAGCGCGAGGAGTCGAGTGTTCGCATCGACACGCTCGGCGAGGACTTCGAGCGCGCGTCCGAGCAGGCATCGCGTGAGCTCGTCGAGCGCCTCATGGACGAGAACTTGGCCCTGCAGCGGCGCGTGATCGACCTCGCCGCGAAGGCTGCCCGCGAAGGGAAGTAGCGCAGGCTTCACACGCAGGGCGGACCCACTCGATCGTGGGGTCCGCCTTGCGTATCGTTCGGACGCCGATGCCGCCGACGCCGAGCGACGAGAGTCACGACTTGCCCACGACAGGGCTGCGCGCCCGCCTGCGCTCGGCGTTGTTCGACGCCGACACTCCGCTCGGGAGCTTCGTAGAGACCGTGCTGCCCCTGCTGGTGGTCGCGAGCGTCGTCGTGGTGGCGCTCGAGACCGTTGCGAGCGTGCATGCGCGCTGGCATTCCGAGCTGAGGCTCGCCGAGCTCGTATTCACCGCGCTCTTCACGCTCGAATACCTGCTGCGCCTGTGGTGCGCGCGCGATCCACGGCGCTATGCCACGAGCCTCGTCGGAGTTGTCGACCTGCTCGCCGTTCTGCCCACTTATCTGCTGCTCTTCACCGCCGGACCCGCGCATGGCGGCTCGATCCGCATGCTGCGCCTGATGCGCGTCTTCCGCGCGCTCAAGATGGCACAGCACGTGGGCGAGGCGAACGTCCTGCTCGAGGCGTTGATCGCCTCACGCCGCAAGATTTTTGCCTTCCTGACCAGCGTGTTCGCTCTCGTCTGCATCGAGGGAACGCTCATGTACGTGGTGGAGTCGGGAGCGAACCCGGGTATCACGAGCATTCCGGAAGCGATCTACTGGTCTATCGTCACGGTCACGACGGTCGGATACGGCGATGTGGTACCCATCACGACCGCGGGGCGCGTGCTCGCCTCATGCGTCATGATGACCGGTTTCGCGGTGCTGGCCGTACCGACGGCGATCGTGACGACCGAGATCGCGCGACACGTCGCGCGCGAACGTGCACAGGGCAGGACCTGCGAGCGTTGCGGCTACGACATGATCGACGTCGATGCGCGCTACTGTGCGCGCTGCGGCGAGGCGCTGCGCGGCTGAGCGGGAGCCAACTCCTCGCGGGAGCGCCCTTGAATCCCGCGTCGCAAGGGTGCAGCTTGCTCGCATGTCGGTTCATGTCCGCGACGCCCCGGATGCGCGCCCCACGCCCGGAGCGCTGCCCGTCCTGCTGACGCTGGCGTTGCTCGTGGCGGCCCTGTTCGTGCGCTCGATCGCGGGCGGGCCACCGCTCGACCCCGCGGACCGCGGGCGCGATCGAGACGCCTTGCGCGAGCCGATGCAGCTGCTCGGCCGCGGCTCGGCGACGCGCGTGACCGAGCTCGACGAGCGCGTGCGCCCGGAGCTGCGTGCGGAGTGGCTGCGACTGCGGCAGGTGGTGTTCGCGCTCGCGCGTTGTCCGCGCGCGGGCGACTGGCTCGACACCGTCGATGGCCTCGCGTTCGAGAGCCTCTTCTCGGAGCTTCAGCGAGGGAGTCGCGACGATGCGCTCGCCGCGCAAGTGCTGCTGGTGGAGCTCGCGCGGCGCACGGGCTGGGCGTCGGGGGTGCTCGCTCGCACCGGCGATGCGGAGCGGCTCGTCGCCCTGCAGGCCGCGTGGACTCGCACGTGGGGCTCTCGCGGAGTCAGCGATGCGCAGCTGTTCGAGCCGGCGCTCGCGGGCTTGTTCCTGCAGGCTCGGCTTGAGCGCGCGACGTACATGCGCGCGATCGGACGCGATCGCGAGCGCTACGGCCGGGCGGTCGAAACCTTCCGCCGCCTGCTGGAGGACGCCCAGGGCCAGCCCACCGAGCTCGCGCACGCCCTCGATGCTCGCCACCCCGGCCTCGCTACGGGCATGGGCGAGCGCAAGGACGCCCTCGAGTCGCTCGACACCGTCGCGGGGCGCTTCTTTCCCGGCCTGAACGGGGAGTGCGAATGAGCGCGCATGTCCGCAGCTCTCTCGCGGCGCGCCAGCTGGCGCTTGCGTGCCTGCTCGTCGCCCTGGGCGGTCTCCTGCTCGGGCTGCAAGTGGACGGCAATGGCGAGTTCGTCGGCACCGGCTACAGCTCGCTTGGCGTGGGGGCGATGGTGGCGCTCGCCGCGGTCCTCTTCGGCAGCGGCCGCGACACGCGGGCGCCGCGCGACCTCGTCGGCGCCTTCTCGGCGCTCTCTGGCTTCCTCGGCCTCGCCTTCGTGGTGTCCGCCGTCCTTGCGCCTGGCGGTGGCTGGATGTTCTTCGAGGTGCTCCTGCTCTCCGTGGCGCTGTCGCGCGCGGGTCGCGAGCAGCCGGTCCTCTCGCGCGGCACCGTCGCGCTCCTCGCGGTGCTGCTGCTCTTCCGCCTGTGGATCAGCTACCAAGGCAGCCAGCATCGCTGGGAGGTCATGAGCCTCGACGTGCCGGTGCTGTCGAGCCTGCCGTTCGACTTCCTCGCGCCGATCCAGTCTGTGGAGCTCGGCGAGTTCACGCCGCGCGAGCTCGGCTTCCCGCCGGCCGGCCTCGACTTCGCGCCCTCGTTGGCACTGTGGTCCGCCGGCTTCGTGCTGTGCGTCGTCGGACTCGCGTGGCGCTCGCACGCGGCGACGGAGCACGAGAACGACCGCATCCACGCCGTGATCGCGGAGCTGCCGCCGACACTGGCGAACATCGTGGCGCGCATCCTCCCGGAGTCTCAGTGGGCCGAGCTCGGGCTGCACGGTCTCGCCGACCGTCCGCTGCGCAAGAAGCTCGAGGAACTCGTGATCGCACGCATCGCCGCACGCCGGGAGCTCGAGCTCGCGGCTCAGTCGCGCGAGCTGGTCGCGGTCACCGACCCCGGCGGATTCAGCGGCGAAATCCTGCGCGCCCTGACCCAGAGCCCTGTGACACCCAAGGACCTTCGATGAGACTGTGGACCACGATCGGCGCTGTCTTCGGAGCACTCGCCGTCGCACTCGGGGCCTTCGGCGCGCACGCCTTGAAGGACTCTCTCTCGCCCGAGCAGCTCGGCTGGTGGGAGAGCGGCGTGCAGTACCACGCGCTTCACGCGCTCGCGCTGGTGCTCTTCGGTCTGTCCGTCGAGCGCGGCCGCTCCGGCGGCCTCGCCGGCGTGCTGTTCGCTGTCGGCATCGTGCTCTTCAGCGGCACGCTCTACGCCATGGCCCTCGGTGCGCCGCGCTGGTTCGGCGCCATCACGCCGCTCGGCGGCACCGCCTTCATCGTCGCGTGGCTGCTGTTTGCCGTGCGCGCGTGGCGGCACGGTCGCTAGGCGTCTTCCACTTGGCCTGCGGCACGATGTCCGCGGTCACGAACACGAGCAGTAGCTTGCCCGCCTCGCTCGGGGTCGTAGGCAGCGTCGTGGCTTTCGGCGCGACCGTGAGTTCGATCTGGACGCGCTGCGCGGAAATCTCTGGGAGGGTCACTTCGAGCTCGCGCGAGCCGAGCTGGACATGACTCGTGCGCAGGGGCTTCGCGACCGTCGCATGCTCGATCTCCAGCGAGAGCGATCGCTTGTCGCCGGAAGGTGGCAGCCCATGTGCCACGAGGGAGGTGCCGAGCCCGACCTCCATGACCCTGGGTTCGAGCACCTCCGCTCCATTGGGTTCCACCTTGTGGATGCTCCAGTCCTCGACTTGGGACAAGACATCGCCGACACATAGGCTCGCCCGCTGTAGGGAGTGCGTGAGCACTTCGGGCGAAGACAGCCTGTCCGCGCCTTCGAACGTCAGCACCGCCAGCAGGACGTCGCGCTCCTCGACGGTCGCGAGGTGCGACGTGCCCTCGATTCCCGGTTTCCGCGCCGCAGTTCGCGAAACCTCCTCATGGCGCGCCTCGATCACGACCAAGTCGTCAAAGCTGCGCAGGCATGCGAGCAGCTCCTCGAGTCGCGCTTGACCGGCCCCATCGTGGAGCATGCTTCCACAGGTGCACTCTCACCGTCGGCGAGTGTCGGAGGTTGCAGGAAAATGCGCCCGCCGATCGCTAGCTTGTGCCGCCGCACGAGCCCGCGACCATGACCACGAATCGCCCGACGAACTACTGGGACTACATCAAAGTCGAGGAGCTGCTGTCGCTCCAGAGCGGGCTCGAGGCCACGGACGAGCGCGTCTCGAACGACGAGGTGATGTTCATCACCGTCCACCAGGTGTACGAGCTGTGGTTCAAGCTTGTGCTGCGCGAGATGCGCTCCGCGCGCAACCTGTTCGCTCGGTCGCAGGTGGCGGAGCAGGAGCTCTCCGGCGCGGTGCGCAGCATGAAGCGCATCACGACGGTCTTTCGCCTGTGCGTCGATCACTTCGAGGTGATGGAGACGCTCACCACGCGCGAGTACCTCGCGTTCCGCGACAAGCTGATGGGCGCCTCGGGCTTCCAGAGCGCGCAGCTGCGGCAGATCGAGATCCTGTTCGGCCTCGATGACAACTCCCGCATCTCGCTCGGCATCGACGGTGACTACAAGAAGGCGCTGCGCAACTTCGGAGGCGGTCAGTCGCCCGCGCTCGCGCGCGTCGAGCACTCGCTGCAGGACACGCCGACGCTCAAGACCGCGATCGAGGACTGGCTCTTCCGCACGCCGATCGACGGTGTCGGTCCTCACGAGACCGGCGCGGATGCCGCGTTGTCGCGCTTCGCCGAGAAGTTCCTCGCGTCGCACGCGCGCTGCGTCGACGCAGCCCGCGACCGCGCGCTATCGCTCGACAGGGGTGAAGCGGACCGCTCGCGCCTCGCCGAGCGCTACGAGACCGAGAAGCGCTCCACGCGCGCCTTCCTCGAGGCCGAGGACGTCCGCACGCGGCGGGTGCGCTGCGCGATGATCTTCATCGAGACGTATCGCGACCTACCGCTGCTCGCCTGGCCGCGCGAGGTGCTCGATGCGCTGGTCGAGCTCGAACAGCTGTTCGTCATCTTCCGCCAGCGCCATGCGCGCATGGTGGAGCGTGTCATCGGACGTCGCACTGGCACCGGCGGCTCGGCGGGCGTGGACTACCTCGACAGCACCGCGCTCGCCTACCGCATCTTCCGCGACCTGTGGGCCGTGCGCACGCTGCAGGTGCCGCACGAGGCCGCGCCGGAGCTCGAGAATCCCGGTTTCTACGGCTTCGCGCAGGGCAAGTGATGGCGAGCTTCGACCCGCGCGCGGACCTGACGCAGCTCGACGTCCTGTACGCCGAGATCCGCGCGTGGCTCGCTCTACCCCGCGAGCGCGTGCTGCGCGTCGACACCGCGATCTCGGGCTGGAATGCCGAGCAGCACGTCGTGCACTGCTCGCTCGCCAACGAGCTCGTCGGTCGCAACCTGAAGAACCTGCTCAAGGGCTCGGGCATGCTGGTGGTCGAAACCGGCGAGCCGGTGGAGGGCGCGCTCGAGATCCTCGGCTCGGGTCTCATCCCGCGCGGCACCGCACAGGCGCCGCGCATCGTGCGACCGCCGGAGCTCGTGGAGCGTGCCTACCTGCTCGAGTGGCTCGAGGGAAACGAGCGAGAGTTCGCCGAGGCGCGGCAGCGGCTCGACGAGCTCGTCGCCGCGCCCAAGCGCATCCCACACCAGATCCTCGGGCCCCTGACCGCCGTGCAGTGGGTGCGCTTCGCCGCCGTGCACACGGCGCATCACATGGCGATCGCGCGCGAGCTTTTCCGCTAGGTCAACCGTTTCGCGCGGCCGACGCTTTCGATCGACCCAAGAGGTTCGATCGACCCAAGAGGTTCGATCGGCCCAGCAGGCTCGATCGAACCAAGAACTCGGCCCGGTTCGCGCACCCACGCCGCTCGCGCTCAGCGGGCGAGCCAGCCCAGCAGGGCGAACCACGCGATCCAGAACAGGCGGCTGCGGACGATGCGGTCGAGCATGGCTTGAGTCCTCACGGGGCGTGCGAGGAGGCACTCTCGCCGACGACCTTGGACAAGGAATGTCCAAGGTGCGGGACTCTCGGGCGACGGGGTGCAGCGCGCGCCCTACAGGTGCGCCTTGGCCATGCGCTCGGCCTGCTCGCGCACCTCGCGCCGCAGGCTGGCCGGCTTCCGCACCTCGACCGTGCCCCCGGAGCGCAGCACCTGCCGCGCGACCTCGAACAGCGTGTTCGAGAGGAACGACAGCGTCGCCGAGCCGTCCTTGTGCTTGCGCACGGCCTGCTTTTTGGCCCACGCGCGCTCGTCGGCGATGTGCGCGTGCTCGAGCGCGAAGTGCAGCTCGACCGTCTCCGGCTTGCCCTGACCGTGCATGGCGTTGAAGCCGTGCTCGAAATAGGCCTGCGCGGAGAATGACGGATCTACTTCGAAGCCCTCGTCCGTGCATGCGATGCGACGGATGCGCGGCACGTAGAAGAGCGCGAAGTGGCGGCCATTCTGCGTGCGTCCGACGAGGAACCACTCGCGTTCGCGCACCACGAGCAGGTACGGGTCGATGCGGCGCGTCTCGGTGCGGCCCTTGCTCGGCGTGAAGTAGTCGATGTCGATCTTGCGATGGGACAGGATCGCGTCGACGAGCTCGCTCCACGTGCGCGTCGGGATCGGCGTCGCCGGGAGTCCGCCGAAGTGCACGGCCTCGGCCGCGAGCGCGTGCTTCGCGCGCATGTCCTTCGGCAAGGTGCCGAGCACGCGGTCGAACGCGCCGCGCAGCTCGTGCGCGAGCGGCGTGCCTTCGTACTGCAGCACGGCGTTCTCCGTCACCATCAGCGCGAACAGGTCGCGCTCCGAGAGCGCCGTGGCCGGGATCTGGAAGCCGGTCTCGCTGTAGCGGAAGCCCTTGCGGCTCGAGTCGTACTCGATCGGCGCCGCGAGCTCGTTGCGCATCGCCTCGATGTCGCGATAGATCGACTTGGCGGAAACGCCGCAGGCCTTGGCGAGCTTCGCCGCGCTCGGAAATCCGCCCTCGCGCAGCAGCGCGTCGATCAGGTGAATGCGCTTCCAGCGCGAGAGGTAGTCCCCGTCGGGGCCTTGGTACAGGGCGGGAGAGGGCATGGATTCGGCCTCGGTGCGAGCGTGCGGATGCTAGCCCCGCGACGATTGCGGAATCCATGGCCCATGGACCGTCGCGTCCGCGCCGGGCGCGAGCCGAGGAGGGGAGAGCGCGTCCCCCTACTCCGTTCTCGAAAGTGGGGAATTTGGGCGGAGCGATGGTGCCGAATGTGAAATACGGCACCAACCACTTGGCGAATTTGCGGGAGCGCGGCTAGCGTTCGGAGGAGAGGAATCCGATTGGCACGCCAGCCGTCGCACAGCCGTGGAGGAACTCCGGAGCGCGCGCAGAGCTTCGCGCAGGGGAGTCCGTGGCCCGTGTATCCGAAATTCACGCTGCTCGGACGCTCGGGCGCCGCGCCGCTCGATTCCGGGCCGCTGCTGGGGCCGGGCAGCCAGCCCGCGTCGAGCAGCGCGCGCGCCTACCTGATGCGCATCTGTGAGGGCGATCCGCTGGGGCTCGCGACGGCCGTGCGCGAGTGCGTGGCGGAGCGAGCGCTGCTGGTCGAGCCCGCGCACGTGGGCGAAAAGATGGCGGCGCGCGCCGCATTCGAGATGGCGCGTGACGGGGGCTGGCAGGCCGAGCCCGCGCGCGTGCGGGAGTGGATCGAGCGCGCGCTCGCGCTCGAGCTCGAGGACCAGCGCGCGGCCGGGGCCGAGCCGGTTCCGCGCTCGCCCGGACCGTTCCTCACCGCCGTGGCCGAGCGGCTGGGGCTCGAGCCGCTGCTGATGTGCGGGGCCGCGGTGGTGTTCAACGGCCTGCCGATCTGCGTGCGGCGGGTGTTCTTCGGGGCCTTCGTGCGCGGTGAGTCGCTGGAGCAACTCGCGGCCACCGGGCACGGCTCCGTGGACACCGTCCGCCGCCGCCTGCGCTGCGCCCTGCTGTCGATCGCCCGCTTGCGGCCGAGCGAACTCGTACCCGAGGATAGGAGCTCCACCGATGACTGAGCTCGCCGCCCTGCACCCTGAGATCGAAGGCCTGCTGCGCGAGGTCGCGGCCGACCCGCAGTCCAACCTGCTGCGCCTGCCCCGCACGGGTCTGCGCCACAGCCTGCGCCGCGCTGAGCTCCCCGAGCGCGCCCCGACCACTGGCCTGCGCCCCGCCGAGCGTGAGCTCCTGCGCGCCTGCAGCCACGAAGTCGCCTACCTGCTGCTCCTCGCCTGCTACCGCCAGCAGATCACCGCGCCCCAGAACCGCTACCTCGTCCACTCGCTCAACGAGTCCGGCGAGGTCGCGGCCACGCTCGAGCGCCGCTGGCTCGCCTTCGCGAGCCAGAAGCTCGGCCTGATGTTGGGTCGCTCGATCCTCAACGCCATGGCGCTGCTCGCGCGCTGCGTTTCCCCCGATGGTCGTCGCTGGCCCAGCGTGCTGGAGCTCGCCGCGGCCTCGTCACGCCTCGACCCCAGCAACACCGCCCACAACTACGCCGCCCTCGAGCTGATCCTCGCCCACCAGCCCGCCTCAGGCGTACGGATGCTGGAGAAATTCGAGCACGAAGCGATGCGCCAGCGCGTGATGAGCCTGAGCAACCTGATCTTCGGGTATGAGAGCCTCGGCCGACTCGACTTGGCATATCAGGTGTTGCAATCACGAGCCTGGCCCGATGGTGGGGAACTGCTGAAGAGCTTCACCGGGCTCGTACTTTCCGCCCAACTCGGCAACCAGCAACATGCCATGGCGTGGGCGTGGAGAGTGTCCGAGCAGTCGGTGAATCCGAGCGACTTGAACACGCTGCTCGAAGGGCTTCGACAGCGAAGGCGCGCAGCATTGTGGGCGCCTCGAGAGCGAGCAGAGGCAGTTCTGCGAACCATGAGTCATAAGATCGATGATCGATTGCACGAGGTGGCTGATGTTTTTGCGTAGCGCGATGCTGACGTGCCTTGTACTTGCGGCCATCCAACCCGCAAGCAGCGCACAGAAATCTACTTCCAACCAAACTGGCGGTGTAATTGAGCCCCCGAATGGAAATTCGCGTGCCACGCCAACGAGGCACAACAATATGAGCAACACCCAGCAGAAGCCGCCGCTGAGCCCCTGACGCATGTCGAGAGCACGGCTACTTCTGGTTCTGTGCCTCATTCCGCTTGGCACGGTCGTCTGGTTCCTGTCGCGAGACGCTCCGTCAGCGAACTCGTACACAGTTCGACCGATACCCCAGGGGTTGCACGCCGGAGAAGAGAACGACACCGGGTTCCGTCGTGACCTCGGCGATGACGTGGATGTCGAGAACGCACCGCCAGTCATAGTCAGGCTTGTTTCAGTCACCGGCGAGCCCGTTACATCCGGCTTCATCGCGACGAGCGCATGGCTCTCAGCAGATGCAACGGATCTGGTAGTTCGATCCGGCGCTGTTGAGGGAGTCACCTGCTCTTACGAGTGGAGCGGCTCCCCGGACAAGAACGGAATTTGCGAAATACCCGGGGAAAATCGGGGTAGATCAAAGGACCTCGCGCTGTGGGTTGTCTCTGATGGCTTTGAAGTGTCGTGCAGGCCCCTGGATCGCGCCCTTGAGGATGGGAGCGTGACGCTCTCGCCCGCCAGCCCGTGGATTGCCACCGTTTGTCGTGAGAGCGGCGAGGTACTGGCCAATGCGGAGATCGACCAGCGAGTCGCGGCATGGGACATCGCGCGAGGGGCGGAGCCGCGTCGATTGGCGGTCCTCGCGCTGAAGTTGCGGACTGGCGCGCACGGCACAGCTTTGCTGCCGCGCGCGGTCTACAGGACAAGACTGATGGCTATGTGGGCGACGTTGACGTCCGCGTGGGTCGATGGGCCTAGAAACGGGACAATCAGCTTCATTCTCAGGGGCTCCTTCTCAGCGCGCGGCTTTGTTCGCGGACTCGAAGAGCGCCTGAACGCAGCGAGGATCGAATGCAGCTCGCTGTTCGGATCCGAGTCAAGGTTGCTTGGCATCGCGAAGATAGAAACGGACGGCAGCTGGCTCATGCCGCGGATACCGTGCAACGCACTTCAGCGTTACAAATTCAGATACCTATCTGCTGCCGGAGCGGCTCAGGATGAATGGGTCACTGACGTGGCCGAAGGTGACGACATCGTTGTCAGCTTTGAGCATCTCCGTGGGCGTGGCATCGAAGTCAGAGTGGAGGACGAGGTCGGCGCACCCATTTCTGGTGCTGGGATCTGGGCCAATTACATCGCGCGTGGAGGTCTGCCGATCTCGATACAAGCTGTCACCGGCCCCGACGGTATCGCGCGGGTGGATGGGCTCACGGATGTGCGGGCGGAGATCTTCGCGACGGCGCGTGGGTATGTGGCCTCGCAGGAGTTGGTCAGCGTTTGGCCGGCGTTTGCGCGGGCGCCGGTGGTCGTGAAGCTTCGGAAGGCCGGGATGTTGGCGGGGCGGGTGCTGAAGGGGGAGGCGCCGGTGGCGAACTTCGAGGTGTGGTACATGCCCAAGTCGGGCGGGATCTGGGGTTACGAGCGCTTTGAGGCCGCGGAGGACGGGCGCTTCGTGCTCGAGGAAGTCCCGGTCGGCGAGGTCGAGCTGTTCGCCACGGCGGACGTTCTCGGTCAGAGCGATGTGCTGAATGCCGTCATCGGAAACGATCTGACGCAAGCGCCGGAGGTGGAGCTCAAGCTCCTGCCCAGCATGAGCGGTCGCGGGCGCATCGTGGACGCGGAGAGCGGACGGCCCCTCGAGCGGGCGCTCGTCCGCGTGTGGGCCTGCGTCGGAGGCACGCCGGTGGAGCAGCGGCACGAACTCGGTGTCGATCCTGTCTCGGGCGAGTTCCGGACCGATGCGCTCTCGAGCGGAACGGCGCGCATTCATGCGGAAGCGCCGGGCTACGTTGGGCGCAGCGTCTCGGCCTTCGGCGAGCCCGGCAGCGAAGTGGACTTCGGCGTCGTGCGCCTCGAACGCTCCCAAGGCCTTCGTTTGCGCATCGTTCCCGATAGCGACCTGAGGCTCGACTATTGCTCGGCGATGGTCGGAGCCGGGCAGATGACGTCGCTCCAGCTCTTTGACACGGACGGCTGGATGGAAGTCGGCGGCCTCGTCGCGGGGCCGTGTCGGGTCGATGTGGTGCGGGCGGATCGGTACGAGGAGGGGTTCGATTTCACCCTCGAGCGGGGGCAGGGGGTGGTGGAGCTGCCGGTGCGCGTGGCGCCGGGGGTGAACGTCGTGCTGGAGGAGGGGGCTCCGGCGGAGGCGGCCTTGGTGCGCGTGCACCATCGGGACGAGACGGGGTGGGGGCGCGACACGCTGGGGAACCTCGATGGGGGGCGTGAGGTGGTGCTGCCGGTCGAGGCGGCGCGGGTGCGGGAAGTCGAGGTGCTCGACGCGAACTCCGTGCGGCTGCTGCGGCGCGAGGTCACGGCGGAGGAGCGCGCGGCGGGCACGGTGCGCATCGGTGCGGCCGAGGAGTTCCTCGTGCGCGTCGTCGATCGCAAGCGCGTGCCGATCGAGGGCACGACGGTACTCGTGCGGCGCAACGGAGGTGCGACGGAAGTGGCGCTCGATGCGCGCACGGATGCCGAGGGTCTGGCGCGGCTCGCCGGGGTCGGGTGGGAGCAGGTCGAGGTGCTCGTCTTCCATCCACAGCGCGGCGTGGTGCCCAGCGTGCGCGCGCGCGCGACGGACCACCGCTCGAAGCCGCTCGAGATCGAGCTCGAAGCCGAGGGACGCTGGTCGATCGACGTGCGCGACGGCGAGGTGCCGCTCGCGGGCGTACAGGTGCGCTTCCTCGACCCGCGCCACAACGCGGGTCGCAGCTTGAGCGATGCGACCGGCCGCGCGACTTCGCTGCCGTTCGCTGCGGCCCGTTTCCGGGCGGAGGCGGGCGAGCGCGGCTACTGGCCGAGCGCGCTCGAGGCCGACATCCAGGGAACCGACCTGCAGTCGACGCTGCAGGTGCGTCGCACCGGAAGTGCGGAAGTCGAGCTGCGCTCGGGCAGCACACCCGACGTGCAGGCTTTCGAAGTCGACTTCGAGAGCATCGAGTTCGGGGAGCGCGCGAGCCAGTGGATCGAGCAGGGTCGCGCGAGCGCCGACGGGGGACTGAGCCCCGACAAGGATGGCCGCGTGCGCGTCGATGGCCTGCCGCGCGGCAAGTATCGCTGGCGCGCAGTGCGCGCCGGCGAGGTCGTCGCGAGCGGCGAGCTCGAGGTACCCCCGCACGGCATCGTGCGCGAGAAGATCTTCGTGCCCTGACCTGCGTGCCAAGTACGGCGCAGGATGCACCGTTACGGCGAGCGTCGGCTACGACGGGCCGACGCGAGCAAGCTCTTGGACGTAGTGCTCGACGGCAGCGTCCAGCCAGCGCTCGAAGCCGCCGCTCTGGCCGCGCGCGAGGTAGCCCATGTGGCCGCCGTGGGCCTCGAGATGCAGCGTGACCTGCGGCGACAGCGGGACGCGCTCGAACACGCGCGAGTCGATCAGGGGATCGTCGAGCGAGCTGACGATCACGGTCGGGATGCGCACGTCGGTGAGCCGTGAGGCGCTGGAGCAGCGCTGGTAGTAGTCGGCCGCGTCCACGAAGCCCGAGACGGGAGCCGTGAAGCGATCGTCGAGCGTGCGCAGCGTATCGAACAGACCGATCGGTGCGCGCGGCCGCACGGCGCCGAGTCCCGTGACGAGCTCGATGTCGCGGCGCAAGCGCGAGACGAAGCGCAGCTCGTAGATGCGATTGAAGCCGCGGTGCAGGCGATCGGCGCAGGCGGCGAGGTCGGAGGGTGGATTGACGGCGACCACGCCGTCGCAGAGGGGCTCGCGCTCCGCAGCGGCCAGCAGGGCAATGTTGCCGCTGAGCGAGAAGCCCACGACGACGTGACGCAGGCCCGGATCGCTTGCGTGGCTCGCGGCGAGCACTGCGGCGAGGTCGTCGCTGCGCCCGGAGTGGTAGGGACGTCGGGCGAGTCCGCGACCCGAGCCGGCGTTGCGCAGGTTGACGGCCCAGATCGAGTGCCCATGCGCGGCGAGTCGCTCGGCCGAGCGTCGCACGTAGTCCGAGTCGACGTCGCCAGACAGCCCGTGCAGCAGGACCACGCGCGTGCCACTCGTGCCCTCGAGCGCGTGCACGCTGAGCCGATCCCCATCGGCCAGCTCGATCTCGATTCTCGGAGCACGTGAAAGTGGCTCGCTCTCGCTCGGCAGCAGGTGCCCGAGCAGAGTTTGCGCCTGACCGCCGCGCGCCCACCACGGCGGCTCGCAGCGGCGCGCATACGGCCGCGGTCGGCGCACGCTCACTCAGCTGTCCTTGCCGTGGCACTTCTTGAACTTGCGCCCGCTGCCGCATGAGCACGGATCGTTGCGGCCGACCTTCGAGGCGCCGTGTACGAACGGATCCTGCTTGTCTGGCATCATGGGCGTGTTGTGACCGGCGCGGACGAGCTCTGCGAGCTCCTCACACGCCGGCGCGAGCGCGCGCCGGGCCTCGAAGGCCTGTGTGAACACGCTCGTCGCCGCGATGAAGTCGAGCAGCGCGTCGAGCACCTCGGCGACGTGCACCACGCGCGGATCCTTGCGCGCGAGCCGCGCGCCGAGCCCGTGGACCACGACCTCGCGTACGTCCTCGCCATCGAGCAGGCGCGGCACCTTGCCGAGCCCCTCGTAGCAGCACGCGAGAAACATCTCGGCCAGCTCGCGGACGTGCTCGCGGGGCACGGAGCCCACGGAGCGCCCGAACGGGGAGTCGAGGAAGGCGGCGAGCTCGAGCGCGATCTGCTTGTCGGCCATGGGGCGGGCAGTCTAGCCACCGGGGCCGGCCGAGAAGGGGCGCGAGGCACACCGACGTTCACCCCTCGGCGGCCCCGCGAGAGGAGCGTCAGGAGTGGCTCACGCAGGACTCGTCTTTCGCAGCCCACCGCGTGCCGCGCTCCGTCTGCGAGCGCTCCCACGAGGGATTCTGGCCTCGAGAGCGACGGGGCTCGATTGGCTCGAGCGCGTAGGGCGCGCTTCCAGAAGTGCCGTGCGCGGTAGCTCCACCCGTTGACGCATCGAGCGCCGCTGTCCGTTCCGGGCCGGCGCACCGCAATGCGTCCCGTTCCGCCGCGCCTTGGCCAACGTACTGCGGGAGATGCATCCGGCCGGAGGAGCCGCCGTAACTACCGCAAGAGAGGCCGGAGCGCTGTCGGCGGCTCGCGGTGGCTGGCACCACCGCCGAGTTCACTGTCGAGCACAGGCCTCTCGGCCATCTCTTTCTCGACCACGGTGAGCCGCGATGGGATGGGCTCATCGCCTCAGAATCGCGAATCGCCGCCTCGTGCCGCGCAGGCGCGGAATGTGCGTCGCGCACTCGATGCGCTGTACCTCCCGCTCAGGAGCGCGGCTGAACCGCCCGTCCAGTCGCCACGTGTCGCACCGACGACGGCGAACCTCCCGGCGGCGTCCCGCGCTCCCGTGGCTGGAACTTGGCGCATGGCCTAGGGATGCCGCAGGCGCGCGAGTGCGAGACAAGCGCCAGAGCGAGGTGATGGAAGTCCGTGGCGAGCTTCCATTCTGTCGAGCGGGCGCGAGCGAAGCTGCGGAGGCTCATTTCAAAGCACTCGCCGCAGCGCGCGCATGTGCAGTGCTTGCTGCAGCCTCGACAGACGAGACGCTCCGTCATGTCTGGCTGGAATATGCGCTAGCAGCATGTGCATACGCCCGCGATGCGGCGCATCTCGCTCGCGAAGGGCTCGCCCACTCGCCGCCGCGAGCGCACGAAGTCACGCTCGCCCGAGTTCCGCAAGATGCAGCTCCCGCCGACACCACCGTGAACTGCTGCCGTACGCTGCATGATTTACTTCCGAACACGAACTTGCCACGCCGCACACGCGCAGCCATCCGGGCCGACGTTCGCACTCGCCTGCGGCGCCGCGCGCGGCATGTTCGCAGGCGAGGCTTCGCACCCCTAGCCGGGCTCGGTGTCGAGGCTCACCTGTCGCAGGATCTCTTCGGCCACCTGCGTCCGGTTGTAGCCCCGCGGCAGGTTCACGAACTTCTTGCCGTAGTCATCGGCCATCTGTTTGAGAGCGCCGTAAGAGTGCGAAGACCAGCGGATGAGCAGCAGCACGAGCGCCGTCTCGTCGCGCGCGATCGAGGCGCGGAAGACCGCGTTGGACGAGTGCTCGCGCGACGTGATCCAGTCGAGGTCCGCGAGCTCGAAGGCGTCGATGAGCGCTTGCCGCGACAGCGGCCGGTTCGCGCCGCCGACCATGACCACGCGCTTGCCCCGCAGCAGCTCGGCGACGCGCAGCACGACGGGAGTGCGTTCGCAAGTCGCGCGCGACGACTTCGCGCTCTCGTCGAGCTCCTTGAGCGCGAGCGCGCGGTCAATCTCGTCGACGATGCGGTCCCAGCACTCGGGGACCTCGATCTCGAGCGGACGTGCCTCGACGAGCGGCAGCAGTTCCTCGCGCAGTCGCACATCGGAGGTCTTCACGCCCAGCGCGAGCAGGCCTTCGAGCGCGCCGAAGAGCCGCCGCCAGTCGTCGAGCGCGAGTTCGCCGGCATGTCCGCCGTCGAAGGAGTTGAGCAGCCGCTTCACGTGGTAGGAGACGCGGTTGCGCGCTTCGCGTTCGTCGCGCCACCGCGCACGCTCCGCGGAGAGCTGCCCCTGAAGGCTTGCGAGGCGCGCGCCGAGGCCCTCCCCTTGCGTCGGGTCCGCCGGTACGTCGAGACTCATGAAGCGCGGCAGGTAGTGCTGCAGTGTGCGGGTGCGCTCGGAGAGCCAGTGATAGGCGTCGTTCTGCTCTTCGTCCTCGGGAAGGTCGTGGGCCTTGATCAGCGCTCGCACGGCCGACTGGCTCTCCGCGATCACGGTCAGCACGGCTCCCATCGTCTCGCGCTCGTCCTTCTGCTCGAGGTCGAGTTCCAGCGCGACTTCGAGAGCGTGTCCGAGGTTGTCGAAGCCTGCGGCGAGCATGTGCATCGAGACGCTGACCGGCAGGTCGACGTCGCGCGAGAGCATCCACAGGTCGCCGCACCCGCACGCCTTCGCGCGCTTGCGCAGTTCGGTGTTGCGCGCCTGCGTCGAAAGCGCGTCGCTCGCGGAGCTCGACTCGGGCTCGCGACGCTGCACCGCCCAGCGGCAGGCTTCGGCCTTGAGGCGCGCGCGCGGCGCCATCTCGCGCGGCTGCGACGGCGGCGGTTGCGGCAGGACCATGGGTACGCGGGCCTCGGTCGGCGCTTCGGCCGGCATCTGCGAGCGGCGCCACGCGCTGCGCAGCTGCTCGATCGCGGAACCGATCTCGACTTGGGGGTCGCGGCTCAGGAGCCGTGGGCGCCGGCGGAGGCACCTCGACCGGGCGCGTCGCCGGCTCCGCCTCCTGCAGCGTCGCGGAGAGCCACGCGGAGAGCTTGCCAAGCACGTGCCGTACCTCGCTCGAGCGCCGAGCCGACTCGCTGACCCACTTCGAAAGCTCGTTCCAATCCCCGTCCGTCAATCCGCAGTCGAAAGGCGTCGCTCATCGCTCCCCGGCGTGACTCCAGCGCGAGCGCCGAGCCGGAATTGCCCGCACCATCCCGGCGCTCCGCGGCCAGAGCAGACGCCACGACCTCGGACAAGGAGAGTCCAGGGTCGGGGAAAGCCTCAGTCGAGATGTCCGCGGGCGCTGTCGCCCATCTCGACGCCGCCCTTGGGGAAATACTCCTTCCAGCGGCGCGAGACCCTGTCGGATGTGGCGCCATCGGAGAAGAGCTCGAGCGGGTACCAGGGCTTCATGCGCGCGTCGATCGCGAGCGGCGGGGTGAAGCTCGGGTGGTTGTGCACGAGCTCGACGTTGCTGGCCGTCATGTCGCTCGCCGGGTTGAAACGCGTGAACGTGGTCCAGAGGAAGTTGACCGTCGAGCGCGTGGCGCGCTCGGCGTCGTCGGAGAGCACGACCAAGGGCCACTTGGCGAAGGCCGGGTGGCGCGCGATGCGAGCGGCAGCGCCCGGCTCGTCCGCGTACTTGGGCGCGCTCACGACGAGGCAGCCCTTGCAGTACGCGCGCACGTCGCGCACTCCAGCAGGCAGCTCGCCACTGAACTCGGCAGGGAGCTCGCGCTTGGGCTCGCCGAGGCCGAGCAGCACGCCCTTCGAGCCCTCGTCTACGCGCGGGCCCGCGTAGTCGAGCGAGTCCATCGAGAGGTTCGAGAACAGGAACAGGTCGGTGCGGAAGTCGGCGCGCGCGAGGATGTGCTCGAAAGTGGCCTTGAAGTCACGCACGTCGACGGCGCCGTCCGTCGCGATCAGGAACTTCGTCAGCGAGAGCTGGCCCTCGCCGAGGATGCGGAACGCGCTCGCCATGGCCTCACGCTTGTAGCGGTTGCGCACGACGGCGCCCGCGAGCGCGTGGTAGCCGGTTTCGCCATAGCTCCACAGCTGCGTCACCGCGGGCATCACCACGGGGAAGAGCGGCGAGAGCAGCTCCTGCAGATAGTCTCCGATGAAGAAGTCTTCCTGCCGCGGCTTGCCGACCACGGTGGCGGGGAAGATCGCGTCCTTGCGGCGGAAGAGCGCCTTGCAGGTGAAGCGCGGATAGCTGTGCGTCTCGGAGTAGTAGCCGTAGTGGTCGCCGAACGGGCCCTCGTCGCGGCGGTCGCCGGGGCGCACCTCGCCCACGAGTGCGAACTCGGCGTCGGCGACGATCGGCAGCGGGCTCGCGCGGTGCGTCGCGAGCGGCACGCGCTTGCGCGTCATCAGGCTCGTCAGCAGCAGCTCTGGCACGTTCTCCGGCAGGGGCGCGATCGCCGACAGGATCAGCGCCGGCGGGCCGCCGACGTGGATCACGACCGGCAGCGGCTGGCCGAGCTCCTCCGCGCGCTTGAGGTGGTACCCGCCGCCCTTGCCGATTTGCATGTGCAGGCCGGTGCTCGCGTCGTCAAAGATCTGCACGCGGTACATGCCGAGGTTCGAGCCGAGCCCGTCGGGGTGCTCGGTGTAGACGAGCGGCAGCGTGACGAAGCGGCCCCCGTCGCGTGCCCAGGTCTTCATCGCCGGGAGGCGCGAGAGTCGCGGCGGAGTGTCGACCACCTCGGTGATGGGCCCGCCGGAGCCGCGCTTCATGCCGACCTTGGCGAGCGAGGCGAACAGCGAGCGCTTCGACCAGAGCTTGCCCAAGCTCGGCGGCACGAGCTCGTGGGGCAGCCGCGCGACCTCCGCGATCAGCTCCTGCGGCCAGCGCCCGAAGGCGCGCTCGACGCGCGATGCGGTGCCGAACAGGTTCGTGACGAGCGGGAAGTCGCAGCCCTTCACGCGCCGGAAGAGCAACGCCGGGCCGCCCGCCGCGATCACGCGGCGGGGGATCTCCGCGGCCTCGAGCTCCGGATCGACCTCCGCCTCGATCTCCACGAGCTCGCCCGAGCGCCGCAGATCGTCGAGGAACACGCGCAGGTCGGGAGCCGGCTGGTGCATGCGGCTCACAAGCTAGTTCAGCCGCGCCGGAAGATCACCAAGGCTTCCGCGTTCGCGCGCCGCCGCCTCGCGCGGGGGATCGTTCGATTCGCCCAAGGCCACCGGAGCGGCCTTGGGGCCGAATCGATGCGCCCTAGGCCTGCTCTTCGAGCTTGAGAACTCGGTAACCGCCGATCGACTTGAAGTAGACGAGCAGCAGCAAGTAGATCGCGGCCATCCCCACGGGGATGAACGAGTCGGCGAGCAGCGTGCGGCGGTCGCCCTGCTGATTGGCGGCCACGATCTGCTGTTGCTCGCTCGTGCGCGCGTCCCCGGCCTTCTTGGCGGCCTCGAGTTTCGTGCCGTCGATCGGCGTGACGGGCTCGAACACGAGGAACTGGGACGTTTTCGCGGCCTTCGACTGCTCGTAGACGGCGGGTGCGCTCTCCTGCAGGGCCTGAGCGGTGTAGCGGTCCTTCGCGTAGCCCAAGCCCGGGTTGCCGATCAGGCCCGCCGAGAGCATGCCGATGCCGCCGATGATCGACATCGCGACGGCGCCGGAGCGCGGGAAGCGGTCGCCGACCACCGCGAGCATCGTCGGCCAGAAGAAGGTCTTGCCGAGCGCGTAGATGCCGAGCGCGGCGAAGGCGATCGCGAACGACTCCATGCCGGAGGCGAGGCGCAGGCCGAGCACCGCGAGCACCGAAGAGACGAGCAGCAAAGCGACCGGCGAGAGCTTGAGGTGCGTCTCGATCCAGTGCGCGCAGAAGCGCAGCGCGAACATCAGGAGCGAGGTCCAGATGAAGAGGATCTTGCCCTGCGTCGGCGTGAACAGGTTGCCGGTGATGCTCTCGATCCAGCCGTCGGTGCCGAGCTCGACCGCGCCGACGAGCGCGTGGGCCACGAACAGCGCGAACAGCACGAACGAGCCGACCGAGACGCGCGTGAGCACGCCGACCCCGATCACCAGCGCGCCGGCCACCACGTTGGCCATGGTGCTCGCCACGCCCGCATCGATGCCGAAGTTCGGCAGGGTGTCCTTCAGGAACAGGAGGATCAGGCCGCACACGACGAGCGAGCCGAGGATGCCGACGTCCTTGAACATCTCCGCGAAACTCGCGCCCTTCGACGCGGCCTCGGACTTGGGGAAGTGCTGGCCCATGAACATCACCGCATAGGCGGCGGTGGGCACGAGGTAGAACGCGAGCTGGCCCTTCCAGCCCAGACCCATCTCCGTGCCGAGCACGTAGGAGGCGCCGGCGCCGAGCACCATGCCCAGCGGCCACGAGGCGTGCAGGATGTTGAGGTAGTGCGTGCGGTTGTGGGGGAAGACCGTCGCGACCAGCGGGTTGGCGACCGCCTCGAGCGTGCCGTTCGCGTAGGCGAAGATGAACATGCCCCAGAAGAGGTAGCCGTAGGCGTTGTCCGGGCCGCTCGCGAGGAACGTCACGACCGCCGAGAGGATGTGACCGACGAGCGCGAGCGCCACGAGCTTGCCGTAGCCGAACTTGTCGACCAGCACGCCGCCGATGATGATCCCGAAGCAGAAGCCCGAGAAACCGGCGCCGCCGATCGCGCCGAGCTGCGTGGCGCTGAACCCGTAGGCCTCCGTCCAGGCCCCGAAGATCCCGCCGCGGATGGCAAAGCCCACGCCCGCCGCGAGGATCGCCATGAAACCGGCCCAGAGAAGTCGCTTCGCGTTCGCGGCCTGCGTGTCGTTGCTCATGCTCGTCCGTGGGACTGTGGTGGGGGGGGGGGGATCTTGGCCGAACACCTACCGGCACGCGTACCTCGCGGAAGCCGCGACCGGGTCGCAGACTAGCGACGCGGCAGGCAGAGTCGAATACCGTGGCGGGCCGCTGAAGCGAGATTCCGGACTTTCCTGTCCGTCGGCTGGAGTTATGTCGTTTCTCTGCTTGTCCGGCCGCGGCAAATCGAAACTTGCCGGAGCTCGACTGCTGCAGTCCCCCTCCGAAATGCAACACGTGCCCGGCGCGCGTCCCCTTGGATTTACGCATACCAGCGGTCCGAGGTGCGCTCGCACGGGGATTCCGCCGTCGGAGGGGGGCTTCCGCACGAATTGAAAGTCCCCCGCAGAAGTTCATCGCTCATGTCTCGCACACTTCAACGTCCCTGTCTCGGACGCACCATTGCGCTCGGCGCGCTCGCGCTCTTCGGCGCGACGAGCTGTGTCACCAAGTCACCGCTTCACGACGAGAAACTGGTTCACACGCAGATCACCTCGGCGCCCGACGCGCCGGAGTGGGTCAAGGGCCAGATCCAGACCGATCCCGCCATGTTGTCGTTCGTGGGCCGGGGCGGCGGCTTCAACGTGCTCGATGAGCGCGAAGCCTTCGACGAGGCCTTCATGCACGCGCGGGAGCAGCTCGCGCAGTACGTCGGCACGCGCGTCACGAGCGAGTCGTGCGACCAAGACTGGGCCGACGGCGTCCGTTACCTGCCCCTCGAGGATGCCGGCCCCGGCGCGGGCGAGAGGCCTGGCCAGGCCATCCGCTCGCGCGCGAAGCAGGTCGCCGAGGCGATCGTGGGCGAGCTCCTGCCCGTCGGTCAGTACTGGGAACAGTGGGACGTGATCGACACCCCCGAGCGCAGGATGATCTGGAACGGCACGTGGAGCACGAATACCTCGCGCTACGAGGTCCGTCGCTACAAGTGCTGGGTCCTCGCGCAGGTGCCGCGCAGCAGCGTCGACAAGTTCGTGAGCGCCACGCTCGAGATGCTCAAGAACGAGATCGAGGTTGCGCGCCTGCAGGCCGAGGTCGAGGGCCTCAAGCTCGCCGCGGCTGCCAAGCCGGCCGAAGCCCAAGTCCAGATCAACGCCCAGTGGCAGTCGCTCATCAGCTCCAAGGAGCAGGAAATCCACACGCTGCGCGAGCGCATCCACCACGGCCGCCTGTTCCGCCTCACCACGGAAGAGCGCGGGCTGCGTAACTGCCCCGAGACGCCGACGCCGTGCCCGGACTGGCGCCACGCCAGCGTCGCGCTGACGGCAACGGTCGCGAGCGAGACGCCCGTGGCCATCGCACCGGTCGTTGCGCCCGCCAAGGTCGATGACTGCGACTGCCCGCTGGTGGGGGGGCGCTGATCCATGCGCACGCTCACTCAGGGCCTCGCCCTGCTGGCGCTCGTACTCACGACGGGCTGCCGCGCCCTGCAGAACTCGTCGACGTGCAGCGCGGACCAGATCGTCAAGCCCATCAAGCTCGAGGAGGGACCGGGTCGCAGCGGAGACAACACCGCCTGCAAGCCGCTGATCGGCATCTGCTACGACGCGATCGACGAGCTGCTCGACCAGCACTCGGACTCCAAGGACATCGGGCGCGTGCTCGTCGCCACGATGGTCGACATCAACGACGTCGACCGCACGACGATGTTCGGCCGCCAGACGGCCGAGTTCCTCGCGGCGCGCCTCACGCAGGAGGACATCGACGTGATCCACGCGACCGTCCGCGAGGACCGCATGATCGTCAAGCAGGACGGCCAGTTCCTGCTCTCGCGCGACATCGCCACTCTGGCGGTGGACTACAACGCGCGCTCCGTGCTCGTCGCCACGTACGGTGTCGTCAAGGACATCGTGTACGTGTCGCTCAAGCTCGTCTCGACCGTCGATGACTCGACGCTCGCGGCAACGGACTTCACCGTGCCGCGCGGCAAGGTGGTGGACGAGCTGCTCGCCAGCGGCGTGCGCTGGAACTAACCAGCGAACGGTGCCAATGAAATCGGGCGGACCCGGGCGCAATCCCCGGGTCCGCCCGTGTGCTTGCGCCTCACTCGGTGCGGGCGGCGGGGCGATTTTCGGTGCCCCGCGTGGAGGTGAGGGAGTCGCCGAGGCGCTGGCGCATGGAGAGGGCGAGGCCGGAGAGCTGGGCGACGACGGTGGGATGGAGCGCGGCGACGTCGTCGCGCTCGCCGGGGTCGGCGTCGAGATCGAAGAGCGCGAGGCCGATCTCGCGCGTGGGGTACGCGGCGGGGCGGCCGCCCACGGCGCGCGGCATGTCGTCGGTGAAGCGGTAGCGGTGCGGAAAATGCAGTTTCCAGCGGCCGTAGCGCACGGCCTGCAGCTCGTTCGACTCGTACCAGAAGAAGAATGGGCGCGGCGGGCTGGACGAGCCGGTGAGCGCGGGCGAGACATCACGGCCGTCGATGGGAAGTGCGGGGAGCGGTGCGCCGATCCAGCGCGCGATCGTCGGCAGGATGTCGATGCCCATGGCAGGCTCCTCGCTCACGAGGCCTGCGGGAATGCGGCCGGGAAAGCGCGCGAGGAACGGGACGCGCACGCCGCCTTCGAACACGGTGCCCTTGCTCTCGCGCCACGGGCCCGAGCTGCCCGCGTGCTCGCCGTAGGGCGTCCACGGCCCGTTGTCGGAGGTGAAGAGCACGAGCGTGTCGTCGGCGAGCGCAAGCTCGTCGAGCAAGTGCAGGAGACGCCCGGTCTCGTGATCGATCTCCTCGATCACGTCGCCGTAGGCCGTCGACGTGCGGCCGCGGAACTCCGGCGACGTGCCGAGCGGCACGTGGGGCAGAGGATGCGCGAGACAGAGAAAGAACGGCTCGTCCTTGTGCTCGCGCACGAAGCGCAGCGCCTCTTCGCTGCAGGCGCGCGTCCACGTGCCGGGGTCGGGATTGAGTTCGAGCACCGCGTCACCACGCATGCGCGGCAAGTCGGTCCACGGCTTGGGACCGTCGGGGTGGAACGGCCACATGTCGTGCGAGTAAGGCACGCCGAACCACTCGTCGAAGCCATGGCGCGTCGGCAGGAACGGTGGGAGGTGCCCGAGATGCCACTTGCCGAAGAACGCCGTCGCATAGCTGCGCTCGCGCGCGAGCTCGGCGAGCGTGGTCTCGCTCTCCGCGAGGCCATGCGTCGAGGAGGGAACGAGCGCGCCTGCGATGCCGACGCGGTTGGGATAGCAGCCGGTGAGGATCGCCGCGCGCGAGGCGGAGCACACGGGCTGGGCCGCATAGAAGCTCGTGAGGCGCGCACCCTCGCGCGCGAGCCGGTCGAGGTTGGGCGTCGCGAAGTCGCGGGCCCCGTAGCAGCCGACGTCCGCCCAGCCCTGGTCGTCGGTGACGATCAGCACGACATTCGGCCGCGCGGGGCCGGCATCGGACGGCTCCTGCGCAGCGACGGCGAGCAACGCGGCGCCCGTGAGTTTCACCGACGCAGCTTACACGTGCCGCGGGCGGCGGTGTCGAACCTGCGGACTGGCGGGCGTCCGAATCAACCCGCCGCGCTGCGTGCTCGCGTGCCTCTCGGTAGGATTCAGGCCATGAAGCGCTGGCTGCTCTTTCTCGTCGCGTTCCTTGCCTGCGTCCTCCCCGGCTGGTCCCAGACGTCGCCGCTGCGCGTGTTCTTGCGCGGCGGACCGAAGACGCACGGTCCCGGCGAGCACGACCACCCGCGCTTCGTGGCCGAGTGGGTGCCGCTGCTCAACGAGCGCGGCGTGAAGGCCGAAGGCGCGCTGACCTTCCCGACGGCGGAGCAGCTCGAGCGCACGGACGTGCTCGTGCTCTATGCGGCCGAGGGTGGCTCGATCCACGGTGAGGAGCGCGCGAACCTCGAGCGCTTCCTCGCGCGCGGCGGCGGCATCGCCGTGCTGCACGACGCGGTCTGCGGCGACGATCCGCACTGGTTCAAGACCGTCGTGGGCGGCGCGTGGGAGCACGGCCACTCGAAGTGGCACACCGCTGACATCGACCTGTACGTCACGGAAAACCGGCACGCGATCACGGACGGCGCCATGAACTTCCGCTTCCGTGACGAGATCTATTGGGAGCTTCACATGCAGCCCGAAGCCAATGTGCTGCAGGTCGGATTCCACTCGGTGTTCGACATCACGCCGCAAATGTGGACGTACGAGAAGGCTAGCTCGCGAGCGTTCGTGTCTCTGCAGGGCCACTTCCAGGACTCGTTCGCGCACGAGGCGTGGCGAACCCTGCTGCTGCGCGGGATTGCGTGGGCTGGGCATCGCGACGTTGATTCGTTGCTGCGGCCGGGCGAGGCCGCGGCGCTGCGCTATCCGCAGGGCGGCCCGACGCACCCGGCGCGCGCGCACGAGTCGCTGCGCCTTCATCCGGACTTCGAGGTTTCGCTCGTTGCGGCCGAGCCGCAGGTCATCAATCCCATCGCGATCGACTGGGATCGCCGCGGGCGCCTTTGGGCCGCGCTGACGCCCGGCTACCCGTTCAAGCAGGAGTCGAGCGGCATCGAGGCGCACGACGAGATCGCCATCCTCGTGGACAAGGACTCGGACGGACGCGTCGACGAGCGCACGACGTTCTTCCGCGGGCTCGACCTCGTGTCCTCGTTCGTGTTTCACGGCGACGGCGTGATCGTCGGCGCCGCGCCGGACATCTGGTGGCTGCGCGATACGGATGGCGATGACGTCGCGGACAAGACCGAGCGCCTCTTCACTGGCTTCGGCTACGGCGACACCCACGCCACGTTCTCCAACTTGCGCTGGGGTCCCGACGGCTGGATCTACGCGACGCAGGGCTACAGCGGCGGCGGGTCGAACCACGTCACGAACTCCGCTGGCCGTGACTTCGGTCGCATCGGCAACGGCCTGTTCCGCTTCCGTCCCGACGGCAGCGCGATCGAGATGGTGTCGAGCTACGGCTCGAACACGTGGGGCTGCACCTTCGACGAGGAAGGCGAGCTGTTCTTCACCATGGCGAACGGCGCGCACCTTCGGCACGTCGTGCTGCCGGAACGCCTCCTGTCGGGCAATCGGGTCGAAAACGTCGCAAGCTGGACGGACCTGCCCGACCACGACCGCGTATTCCCCGCCGTGGTCCGCTCGGACGCGCCGTACGCGCAGATCGACTTCGTCGGCGGCTTCACGGCCGCGGCCGGCTCCGCGATCTACGACGGCGGCGCGTGGCCGGCGAGCTGGGCGCGCTCGCACTTCGTCTGCGAGCCCACGGTCAACCTCGTGCACCATGACGTGATCGCGCCGCGAGGCACGACGTTCGGCGCGACCAAGGCGCGCGAGGAAGAGTTCGTGAGCAGCACGGACCTGTGGTTCCGCCCCGTCGACGTGCGCACCGGACCCGACGGCGCGCTCTACGTGCTCGACTTCTACAACCAGGCCGTCGTGCACAACGACACGCGCGGTCCGAAGCATGGCCCGACGAACGCCGCAGTTCGTCCCGACCGCGACCACCAGCACGGACGCATCTGGCGCCTGCAGCACAAGGCGGCGCGCAAGCTCGGGGCGCTCCCGACGGACTGGAGCGATCCGCAGGCGATTGCGGCCCTGCTGGAGCGGGGCGACGCGGCGATGCGTACGGCGGCGGCGAACGCGATCGCGGAGTCGCGCGACGGGAAGCTGCTGGAAGCCGCGGGGCGCGTCGCGGGTGGCTCCGCCCCGGCGCCGGCGCGCATTGCAGCGGCTTGGAGCCTCGCGCGAGTTGGCAAGTCGCACCCGGCGCTCGAGCAGGCCCTGCGCGCGCCGGCGAGGGAGCCCGAGCTGGCTCGTGCGGCGGCTCGCGTCTACGCGGAGTTCCCGGCGCTCGCGACCGATGCGACGCGCGTCGCGCTGCTCGAGTGCATTCGCAAGGGCGACGAGCGCGCGAAGCTCCTCGCGGCCGCGGCGCTCGGCGAGTGCGCCACGCCGGAGTTTGCCAGCGGCGCGATGGGCGAGGTCGTCTCGGCCCTCGGGGCGATCGATAACGCTTGGGCGCGCTCGCTCGCGGTGCGCTGGATCTCGCGCAGCTGCACGAGCTTTGCGGCCTCCGCACTGTCCAAGCCGGAGCCGCGAGCGCTCGCGATGCTCGCGCTCGCGATTCCGGCCGCTGTCGCCCGTGATGGCTCGCAATCCGCCGCGCTGCTCTCCGCTGTCGCCGAAGGTGGTGCGCTCGAGGCGCGGCTGGCGGTGCTCGACGGCCTCGCGCGCGGCGTGAAGTCGCTGGGCGAGCGCGAGTCGGGCGCTGCGACGGCCGCTCTGCGCAGGCTGCTGGCCGACAACGACGATCGAGTCGCCACCGCATCGTTGCGGCTCGTGGCTCTGTGGAAGATCGATCCGCGCGGGATGGGAGAGATCGGAGAAGCCTGGGCGAGGCTCGTGCAACGCGTCTCGAACGAGATGGCGCCCTTCGAGGCTCGCGTCGCGGCCCTGCAGCTCGCGATGGGCTTCGAGCAGACGCGCGCCAAGTGCCTTGCGCTCTCCGGGCAAGTCCTCGAGCCGGCCCGCGCGCCGCGCGAGCAGCGCGCGGTCCTCGAGGCGCTCGCGACGAGCGACGACGTGGCCGTGGCGGCGCTGATCGCGGAGCGCTATGCGGACCTGTCCAGCGAGGCTCGCGACCTCGCGTTCGAGCGGCTGATGGCTCGCGCGAGCTGGTCCTCGACCCTGCTCGAGCGTGTCGAGTCGGGTGCCGTGGTACCCGCCGACCTCGGGCCCCAGAAGGTGCACCGCTTGCGGACGCACCCCGATGCCGCGGTGTCCCAGCGTGCCACGAAGGCCTTCGAGCGGCTCGCGGGCGCGAGCAACGCGGGCATCGATGCGCTGATCGCTCAGCTTTTGCCACAAGTCGATCAACCGGGTGGCGATCGCGTCCGCGGGAAGGAAGTCTTCGAGAAAAACTGCGCCAACTGCCACATTGCCTTCGGCAGTGGCGGCAAGGTCGGCCCCGAGCTCACGGGCATCGGCGCGCACGGGGCCGGCGACCTGCTGCCGATCATCCTCGACCCCAACCGCGCGGTGGAGGCGGCCTACGCCGAGTGGATCGTCACGACCATCGACGAGCGCAACTTCTCGGGCGTGCTCGTGCGCGACACCGAGGATGGCGTCGTGCTGCGCTCGACTTCGGGCGATCAGAGCATCGCGCGCGAGGAGATCGTCTCGATCCGCAACACCGGCCGCTCTCCGATGCCGGCGGGACTCGAGTCCATCGGGGCCGAGGGCTTGCGCGACGTGATCGCGTACCTCGCGGGCGACTACGCGTACTGGCGCGTGCTCGACATGAAGCCGGTGGTGAGCTCGAACTCGCTGCGCGGCATGTACGACTCGAAGCGCGACAGCAATCCGCTGATTCCGGCGCGCTACGGCGTCACGGCCTACGAGGGAGTGCCGTTCGAGCTGCTCGACCCCACGCGCACGGACTCGGGCAACAACGTGCTCGTGCTCAAGGGCGGCCTCGTGCCCGACTGGGAATCGAAGGTCGGCAAGCCGCAGCGCGTCGAGCTCAGGGTGAACGCAACCGTGCAGCGCGTGCACGTGCTCGGCGGCATCGCGGGCTGGGGCTACCCCTACATCAAGGACGAGAAGCCGATCGTGAAGTGGACGTGGCGCTTCGCCGACGGCACGAGCGAGGAGCACGTACTGAAGAACGGCGTCGAGTTCGCCGACTGGGTCGGCCACATCGATGTGCCGGGTTCCGAGCACGTCGACGGCGCGCTCGGACCGGGCAGCTGGGGCCAGGTGCGTCGCTTCGCGGTCGAGCTCGCCACGCCGCGTGCCGTCGACCGAATCGTGCTCGAGAGCTACGACAACGAGCTGGCGCCGACGTTCCTCGCGCTGACGGCCGAGCTGCCGGGGGCGCCCCAGCGTGACGCGAAGCAAGCGAGCGCGGTCGACGCGCTTATCTTCGGCGGCGGTTCCAGCCATGACTTCGCGCGCTGGTTCGACGCCTTTGACCGCGAGCTCCTGCGCGGAGGCGGCTTCGAGAGCGTGCGGTACACGGCGTCGCTCAACGACACGTTGCGCAGCCTCGAGCTCGCGAAGGCGCTTGTGCTCTGCACGAACCAGTCGGTCGACGGGCCCGAGTTCCGCGCGGCTCTTGCGAGCCACGTCGAGCGCGGGGGTGGGCTGCTGCTCCTGCACCCGGCGATCTGGTTCAACTGGCCCGACTGGGCGGAGTACAACGCACGCATCGTCGGCGGCGGCTCACGGAGCCACGAGGCGCTGGGCGAGTTCGAGGTGCGCATCGTCGACGCCACCCACCCGCTCACGCAGGGCGTGCCGACGACGTTCCGCATCGTCGACGAGCTCTACCGCTTCGAGCGCGCTGCGACGGACGCGCCCATCGAGGTACTCGCCGTCGGCAAATCGCTCACCTCGGGCGACGAGTTCCCGGTGTTGTGGACCGTGAAGCGTGCCGATGGCCGAACGGTCGGATATACGCTGGGCCACGACGGCCGCGCGCACGAACACCCGGCCTTCGGCCGCATCTACCAGAACGCACTCTCTTGGATTCTCGAACGATGAAGAAGGTCCAGCACGACAACTCCCGCAAGGGCATCCTCGCCCGCTTCCGTGCCCAGATCGCGCGCGGCGAGTCGATCATC
>SXGS01283327.1_pt1 | contig 36023 bp, 21 predicted proteins | sample 3174681 | NCBI WGS metagenome assembly SXGS01 (sample SAMN11356861, study PRJNA531348) | freshwater metagenome | isolation source: freshwater sample F1-80 | place: China: Fuxian Lake, Yuxi | collected 2017-12-25
GCAAGTGGTCAAAGCCACAGCGAGTGGTAAACGCTCCTCACGAACGACAAGACGATATTCTTCCGCCTCTAGCGAAAGCTAGCAATCACAGGTAACATCGACCTGTAAATTGCCCGTAATTTCAAGATACGAGCGAGTGAGAGCCTGGATTGACATACACCTGGATTGACGCACTCGCTTGCGCTTCGGGCTTGTATTGGTAAATTTCCTTCTGCCGCTCGCCTTAGGACCATCATTCAACAACTTAATGGCTAATGGAATTGGGTACCATGCTCACCAAGCAATCAAAGTTCATTATTCGAGCTACGTTCATCAAACAAGCGATTGTTTTGTTTCTGCTGACAACAAGTTACGCGCAACCGTCATTTTGTCAGGATCGCAAGACTAAGGTGCTGAACGATCGTTCGCGTACACTGCAAGATGGATTCTGGATCTACAACAATGTTGCCAAAGGTGTGGAACAAGCGCAGCGCACTGGCAAACCGCTGCTAGTGATCTTTCGTTGCATTCCGTGCGAAGCCTGCGCGCAGCTCGACGAACAAGTTGTCGACAATAACCCCGATGTGCGCAAGCACTTAAGTAACTTCGTTTGCGTCCGAGTGGTGCATACCAACGGTATGGATTTAGCGAAATTTCAATTTGACTACGATCAATCTTGGGCTGCATTTTTTCTGAATGCTGACGGCACGATTTATGGGCGCTATGGCACTCGTTCGCATCAACATGATTCTGCCGAAGATGTCTCGCTGGAGGGTTTTCTCGATACTCTCGGCGAAGTACTCAAACTGCATGCAAACTATCCTGCCAACAAGACTCAACTGGTCGCCAAAATGGGTCCGAAGCCGGAAGTTGCTCGACCTGAGGATTTCCCAGAGCTGAAAATCAAATACTCAACGGAATTGGATTATCAGGGAAAGGTCGTGGAAAGTTGCATTCATTGCCATCAAGTCGGTGAAGCTGTGCGCGAATGGCATCGGGATGCTGGTAAGCCGATTCCCGCGGAAGTCATGTATCCGTATCCACATCCGAAAATTCTAGGGTTGGTGATGGACGCTGCCCGCGCCGCAACGCTCAAGAGAGTTTTGTCGCCATCGAGTGCGGAGATTTCTGGTTTCAAATCGAATGACAGGCTCCTGTCGCTGGATGGACAGTCCATTATTTCCGTTGCAGATATTCAGTGGGTTCTGCATCGTTGTGGTACCAAAACGAATATTGCCGCAACCGTTCAGCGCGATGGTAAATCCGTCGAGTTGACGTTGAAGTTACCGAATGGCTGGCGAGAAAGTGGCGATATTGGCTGGCGAGCTACCAGTTGGGGACTGCGCCGCATGGTTACCGGCGGACTGCTGCTGGAATCGATCACGCGCGACGAACTCCGGCAGCTTGGATTGGACAGTACGGCCGTTGGCTTGCGAGTTAAACACGTCGGTCAATTCGGACCCCATGCCACGGCCAAACGTGCAGGTTTTAGAGTTGGCGATGTGCTAATATCGGTCGATGGAATCAACAAACCTATGACCGAAAGCCAGTTGTTCGCACAGTTGTTTACATCAAAGCGCGTAGGCGACACCGTGACGTTCGTAGTTGCTCGCGAAGACAAACATTTGACTCTTGAGTTACCCATTCAGGAATGAGGACCAACGTTTGCATCAATCGAAAAATAACTGCCCATTTGATTTGTAGCCCTGCACTCCGTCGCGGTGGTCGACGGAAAAAGAGTATTCATCCCGGTGCGATTATTAGCTATTAGCCGGTCGCCGCACTCGGAGCACAACCGGATTATGGTCGGCAACATCGGGTTATGCTGAAGGAATTGCAGCAGACGATTTGCCGATGGAAGAACGAATGATCAAAGCCTACGTTGGTCCATGAATGAAGCCGCGCAGTTCGATCGCGTTGGGTGAGATTTGATTGGGGCCGCTGTGAAGTTACTTGCCTCGCATCAATCCAGGTTGGATGTCGATTTCGAGCGGCGAGAATTCTTGCAGGTGATATTTTTCCCAAGCGAGCGCGCCCATTACTGCGTTGTCGGTGCATAGTTCCGGTGGCGCAAGCACCAGTTCGCAGCCAATTTTTTGGCTCATCGATTCCAAACGGGAACGCAGCGCAAGGTTAGCGCAAACGCCACCTCCAACACACAAGCGCGATAGGTTAGTGGCCGCAACAGCTTGCTCAGCTTTACCCGCGATACAATCAATCACGGCTTGCTGAAAACTGGCTGCTACGTCTGCTCGATTCTGGGCAGATATGTTGAGACTTGTGAAATCTTGTTTGCCGGTACCAAATAAATGATAACGAACTGCGGTCTTTAACCCAGAGAAACTTAGGTTTAGGGAATTTCGCTCGGCTAACAAGGGGCGTGGAAATGAATGGGCTCGCGGATTCCCCGAAGCAGCGAGCTGGCTGAGATTGGGGCCACCCGGGAACGGCAAGCCCAACATAACGGCGACTTTGTCAAACGCTTCACCAACCGCATCGTCGATCGTACCTCCTAGGTATCGCCATGAGCAGGGGGAATCACAGTGGTACAAGTTTGTATGACCTCCACTGACTACAAATCCTACGCACGGAAAAATCGAGCAACTCCTTCCAATTTGACAGGCATATATGTGGGCTTGAACGTGGTTGATCGAGATTAGAGGTTTGCCCCAAGCAATGCACAGTGCTTTGGCGGCGCTCAACCCAACCAAGAGTGAGCCGGGCAATCCAGGTTCAGTCGCAACGGCAACTGCGGCGATGTCGTTGAATGGGTCTATTCTCGATTCTTCGAGGACATTGCGAACCATCGGCACGATTCGTTCTAAATGCGCCCGAGCCGCCAATTCAGGAACTACCCCATTATAGCGATCGTGAATCGGTTGCTGGCTGGCAATTCTGGACGCCAAAACCGAGCGATTGGCCGCTATTACTGCGGCTGCAGTTTCATCGCAGGTTGATTCGATTGCCAGCATAAACATTTGAGCATTCTAGCGAATCTCGGACAAAATACGCAAGTCGTTATCACTGCGATACTTGTGCTCACTGACCTGCATGGCGAAAAGGCTGCGGGCCGTAATTCTGAACAAATTTTCCACGGGTATCGGTATGTGGACAAGAAGTTATCAATTGTTGGCCTCTTTTTACAAAAAAGGCTCACGTCCAAGCCACACCTGGGTTTAGACTAGTCCTTCGCGACGGACGAGGAAGGAATTCGTGGGAAGTTGTTTGACATGCTCGCTAGCAATCCTACAATCGGCCACGCCTTTCACAGGCAGCTCGCGATACTGAACATCGACCGACGGATTTGTGGCCCTCTTCTTGACCGTCGAGGTTCGGTAGGCGAAATGCAGGGTATGCATTTCGTTCGAAACAGGAACCAAGCTGTTAATGATTGTAACAGCATGAATGGATAGGAGTGCGCGCCGAGCATGGCACACGATGTGAACCAGAGCGACAAGGACTTCGCGGCTCAGTTGCGATTTTCCCTAGTTGATCGGATCAGCCGGGAGCGCGTTGACTTGTGGATTCCGCCGGATACTCTTTGGGATTGGGAAGATGGCTGTTTGCGAATCCATTTTTCATCGTTGTTTGCATGCAACTTAGCTAGACGCATGCTTTTTCGAGATCTTGTAGCGGCTCTGAATGAAGTAGTTGGATCGGATGCTCGATTAATTATGGAACAGAGCAAACTACACAAAGTTGTCTCGGATACTGAATCCAGACCGCGATTGCTCGAAAAGAGAGTTATCGCGGGGACAATTCCTATCCCAGGTCGATTACCCAGAAGCGAAAGACTGCCACTGGTGGTCGCATTGGAAAAGAGAAAAAATTCTCCTCCAGTTATTGCCGCGGACAGACCGCAGCCGGTTCCTGAGCCCACTGCGGCAGCGCGACCTACGTATAGTGTTTGGGAGCAGTTTGTTTCGGGCACATGCAATGAACTGGCGTGGACGGCCGCAAATATTGCGTTACGCGAGCCTGGCAGCATGACGCCGTTGCTGTTTCATGGCCCAAGCGGCGTAGGAAAGTCGCACTTGGCGGTTGGGTTAGCCCAACAACTCCGTTCTACTCAGCAACTCAAACGCGTATTGCACTTGTCCAGCGAGCAGTTCACTAATGACTTTACGGAAGCGATTTTGGGAAAAGGCTTACCTCTTTTCCGACGCAAGTATCGCGACTTGGAAGCATTGATCATAGACGACATTCAGTTCTTGATAGGCAAGAAGGCAACCATCGGAGAATTGCACCATACGATCGACAATTTGTTGAAGGCGAATCGCCAAGTCGTATTGCTGGCAGACCGATCACTTCCAGAACTGGAGGGATTAGGAACCGAGTTGGTCGCTCGCATTCGCGGTGGACTAGTTAGTCCTTTGATGCCGTTGGACGAGGAAACTCGATATCAATTGCTGACCAAAGACATCGCAAGAAATAAGGTATCGATTCCCGACGAATTTCTGCGTCAGATTGCTCAGCGTATCAGCGGAGATGGTCGAGCGATCAAGGGCGTTGTGAAGCGATTGGTAGCGATGGAGTCGTTACACGGAAAAAATCTGACCTGGGATCAGTGCTGGAATGCGATTTTTGATTTGGTTCAGGCCACTCAGCCCATCGTCCGTCTAAAAGACATCGAGCGCGTGGTCTGTGACGTTTTTGGTCTCGAAGCGCAAAGTCTGCAGTCGCATTGCAAAACTCGGACGATTTCCCAACCGCGCATGCTAGCCATGTTTCTGGCTCGCAAGTATACGCCAGCCGCGTACAAAGAGATTGGAGATTTCTTTGGTCATCGTCGGCATAGCACCGTTATCTCCGCTGAGAAAACAGTGGAAGGCTGGTTAAAGGAAAACACGGAATTACAGTTTGCTCGAGGTCCGTTGAGCATTCGCGAAGCGATTCGTCACGTCGAAGCGAACTTACACGTCGGCTGAATCCACCAGTCCGTTTACCGTCATACATTTACTGTGTGCAATTGATGTGGCATAACGCCAGTCATCGGTATCTTAAGCCGTGGCACGGAGGCTAAGATTCCCACCGTCGCCCGATTTCCGAAACTGTGGCTGAACCATGGACTCCGAAGCCAGTGAGACAAGCGATTCTGGATCCATCTTCGTTCACGGAAAGGTCCAAACGCAGATAATTGTCCGGCAGATAATTCTGGAATTTGTCTGCCCATTCGATAATCGTTAAACAGTTGGCTGCAAACATCTCATCGATGCCTAGATCCCAAGCTTGGTCTAAACTCTCCAACCGGTAAAGATCGATGTGAAATACGACGATGCGACCTACGTAGCGGTGGACTAACACAAAAGTTGGACTGGTCACATCATCACATGGAATTCCTAACGCTTCACAAATGAACTTAGTCAGTTGCGTCTTGCCGCTGCCAAGAGTGCCGGTCAGGCCGATGGCGAGCGGCACGGAAACGCTAGCGGCCACGCATTGTGCCAGCCGTTTGGAATCGGCCAGAGTTGACATCAATAACAAGTTTGACTTTCGATCGCACATGTTCGACAACTACTGATGTACGTATCCTGTTGCTGGCAGTTGCCGATACTGGCTCCCGTGTCGCGACCAGAGTCCGGTGCGGCTAATGAACTCACCGACGACATGCACGTTTTGCATGCCGATTAGCCCGCGTAATTTGTCAATTTCCTTGGCCGGCACGGCAAGTATCAGTTCGAAATCTTCGCCATCGCCGAGCGCGTGAGCGAGCGCCTGGTCCGACGCACCGGCAGCCATTTTCCAGGCAGCGGGGGTAATTGGAACTTGAGTCAGATCAAGAACCGCACCGCAGCCCGAGGCATCAGCCATGCGTAGTAAGTCGATGCTCAAGCCATCGCTGATATCCATTGCGCCATGGATCTCGACTCGTGTTCGTATTTTCTCAACCAAATCGAACCGTGGTACAAAGTCGAGGTGCTTACCCAGTAAACTGCCTCCAAGCGCCCCTGTCACAATCACTGCGTCGCCAATCTTGGCTCCCGATCGGGTCCAGATTACGTCATCGACGACTTTGCCAACTGCGGTGACATGCACGACTAACGGACCATCCCAACAATTCGTATCGCCACCGGCAAGCGCCACTTGAAACTTTTCCGATTGTTCGCAGACTCCTTCATAAATCTCGGCAGCAAGAGTTTGCGCGTCGTTCCGAGGAAGACACAGCGACAGAAAGATGGCGAGCGGCTGCGCGCCCATGGCCGCGAGGTCGCTGAGGTTGACCGAAACAGCCTTTCGGCCGACACGCCTTGGCCCTGCCTCCTGTAAACGAAAATGGACCCCGTCCATGATGCTGTCGGTCGTTACGACGATGTCGCTGGCATTAGTTGCAATGATTGCCGCATCGTCTCCAATTCCGAGTTTGACTTGCGGCAACCGTCTGGCGCGCATCTTCGCCCAGGCGACAAAGGACTGTTCCATAATCGAGAATTCATCCTAAAACAGTTCAGTGCAGATGATTCGCATTAGCATTCAAGGAATGGCCGCTAAATGCCGATTTCGCCAGGGACGCGTGAGCAAACGATATCCGAGGGAATACATTGCTAGTCCAGCTATTAAATAGCTTGGCCAGACAATCGGCAACATCGCCCAAGCCAAAAGACTCAGAATAGCGACTAAGACCCAAGTTTGGTCTATAGCAAGCCAATTTACGACTGACTCAATTCGCCTGCCAAGCAGTACAACTGAGCCACCCAAAACAATCATCAGCGCTGCTACCAGCCACATCGCGACCGCGGGTTTCGCGGTACGTTTCTCAGAGATTCGGCAAATGGCGTTGAACGAGTCGACCATTGTTACTTCGAACCAACCGCCACCATTTTCGCGCACGTTGCCGATAGCAACGGTCGTTAATGTCTGGGGACTCGCTTGAACTGACTGTTCAATACCTAGTTTTGCCAAGTAAGTTCTCCAATACTCGGTTGGCAAATCGGGTTGTAGGTTTGCTAGGTCGCCGCGCTCAAATTGCTCAGGGGTTGAGTTGGAGTCGATCGTTGTCGCGCTATCGGACTGAGTTGGGACGCGAACGCTTCGCTTGAGCTGCCAGATCGCAGGCTGCCACATTGCTGACCAGGCAATCAGCGCCGACTTCGAGCGCAACATTGCGCCCGAAAGTGCACCGTCCAACAGGCCTCGCCACTTGGTTTGCTGAGAATTGCGAACACTGGCAACATTAACTCCGCGCGCCGAGTTCCTTTCAATTGTCGATGCGAGTAGCGCGCTGCGGTCCAGATGCATGAACATTTGGCAATCCTCGACATTCGCCTCCCATTGCGGCAATACAATGCGGATGACGGGTCCTGTTGATTGCGAAGTCTCGATCGACGCCCGCCAGCGAACCAATAAGGTCAATCGCGTCGGTAAATGGCTTGGTTGAAGCAAGAATTGCACCTGTCGATCCCGATCCTGTTCCCAATTCGCAACGTGTTCACCCATGACCGCACCAACGATTTCTAGGTGTTCGGGCAGCTTGCCCTTGAGAGTTGACTGTCGGCGCGGTTCAATCCAAAGCTCGACAGTGCCGAGGCATTCGCTGGCGCTGGAATACTGAACGTCGGCTGCGATCAGGTGGATCTTGGCGCGATTGTTGGGCGATTCAATCGTCTGCCAGCTAAGTTGTTGTTGCGACTCATTGTTTTCATACAGCGTATATCCGTCGGCCGCGAACCATCCGAGAGATTTGGAGTTACTCAGTTTTCTGCCAGTATTGGACCACTGGATTGGTTGACCGTCGAGAGTGTCGGGTAGCGCAAGCACGGGGCGATTGCGGACACTCCAAAAAACGCGCAAATCGGGAATGCGGATTGACTGCTGCGTAAAAGCACTAGGCAGTTTTAGAGTAATACCCAGCCGAGTCTTGCCGTTGACCGAAGGTGGAGGAACAATGCAAAGCGTGATGCGGTTTGACTCAGCCGAAGGCAGAGTCATCGAAGTAGTTTGGGTCTGGTAACTGTCGCGAAATTCGACGGGCATATCGACAAAATAATAGTCAAGCGGTTCACTTGGCGTTTCCAATTCACATTCGAACTGGCCAACCCAACCCGACTGTTGATACACCATGCGGAGGGCCGAGCTCCATACGACTTGATTCTTGCGCCGACTGATCTCGACTGTCAGCGGCAGGTACACGGATTCTCTGAATTTACCTCCAAGTTCGACATCGCCTAGGGATTGCTCCAGATTAGCTAGCAAGTCTTTGACGGGTGAGGAATTCGAAACAAGTTCTATAGCGTTCGCGGAATCTTGAATGAGCCGACACACTAGTTCTGCGCCTTGGGTCAACCGCAGATAGCTAGACGATATTACAGAGTCCATGAGAATTGGACGGGACAAACGCGTTGCTGAATTCAATCGATTCGGCAGAGCTAACTCCAAATCGAGCGACTGTACGCCGCCTCGAGCGATATCGTGTAGGAGTGCCAAGTGTGCAAAGTCATCCATGGGTGTGACATTAAAGCTGGCTGGTAACTGGTTGATATGGGCTGCGATGACCCGAGCATCCCTAGGGATCTGTAGTGACAGTGACGATTGCGATTCGAGCGGCAATTTCCAGCGTGCAGAGTATCGAATCACAGTTTCCGGTTGACGTATATGGATCTCGGTTGTCTCATCGACCTGGGCGGGCGTGGAAATCGGTTGCTTTATTAGAGTCGCTGCAACATTGCCAAGCGGAACTCGCAAAGTGACAGGTTGTTCAGCCAGTTTCGCATCGCCCCATACGGACATTGGTTGAGCAAAATTGTGCCATGATTCAGTCCCTTCCAGTTTCCATCCTGGAAAACCGGGAACCGAAACAGCCAGCGTACGCATGAGAGGCTGGCTTTCCTGAAGCGACAAGAACGGAATTGGCAAAGAGGAACTCGTCTCTGGATCGCGGGGCAGCAACAGAACTCGCACGGTAGCATTATCGCTGCCCAGTCGGCTACGACGAACTGCGTACAGCGTTCGCGATTGTCCAACCGACGTCTCCGCCGGAATCATGACAGCATCCAACCATTGATTTCCCACAGGATACCACTGTGAATCTATTGCGACCACTAAATTTTCTGGCAGAGCTGTAGCGCCGGTAATGTTCAATTGAGCATACGCAACAACCTGAGTGTGCCGAATGCGCACCCAAGTATGTGCGAATACTTGTGGGACGACGTCCGGAGTGGTGCGGAGTTGCCAGCTAATGTCGAGTTGCGAAACCGGGCCGAGATCCGCGACCAGGGAGTCTCTTTCATCTCGATGCACTTCACCCACGCTGGACACTTCAATTTCTTGAGTCGATTCCGAGCGAATTTCCAGCCGCGCAGTCGCAATCGGCGGAATACGAAAAGCCAAGCGCCCGCGGCCATCGAGTTCCTGTAAGGGTCCGCGCGGGACCAGAATCAATTGCACGTTGTATTGCTTAGCCGACGGTGCGCTCCAAACGATGTGATCAGACTCTTGGCGAAAAGCGCTGCCAAATACTTCGATTCCATCGACAAAGAACCTTGCAAGCTGCACTTCGGCCGAATACACCGGAAATCGCAATAGTGGTTTGTCGGAAGTCAGCGTGACGTTTAGGTCGACCGTTACTTCAGCGATCGATGCCCGCTGAGACATCGTCGATTGAACATGCGCGCGGTAACTCACGCTGTGGATACGCGTGCTAAAATCACTCCATGCACCTTGCTGAGGATTCTCCAGCAAGTCGATTAACTGGCGTGGAGCATATACGAGATTCCCGGCAGGTGTCTGCTGTTGATCGGTCGGAACCAAAATGCCGTAGATCTTTCTAGCAGAATATTTGCCGGGTTCATGCAGTTCCCGATTCGCTTGGCCAATCAACTGTCGACTATCTTGAGCCACACCGCAACTGCAGGTGGATTGCCCGAACACAATCATTGCAATGCCAAGCACTGAATGCTTGGCAACTGTAGAACCTCGTCGCAACGAAGGTCGCTGGACACCATGGAGACGGGCGAGTTTGGCTGTAATACGTACGGTTAGAGCAATGGCGAAAGCCAAGCAAATGCCCTGAACCATACCGACCAGCCATACTGGCACGCTAAGGCAGGCCGCGGACAATAGCGCAGCCAGCGACAACCAACGCCACGCATAAACAGCACAAATATGAAAGATGAAAATCGACAACAGACAGAGCGATGCGGTCACAATTGCGCTGATGGCCGCTTTGTCAACGATCCACCACCGGGCATGCGAGAAAGCGATCGAAAGATCTTTGACCGCCGGTGCTGCGGTCGGCGGTCGTATCAACTCCCAATCTTCACCAAGTCCGGCGGGACGTTTAAAGTACTCGCCTCCCGAGTGTGAAGCGTTTAAGTCGACACGAACACGATCAGTAAGTGCATTTGTGGACGCAGCCGGCGAGTCTTCATGATGCGTTCGACCGTCAGGACGCAGTAAATCCCACCATTGCTTCGGATTCAATCGATCTAGCAATTTGACTTGATCAAATACTAGCAACTTTTCGACCGACATCTTTCCTGGAGCGATCCAGTATCGACAATCGTGGTGCAATGTTTGCACAGAGCAGTTTACAGCCACGGGCTCCAATCGAGTCAACCAAGAATCATCAGTGCTCGGGCCCTTGCAGATGAGTGTCACGGGCACTCGCGCTCCCGGCGGTAGCGAAATACTAAGCGACTGATTCGACTCGATCGGTAACGGACGACGATTCACTCCGTTGACCATCAGTATCGTTGGCGTCCATTGCGCTGGAACTGTAACTCGTACAATCGAGTCCTTCGGGGACATGAAATTCCACCGTACCTCATGCCAGGTTGCCTCGCCAAAAGACTGCCAATTGTCAATTGTTTGGTCCCAAGCCCAAATCCTCGCCGATTGAGATAATTCTGTGAAATCGATTTTTGTTAGGCTGTTTGGGTCGTAACGACATTGTACAACGGGTTGGACAGGCTGATGTATAGATGATGCTCCCTCGCTGCCGAATGAGTCGGTACCCGGCGGAAGTAATTCGAGAGGCATGGAACTGACGGATTGCCACAACTCGTGCGGCAGCGAAATCTGACCCTCTTGACTGGCCGCCTCTGGAGCGCTGGGAAGTGAAACAGAGTAGGAGCCATCGGTCGCTCTTAATAGAGTTTTGGCAGATAATTCGAAAAGCTGCGTTAGCGGCCTGGAAAAAGTGAGTTCAAGAACCGTTTCGGTCGGCGACGAGCTTATCGTATTGGTCGTCACCATCGTGGATTCGGCAGGCTGGTTACCGAGAGAGACCATGGCCCAGGCGCTTGCAGTTACACTTGGGGCCGCCGGAATCACGACTTGTAGTTTGGAAATGCCGCCAGATACGGGTAAGCACGCGAGTCGATATTCTACGTGCAACTCATCGGCTTGTTTGGTAAGAAATGTTCTGCATGTTGTGGTAAATGCGCCTCGAATTCGTCGCATCGTCAGCGGAGGTAAATTGCCACGAACACCACGGAAAATCCACGTTTCCGACAACCGCGGCAGCATGGCCTTTTGCCAGCCCAAAAGATCGACCTCGGTCAACCGCAATTGCAATAGCTCCGTATCGACCTGCAATTGATATTGTCCGGTTGTTTCCACGACGTATGCATCTTGCTGGTCCGCGCTAGCGAGAGAAATCAGCCCACTTTGCGGTAATCGCAGCAGTTCGACGTTGGTAGTACGTGGGACGTGAGCAGACAATACTAAATCAAGTTCTACGTTGCTGCGAACCTCGTCCCAATGGACGACCAGCTTGCTGCGACCTCCACCTAGTTGTTGCAGGTCGGTACTCACGCTCGATCCCTCGAGCGTACAGGACGTGTCGTCCACGAACCAACCGCGACCAACTTCCAGCTCCAATCGATTCGACCGCAAATCCCGACCAGTCAAATGCAACCGCGATGTGGCGTCAAACCACGCTGGATGAACCGAGAATTTGGTTAACGACCTGACTTGCCAAGGAGGAGACGGATCGGCGATGCGAATCTCGACTGCGTCCATTGCGCCTTGCCAGTCCCATCGCCACTCAGGCAGCTCGCGAGTTTGTCCGGTCGCTGTGGGTGCCAGCGACATGGCGGCTCGAAAACCTGCTGGTTTAAGCTCCTCGACCAACAAAGACTCGCTGCTTATCAGGTTGCTTCGACCGTCGACTACAAAGCCTCGCTCGATATTAATTGTCGGCAACACACCGCTGAAGGGTATTTGCAAGGGCATGAATGCTTCAACTTGAATCTGGTGCATGCCGTTGTTCTGGCTCGGCAATTCGATTGAAACTGTATTCCTAGAATCGCGTGCAGGCTCCCGCCGCCACGCTACTTCTTCTTTGTCGACTCGAATGGCTCGTAAACGCAATCGTGTGTCAACGGCGAACCTCACTTGCGACACGCCCTGCCAGGGCACGATACACTCCGTTCGCAGGCGCATTTCGCTTGCCCGGATGACGTATTCGGCTTTAAAAGTTCGCACGTTCAGGTCCCACTGAGGGCCGCTGTTTTTCTCGCGTGGCGATAATTTCAAGTCGAACCGCCGGCACCCTGACACGTGCATTACGTACCATGACACCAGTGGCGATTGATTCACCTTGAGTTCGTCTGGCCAGTCCGCTGGCAATTCCGCGTTGGGTTGTTCAATCTCGGAAATTGCAACCGTTGACGACCAAAGCTTCAAATGGATAGGGACAGAAACGATCAACTTGCCAAACACTGCCCCTGGCAACTCAACTTGGTAGGTTCCTCCCTGCGGGTCTGCCGTGGTTGGTCTTGCTACAAAACCAAACCACGCCTGAGAAATTGTTCGGTCGACTGCAACCCAACCTCGACCATCAGCCTGATAGTGGAGAAAATTAGTCAATGAATTTCGCGAGGCATCCCCAGGGTGTAATGCAACGTTGGGAGTGCCGATATCTACAGGCTGTCGCGCATCGGAATCGCGAAATTTCCAACGAGAGTATTTTGAAACTAGTGCTTTTTCGGAGATTTCGGCCAGGTAGATCGCCTCTTCGATTCCTGCTACTGAGTGCTCGGGGGCTTGGCGCCGCGCGGTTTCTGCGCGCAGCAATTCACCAAGATCCTCGACTGCAATAAGTTGGTATTTGTCGGAATCGGCCAGCAAGTCGATCTGGTCGTCCGGCACGTTGATACGCATTGCTTCCCATTGCCCTTGCAGTTGGCAATCGCCAACCTCAACCATGCAAATCGCCATCGTGATGGCCATCGCGTTCCTCAAGAACATGCGTAGCCAGCACATGCTAGGGCCCTCCGTCAACGGGCACCGGAGATCGAGCCTGAGTGGTGGATGGATTCTGACTTTGTGGCCGCGAACCAGGTTGGCGCTCGCTGCCACGATCAGACGCAGAAGTTGGACGGCTGGTAAATACGCTGCGACGTCGTACACGCGTGTCTACTGCCGCGCGAGTGATTAACACCAACGCGACCAATCCGATTGAAACTATCAACGTTTGACCAACTAGAATCGCCAGGTCCGGCCATACCATCGCTAGCCCACCAAACAGCGCAACCCAAGTGACCAAGACGAGCGGACTGCGTAGAAAGCGAATTGACATTGTAAGGACGGTCAGAAGAATTGAGATTAACCCCACTGGAAACCAGAGTACCAATCGCGACACCGTCCAGCACTGAAAACTCTTGGCAGATCCAAAGCTGCTCAGCAGGTAACGATTGTTGGTCGCAGCAATTTCGGGCTGGTTCGCAACGCCAACCCATTTCTCAAGTTCTGGCTGGCCAAGCTTACTTTCTCGCGACCACCAAAAACCGTTCCACGCCCAATGCCATTCGGGCATGAATCCATTTGGGACAATTGCCAGGTGACTGATATAAGGCGTAATCAATTGCCAGTAGAAGCGGTTGATACCATCGGTGCCGTCTATTTTTGGAATATCGATATTGTGCGGCGCGATCCATGAAATGGAACCCACTGGCCAAGTCCAGATATCCAATAGATAAACATCGCCGCCTTCCTTCACTGGCAGATCGAACTGGTACTTGTCCACTGCAATAGGAAATGGAGAGACGGGTTTACCGTCGACAAATATTTGCGGATTGGCTCCAGGAATGTTAACCGTCAGTTTGGTCTGATCGGTGCGAATGCTAGCGCAAAATCGATCGCGACGATCCGCGCCGCTGATCGCGGTCTGTAACCACGCTCGTTCGACCTGGACCGGCAAGTAGGTCACTCGTTTAAGTCGCCGGACCGAGATTGGTAATCGCGTTTTCGAAAGACTAAACTCTAAAGGGAACCTGAGTTCGCGATCGAATTGCTCTGTTGAAACAAAATCATTCGCGCTACTGTCATGAGAAATTTCTAGGTCGCGACTGCTCGAAATGGACACCTCGCCTGACAAGTTCCGACTGATATTGGGCAATTTTAACAATGGGATTGGCACGGTGATCGTAGTTATCGCGCCAAAATCCGGCTGTTTGGCTAAGTTGTAACGGCCTGTAATCAAGACTGATGTTTTCCCGATCAGATCGGGCACTCCCAACAGTTGAAAATCATAGGATGGTGCGGGTGGCACGACTGCGGGCACCGATCGAATGCTATATTCTTGTCCGTTGATAAACACCCGCAAATCTTGCAAAGATCTACTAGCGGAAAATTCCAAGTTGCTGAGCGGAAGGTGGTCGATCTGCAAGGACATTTCCTGCTTGAGTGCGACATGCTCCAACTCAACTTGGCAATTTAGGCGTTGCTCAATCGCGACTTGTTGAGGCAGTATTTCGGCTTGCCCTTGCCACTTTGGAGTCGTTTCGCCGCCGGCCTGAAAGCGATAAACTGCCGAACGACTGGCCAGTTCGCCACCGATCAATTCGATCTGCGACGGAGAAAGCGAATCGCTCAAAAGACCCTGACTATTCTCTTCGTCCCAGTGCAGCATCACATTGCTTGCGGCCGCAACCATTATTGCACCCGTACCGTGATCAACGTCAGGCTTCCCTCCGTCACTGCGATAGCGAACAATGCGAGGAACAGCAAATTGGACAATTGTGTTGCCGGTAGACTTCATCGGCAAATAGGCCGTTAGCCGCCACAACTGCTGTATGCGCTTGTTGGCGGTGCCAATTTCAGAGTTGTCGAAACTGCTCAATTGAATTGAGCCATCTGGTTGCACAGCATGCCCCAGCGTCTCGAATGAGCCGACAGGACTGGACCCTGACACGATTTCGGCCGTCGCCAGCGACCAATCGCCTAGGTGCAAACCAAGTTCTAATGCTTGCGAAGGTTCGAAAGCACAATTGAGCCAAGCTGTCAATTTCAGTTTGCTTTGGTCGACGATGACTAAGTAAGTCGGCCGCACGCTGGCGAGAGCAGTTTCCCGGCCAACTTTTGCATTCAGGCTGAACGGTTGGCGACTAAATCGGAATGCATACAATGTCCGATCCAAACCAATTTCATTGCGTTTATTCTCGAGCTCCGTTCCCTCGCCAATCCGCTGATCGTCCAGCGAGTAAAAGCTCGGCATGGAAATCTCAACGCGACCATCGTGGAGGTCGGCCTCAGGCAGCATAATTCCTGGTATCGAAATCGGCGATTGTAGAGGTGATCCTGGTGGAGGACGCCATTCCCATTGAATGGACAATCGATATTGGTCTGCGGGACTCCAAAATCGTACAAGCAATTCGACTGGTTCTGCTGCTGCGCTTGGTTTTTCGTGGGAAGTTTCGTTGATGGAGAATGCGTTTTGGAACTGAGGCGAGGGCAAATATCGTGAACCCGGTGGCAAACGAATTATCATCGGAGCATTTTGGTCATGATGATATCTATGAATCTCAAAGTTGGAGGACACCACCCACGCCGATTGTGGATTGTCAAATTCAAAACGCGTAAAACTGTGCGCTTCAACTGGGGAAATGCGATTTAACGCCGTGCCTCGGCGCCATGAAATGGCCACGTCTCCGTTGCTGCGGATAATCGCTTTCTTTTTCGATTCTTGCTGCTCGATATCGATCAAACCGCTGCCTTGCTGGCCCAGTCGCAAATCCTTGACATCGTTGGGTATTTCGAACTCGATCAGGCACGGGCTGGCGGGCAGTGCCAAAGTAAGTTGCTGGCGATCTTGTTCGTCGACCAAGACTGTTCGTGCGACCAAACGCAATGAATATTGCTCGGCTTGCTTGGTCCGCAGATGCCAAATATAGCCGCGGTCAGTAGGCGAAATCTCCAGCGTCTGTTTGCCGCCCCCTTCGAATTGAACCTTCTCGACTAACTGACAATTTTCCAATCGCAAAGGAATTTCAAGCAGTTGTTCGTTGGTGGAATCATGAATCTTGACGTTGTATTGTGCCACCAATTCGGCAAAGTGCTCGTGAATTGTTGCGCGGACGGTAACTTGTTCAAAACTATATCGCGGGAATTTTCCATTGACGATTTCCAGAAAGTCGCCCACCGAGAAACCTGGCACCAACTTGGGATTGGACTTGTCGTCTGGCAGCCACAGCCTAGCGTCTAAAGCAAGTGTGCCATCTTTGGATAACGGCGGTGGTTCCCTTGAGACCGCAGGCTTATCAACTTGGTCACTGGATTGCGACCAACAGTTAACTTCGCTCGCACACAAAAAAAGTATTGCGAGCGTTAGCGACAAACTCTTCGCGATAAGTAAAAGAAGTTTCCCAACCATCCCGTTTGGCTTAGAAGAGAAGCGATTTTCCAAGTGCGTGCTTAGTCGCGTATCTGCCAGCACATTTGACGTGCTTGGAGCGCGACTCGAGTTCTGTGTTCCGCGCAGCTTTTCAGCTACTGAGTAAGACTTAGTGTATATTTTATGTTACGCAGGATCTTCCGTTAATTGAACCTTTGCAGCCTTCAATGTCGGCATTCGAGAGTATTTAAAGACGCATTACCGTCAAAATGCGGACAATCCTGCCCCTCTGGAAGACTATTGCCCGCTATCTACTAGTTTATCTGGCGTACCTGGAATCAGTTCAATTGGCGCATCGTCGAGTGGTTTGACATGGCACAACAGAGCAAACAAATCCGCTAACTCCGCAAACGTAAGTTGTTGCTCAAGCCCCTCCGGCATCAACGAATTGCTGCTCGTCTTCATCTGCTCGATATCAGAATCTCTATTTAACTCAATCGTCTTGCCTCCTTGCACCTTCAGAGTCACGCGCCGCTCATCTGCTGCGACCAGCAATCCGGAAATCACTTGTCCGTCAGTTGTCAGCACAGTTCTAGCTTGAAATGCCGCACCTATCACCAAGCTTGGGTCGAGTACATTCGAGACTAACTGTTCAAAGTTTCCGCGACCATTGCTGGTAATGTTCGGGCCAACTTCGAATCCTTGTCCGTGTAGGACGTGGCATTGCGAACAGACACGTTGAAACACCGCTAATCCGCGATGCGGATCGCCCGGTTTAGGTGCAGCGCGCAGTTGAGCGATCGTGCGACTGACCAACTCCTGACGTTGGGCGTTATCGGAAGCCCGAATCTGTCCCCAAGTCTCTTCAATTTGCTTAGCTAACGCCTGCTGGTCCGTCGCCAACCATTTTCTGAGCTGATTTGTGTTTACTAAGTCTTTTGCGATCCTGCCATCGCGAATCTCATGGATCAGTAGCATCATCGTATCAGCTTGATGAGTCAGCGGTTCGATACAAGAAACACGGACCTCGCGCGGCAATCGATTCCACTCCGCCAGCACCAAGCGGCTGGCACGCGTGCGATCAGCATCGAAAGCTTGTGTGATTGCCACTTGTAGCCAATCAACTTCTACGGAATCTTTAGAAAGCACCTGCTGGAAATGCTGAAACGCCGATTCACGATCAGCGTGGAACCAAACGCGCATCAGCAAGCCGCGAGTATCATTGTTGCCTCGCAGTTCTACCATCGATTTCAGAGCTGTCAGGTGAACCGATTTCGCTTCGGTATTTTGCGAATTAACAATCACGAGCGCCGCGACCGCGACCGGGCGCCTAGGATCGTCGTCCTTGTTGGCTGCAGCTTCGAAGATCGAACTCATTTGGGCGAGCTGGCCGGCTAGTGTTTCGACCTGACCACGCGCAAGAGCCAGTTCCAACGTGCGCTGCAACGATCGAGCGGCGGACTCGGGGTTTCCATTCCACAGCAACTTGAGAATCCTCAGCGATCCACCCAGTCCGGCAGACGTACCACTCGCTGGCGTTTGCTCCGTGGCTTGGACCGGAGTTCCAACTAGCGTCGGTCGGCTGTTTTTCGGTGTTTCTTGCGAATGAGCGCAGCAAGTAGGAATCACCAAGCTGGCCAGTACGACTCCGAGCACCAACGATTGGTCCCGCCAGAAAAATCCGCATCCAAATCTGCCGACGAGTGGTTGGCGTGTCTGAAGTTCATTGGCATTCATTATGCGATTATTGATCCTGCAGCTTCTCAGCAACTCGCGGCAAGATGGCTACCACGGCGGGTGCTTCGGCGGCTTTCGACTGTTCGATCAATTGTAAAAACTGCTCTGATTTTTTGGGCAACAAGGGATGCAAGTTCTGCCACACGATATGCGGAATCAACGCGTCGTTACCACAACTCGCCAGCACATCGATCCAAACTGGAATGGGATCGACTCCCTTGAGCTTCTTAGCCGCGACAGCAACTTGCAGTAACACATCGGGATGTGCATCGTGCGCCATTTCAATAATCTTTTTGGATAATTCTGCTTGGTCAGCGAGCAAGTTGCCCACGCCGCGCACTCCCCAAGCTCGCACACTAGGGTTCGCGTGATTTAACAAAGCCTTTGCAAACTTGGGACTTAATTCGCTGCCAGAAATCAATGCCCACAGCGCATGCAAGCGGTGCTTTTCAGGAGTCGAGTTGTCGACGACCAGTTTTTCGAGTTCCGTTAACACTCCTTTGCAATGGCGCTCACTTAGTAGCCGCTGTGCAATTTCGCGCAAACATACATTGCCGTGACCCAACATCGCAACCAATTCCTGGTTCGACTTTGCTGAGAGATCTCCCGATGGCACTGGAGCGATCTTGTCATAAACGACGCGATAGAGCCGACCATGCCCGCGATCGATTCCCTCGGGATCTGCTTTGGCATCTTGGTAGCAGTGATATCGGTCATACCAATCCAGAACATACAAACAGCCATCCGGCCCTACTTTTTGTACCACGGGCATGAACCAGACATCGTTGCCCGTGAGAAAATCGTTTTCGCCGGTCGCACGGTAAGTCGATCCATTTCGATGCAGCCGATCAACATTCAAGCAGTTGCCGTGGATGTTTCCCATCACCAATAAATCCCGCATGGATTCGGGATATGCGGGAGTATCTAGATAGGTGATGCCACAATACGCGGCCATTTGATGCTGATGCTTGACGATCGATTCGATCTTCCAAGTGTGCGGCGGGTAGGGGCCGCCTTGCCGATGGTAGTAACCGCTTTCGCTCAGATGCCACAAGTGATCAATTACGCAAGCGCTGACGAAAGCTTGGCCTAACGGGTCAAATGCGATACCCCATGGATTGCTCGTGCCCTCGCTGAAGAGTTCAATCTTTCGCGAACGAGGGTGAATGCGAAACATTGCGCAGGTGAATTTATAAGTCTGGCCATCTTTTACGACGGTGGACGGATTAAAAACTCCGTTCAAGCCATACAGCCATCCGTCTGGACCCCATGTCAGACTGTTGGGTAACTCGTGCGTGTCATCCCGGCCAAAACCGGTTACAACAACGGTTTGCTTGTCTGCACGATCATCCTGATCAGTATCCTCGAGAAAGAGGATATCTGGGCTGTTCGCGACCCAGACTCCACCATAACCGACCGCTATTCCTGAGGGGATGTTGAGACCCTCGGCAAAGATCTTTACAGAATCGACTTTTCCATCCCGATCGATGTCTTCAAGAATCTTGATGCGATCTCGACCAGGCCCAGGCGCATGCCGTGGATATTCAAAACTCTCTGTCACCCAAATGCGCCCACGTTCATCGAAAGTCATGGCGACGGGGTTTACCAGATCCGGTTCCGCCGCAACTATTTCGACATGAAAGCCGTCTGGAACCGTAATTTTCCGTAAGGCCTCTTCGGGCGCTAGTGGCGGACCAGGCATTTTCGTTTGTTTGCGTGGAATAAAAGGTTGCTTGGGGTTCTGGCCTTCGTTCTTTTTGTCTTGAGCCATTACGGGCCATGGGGCGAACAGCCAACACAGCACAAGCATGCGGCTGATAACTTGGATGCTCATTTTCATTCAGGGGACTCCCACAAAAATCTACAGCAAAATCCCAGCGAGAAATAACTCGACACCCCGGGAAGGTAATGCCATAATACGAAAGTTTCCACACTTGGGTAATCACACAGATTATTGCACAAACTCACTGATCGTGGCTGCGACCGCCCCACAAATGCTCCCATCAAATCCGAGGTGACCATGCGTCAAGTCCTTAAGTACTCCGAATTCGGAATCGTGTTGCTAACTATAATTAGTTTCGTCGGATGCGGCGGAGGTGGCGAAGCAGCCGCGCCAGCGGGTGGCGATCCAGCAGCAGCCGCTGCCGGTATGCCAACGGGTGGCGCTTTACCTGGCGATCCGGCGATCAGCGATCCCACGGCCGGCGCAGGTCCGGCTGCTGCGAACGCGGGCGCCTTGCCTGAAAGCGGATTGCCTGGCGATAATTATAACTCTACGCCAGACGGTGGCGCTGTAATAACCAACATTGATCCAGCTAGCCAATCGACACCGGGCGGATTTCCTGGCGACGGAGCAATCGGCTTACCGGGCGATGCTCCACCCGGGCAAGGATTTCCAGGTGATGCTGGAGGTTTTGCACAAGCTCCGCCCAAAGATCCCGCTCCACCCGAGGACGCAGACCTGCTGACCAAAGCGAACTACGCATTCTCGATAGGAAAAGAGGCTATCGCGCACCAATATTTGTATGCTCACGTATTGTCCAACGATGCAGCCGCTGTCGAGCTACTGAAAAAACTCAAATGGCTTTGGTCCGTCAAGCGACCAGTCGCAACAACTCGGTTTGGCGTAGGAATAATTCTTACCGCTCCGACAACGCTGACGGATTACAAGCCGATTGGTTCGTCTCGGTTGCAGGGAAATCAGGGCGGCGGCGGAATGGACACCGGCATGCCCGGTGGTGGCGGTGCGGGTGGCAGGGTTAGCCCCAACACTCGTGCATTCCAAGATTTCACTGGAGATTTTGGTGAAGCCGTCATCGCAGCTTTTGAATCTCGCTGGGCCGCAGGCGATTTCGGTACTGCGTTTAATGAAGTGGCTGCATTCCGACCGCCAACCGCTGCAGTCGGAGGCGGATTTGACGGATCGGGAGGCTTTGCTGGTGGCGAAGCGGCAATGCCAGGTGGCTTTGTCGGGGGCGATCCCAACGCAACCGCGACACCCGGATCAACTCGCGCTCGCGCTTTGCCTGGCAAATCGATTACGCCTGGCCTGCACTATCTCGGCGTCGGCAGCCAAGCTGAATTGGCCGACAAAGCGGGCAAGGAAGGATTGCATGCTGTGTTTTACTTTGAAGTCGATTGCAAACCCAATCGCATGGGCGTGGTACAAAACGATACACGTATTCGTTTGGTGACAGTCGGCACAAATAAAACCATAGCTGCTACGCAGACGTTGAATAACGTCAAAGTCGAACGAGCGATGATGTCCGGCACAGGAAACGATGTCGAAAAACAAGTAACTTCGTTGATGAAAAGAATGGAATCCGGCAAATCACCCGATGGCAAGGATGCGCCAGAAATTACTGTTAAGCTGGTTGATTTGCCGAAGATCTCGGCCGCCAGTGCTAAGACACAGGTCAGCCGCATTGTCGCTAGTAAACCCAAGGACGTTCTCGCGGCATTGACCGAAGTTCGACTATACCATTCCCTAGGACTAATATCGGACGAGGACAAATCGCAGGCCTTTCAACTGCTGATGGACGGAGCCGCAGGAGCGACTTTGGCTAGCGGTAGCGAAGAGGAGCGCGCTGCGTTGCTTAAACCCAAGTTAGCTTCTTACAAATAGCTAATTGACCGTTCCATGGCTCATTGAAGAGGCTGCGCAAGCGGCCTCTTCTTATTGAATTGTCTGTATCCTTGCCAGCAAAGTTGTTGCGATAGTTTTGCGCAACTCTTGTTCATCGCGACGCAAAGAGTCGTCTGCCTCGTTGGAACAAAAACGATCCGGGCCGAATCGCTATGCATTGCAGGTGTCTTACTCCGAACTCCTTCGCCGTCGCCGTTTCAAGTGTTTTCATACAGAATCGGACTGAGTAGACTACCAATCATAGTAGCAATCCAAGATACTGTAGGTTGCAGACTAGCGAGTAGGTGGCTTACTTATCTTGTTGTTTGGGCTATTTTTCTGTTGATATCAAACACGTTAAATGCAAAGTAGGGTTTACTTCGAATGATTGCTCACTTGCGCAATAGTTTTTCAATGATCGCCTGGTTCTTAATATGTGTCATGGTTATTCACCTTGAGAGTCGTGGAGACGATCAAGCGCGAACAGCGAAGGTGGAGCTGCAATCGAGCATCGCGGCTGCCAAGGCGCTTTCAGTAGCCTTTCGCGACGCTTCTGCAAGAATGTTGCCCTCGGTAGTGACGATTCGTACCCGCATGCCCAGACGCAATACGGATGGCGATATTCTCGATGTTCTGCAAGGTGACGAGCACGATACGTTTGAAACCGTTGGATCGGGGGTGATCATTTCTGCGGATGGACTGATTATCACCAACAACCACGTGGTCGCGCGCGCTCGAGAAGTACAAGTGGAATTGTCGAATGGCATTCAATTACCAACCACGGATATCCGCACCGATCAATCGAGCGACTTGGCGATATTGAGAGCAGTGACCAAGAAAAAATTGACGGCGGCGGAGATCGCCGACTCAGATGATTTAATGGTCGGCGAATGGGTCCTCGCTATTGGCAGTCCATTTGCACTCCAGTCGACGGTAAGCGCTGGAATTATCAGCGGCAAAGGACGTGGATTAGGCCAAATGGTTAAAGGGCAATTCCTGCAAACTGACGCAGCCGTTAATCCGGGAAACTCGGGCGGACCATTGGTGAATTTGGAGGGAAAGGTTGTAGGGATCAACACCGCTATCTCTTCGCAAAATGGGACTTTCAATGGCGTTGGTTTTGCGATTCCGATCAATCGTGCATTTTGGATCACGAACGAATTGGTGCAACACGGCAAGGTGCGCCGAGCTAGGATTGGGCTGGCTTTGAATACTATTCCGCAAGAAATATTGGATGATCTAGACACGATTAGTGTCAACGGTGGTTATGTTACCGGCGTGGTCAAGGGCAGTCCGGCCGATAAAGCTGGCGTCAAGGACGGCGATATTGTGCTTGAGCTGGACGGAGTACGGGTTGAAAATCACCGAGGGCTGCCCGATATCGTTGAACAGAGTCCGATTGGCAAACCGTTAAAATTGATCGTGTTGCGCGACGACAAGCAACTGGAATTGACCGTTGAGTTGGTATCAGCAGAAGATGCGGATGTGAAACGGAAATAATGTTCGAGGCGCGGGATGCTCACTGCGGTGATGAATCACCATCGAGCAGATTAGCGATCGCTGCAAAATGCAAAAACTCGAGGACGCGAGTAATGAGATCTTTGGTTGCGGGATTGGCCTGGCTGTTGCTTTCTTCCGAAATATTATTCGCGCAAGTCGGGGCGCTCAACCGCAATCCAACTGAGCAATCCGAGGACCTATTTCTGTTGGCTCCACGCTCGCTGCTGCGGTTGTATCGGGAGGGACAGAGCGCGATCGAGCAGCAGCGATACAGCGACGCTGTTAGTGCGCTGGGAACTTTGTTGATTGAACCTCCAAGTGAACCTGGTACGCTTCAAGAAAGCGTGCGACAAGACTATTTCCAACCGTCGACCGAACAGCGTGTATTTCGCTCAAGTATTCGCGGGGATGCCCTGCGGTTGTTGGGAGAATTGCCAGAATCCGGGCGCAAGTCGTTGGAAATTCGCTACGGCGTCACAGCGAAACAGCAACTTCAAGAGGCGATCAAGGCACGAAATTTCGAGGCAATTGCTGAAGTTGCACGCCTGTATTTTCATACGGAAGCAGGTTACGACGCAACTTTGATCATGGCGGAAGAACGTTTGGCGCGGGGATTTCCGCTGGCGGCCGCGGTTATGCTTAACCGGTTGACCGAGTTTTCCCATTCGCGCAAGCGCTATGGTGCCCGCTTGTTTGGGACTTTGGCAAATTGTTGGCTCCATGCCCAGCGCCCAGCCTCCGCTGTGGAGCAACTGCAAGTAGCGGCCAAGCACTTTCCGGGCGAAAAGATCCAGCTACTTTCACGCGAAATTGAGTTGCGGGAAGACACAGACTGGGAAAAGGTCATTGTTGGCGATGGCGACCAACAAATTCGCACCGATAAACGATTGCAAAACGCTTGGACGATGACAGGCGGATCGCCGGATCGCAATGCGTCGGCCAGTATTGGTATGCCAATTACAACTGTGAAATGGGCCTATCGATTACACGGAAATGAGAATGATGAGCAAGCCATTTTGCAAAGCGCCGAACGAGCGAGAGCGCGAGGAAGTGTCCTATTGCCTCGCATAGAGGCTCGCACCACCAATGACTTGGTGCTCGTCAAATCTCCCAGCGATATGTTGATGGCAATCGACTTTGAAAGTGGGACACTGCGATGGCCATTTTACTTTCACAGCGCTCCATTTGATGTAATGCCGCATCGTGGATTTGAAACAACCGAGGGATCCACCGAAGCGCCACGCGAATTATTGGCGAGAATATGGGGTCGTAGTTCATTTGGTCAGTTCGCTTGTGACCAGAACAATTTCTACTTTGTAACTAGTGCCAACCAACCGACATTGAGCTCCCGCAATATGTTTACCGTGTTGCCGCGCAACTTGGCCGAAACCTGGAATCACCTGGAGGGCGTGAGTATAGGACAAGAGGGAGCACTTATCTGGCGAATCGGTGGTGCCAAAAGCGACGAGCCGAGTCTAGCCAACGCCTATTTCCTTGGACCGCCGACACCCTATGCAGGGCAGTTGTATGCTCTGGCAGAAGTGAACGGCGAGACGCGGTTGGTTGTGCTCAATCCTCAGAACGGACGATTGTTGTGGAGTCAACAATTGATCCATTCACCTACAAATTTGATATCGAACGATCAGCAACTCCAATCGCAAGCCATATCTCCTGCAATTGGTGACGGGGTGATCGTTTGCGCAACAGGTCACGGCGCTGTGGTCGCAGTTGACATGACCAGTCGCAACTTGTTGTGGGCTCACCATTATGCACCTCAGCGTGCGACATCGCAATTTGGGTTCTCCACGGACTCATATGCGTTCGATGTTTTGGAAGAACGGTGGTGTGAACCCAATACGATCATGTATCGAGGCTTAGTAATTCTTGCGACACCCGAAGACAACGAATTGCATTGCTTGGACGCTGTCAGTGGCAACCTGCTGTGGAAGAAACTTCGGGGAAAGGGACGTTATGTCGCTGGGGTTTTCAACGACCGCGTCGTGGTGCTTGGCAATAACGCGGTCAGCAGATATTTCCTATCGGACGGTTCGCCGGGCTGGTCTTCGGACACTACTTTACCCAGCGGTGAATTCATCGCGGGAAAACCAATTCGGCAAGATGGCGTAATATTGGTTCCCACCACCGCCAAGCGGGTTTTGAAAATCGATCTCGAATCTGGAAAGATCATCGCAACGGCATCAGTCGATCGTCCGTTGGGCAATTTATTTTCATACAAAAACCAACTGATTTCAGTCAGCGCGACTGAGGTTTCAGCATATTTCACAAAAGAACACTTGGCCACGGAGGTCGAAGCGCGACTAGCTGTCAATGCATCGGACACCTGGGGCTTGAACCAAAAAGCACAGTTAGAATTAGCGGATAATCGCATCGACTCGGCGATTGCTTTGTTGGAAAAATCTTATTCGCTGGACTCTGCCAGCGATGAAACCCGTTATCTGCTGATTCGCAGTTTGTTGAGTGGATTGAAATCGGATCCAGACCGATATTTGCCATTTGCGGAAAAATTGGATCATGCGATTGAAATCGGTCCCCAGAGATTTGACTTTTATGTGAATCTAGCAATGAGTAACCTTCGTCGCGGACAACACGTACAGGCTTTCGATCGACTGCTGCAGTTGATGCATGATCGCCGTACCGATTCGGCACCTCAAACTCAAAAACGATTGGACCGCGTTTTTGTGGATACTCGTCACGAAGTCGATGCCGACGCCTGGATCGCCGCTCAATTGAGCAATTGCTTCGAAAAGGCCGCGCCATCGGATCGCCAAGCAATGCGGACTGTAGTTTTACGTGAATTGGCGGAAGCTCAGAAACTGACTCCAGGCTCTCAACGCGAGTTGCTGAGCTATTTCCGGTGGCTGCCCGATGCACAAGAAAATATTCTTTCGGTTGCGCAAGAACTGCTCAATGAAACAGAACAATCCGCCGCCGAGAATTTTCTCAGACCACTGTTGTCGGTTGGAGATGCATTAGTTCGGTCGCTAGCCGGGCAACTGATGTCGAAGGAAACGGACTTTGACCGAACTAGATTTCGTAACTATGACCCCGATTTGTTTGACCCGGACAGCTTCGCGCCCGGCCGCCGAATTAGGCCAGCAGAACGCAACGACATTGAATCTTCAGCCGCACCAAAGAATATCGACGAGGAAATCGCATGGCCGCGGGGTATGGTCTATGACCGGATTATTCAGGACAGCGTGCCGACGATGGGTGGAACCCCGATCGGCATGATTGGAAATCGATATGGCAGACCCGAATACTCGCTGCGCGTTAACGGTAGCAGCGTATTTGTGTTCAATCAATTTGGGAACATCGTGGGACAATTCGAAATTGAACGATCCTCAATGGAGAATAATGACGCCATATTACGAGGGCAAACTGACGGCGGAATGTTGCTGCTGGAAACCTATACAGAAATAATCGCCTTGGATATTTATCGTGGAATGGTCTCACCGAACGATTCGATGTTGTGGCGGCATTCTTTGTCAACTGCTGGCCCAGCCAAAATTCGCGCGTCTCCTAGTTCGATCGGCGAAGACAATTCGCTGGGCGCGCGAGCGCTGCGGCGAGAATTTGCCGATGGCACGGAATGTTGGGTCGGACCGATTACGCCTGCCGGAGTCATTGTAAAAAAGGGGACGGAAGTCGCGATGTTGGATCTGTTGTCGGGCGAGACACTTTGGAAACGATCCGGTTTCAGCAATCGTACCGCGCTGGCCGCAGACGGATTAAATGTTGCCCTTGTCGATAGTTCGACAGGCTTCAGCCATATCTTTGACGCGCGTGACGGAGCCGCCCAACGTCAGGTAGAGTATCGAGGCGACTGGAAACCATGGATTTCGAACGGACCAGTGCTGGCCGAATACGCTACACGAGTATCGGATACTCCGACCGATGGCATTCAACATGCCGGCAACTTGCCCACGGCAATCCGGCTATTTAATGTCATGACGGGTGAGGTATTGGCCGAAAAGGAGTTCGAAGTTGGCAGCCGCGCCTCGATTTGCAGCGACCGGTATATCGCTGTGTTAGAACCTAAAGGCAATTTGTGGTTCTGCGATCTCGTCAAAGCCAAAGCCAAGGAACACGCGATACAACCGCTCCAGAATTTGAGGGCTATTTCACTACAGCAATTCCAGAAACGGCTTGTCTTATTGACCAGTTGCCAAAGTTCCGCGCCGGCGAGCAATCAACTGGTCGTTGTAGGTAGAGCATCCTCCTCGGCTGGTCAGAGCAACTTTGTGGTGAATGGACCGATTTTCGGGATCGATGTTCTGCAGGGCGAACTGCTGTGGGATCGCGCAGGTAAACTCTATCAGTTTCAATTTGCGCTCGACCAACCACGCGGTTCACCACTGGCGGTCTTTCATCGCATTGTCAGATCGACCACAGGTGGTCAACCCTTAGGCGGAATTGCGGTGGTAGATTTACGAAATGGACGGTTGGTGTACGGTACGAATTCCATCAGAGATATGGGCGAGACCATCCAATCACAGGTGGAATTGGAGCCAGCGAAATCCGTTTTGACAATTTCATTTGGGAGGCAAGCGACGGAGCTAGAATTTACTAGTGATCCAATGCCGCCTCAACCGGTATGCAACTTTGGATTTATCAGCCAATCGATAGATTTGCCCAAGAATTCTCCGTTGTTTGAGTTCTTTCCTATGCCGGCCAAGTAGTGAATTGTCCTAAAACAATTTCCATGTATTTGATTTTCGAAAGGGTGTGCAGAAACAACAAGGATTGAGCGGCAGAAATAACATCAACGGCTAATCGAGTTTGTGCAACATAAGAGGTTTTTTTAAAGCGCCACAGAGAGTTCTTGGAGCCAACTCAAGCGTTTCTTCTGCATTATGATCATTCGACGATCTGATTTGTAATCTTGCTTGTCCACACTGGCCTGCGACCGAAACTGTTGTCACGTTCGGCTGCGATCATGGTGCAGCGGTTACACCGCTTGACGCCGGTTCGGTATCCGCGGTCGGAGTCTTGAAACCTCCTGCGGAAAAATAGAGATAGGCTCCAAAGCCTCCGATCAATAGCCCCAAACCTAGTCCCTTAAGCGCGGATTTGTTATCCGCCCAAGTCTTGAACGCGTAGTAAATCGTGTAGAACGGAATCAGCATACAGGCAAACCCTTGCCCAATACTACGCTGAAACGCAAAAACCAAAATACTGAGATTGGCCAGTGACGCAATAAAACCACTCATCGACAAGAATGTGGCTCCAATTACCACGGACATGCTTTGGCGTTGGATCTTGCCCATCAGTGTGTTGATGGGTTGTTTCGTGTTATTACGTGCATCTACGATCAGCACGCCCGCAGCCGCAATGCACAGCGCGCCCATCAGAAAAGCCATCACCATCCACCAAGGCATTCCTACCTTGGAATGGCGTTCTCCCATGATGTCTTCGCGGCGCATGTTGTTGGCCGCTTCTTGCAGGTATTCGTTTTGGAATTCAATCTTCTGCGATGCAAATTCGAGGCCCTTGAGTTGTTCACCGGATTCGAATTGAAGTCCGCATTTCGTGCAGATCGCTGCGTTGCGTACGATTGGGTTGCCACACTTGGGGCAAACTGGGCCAGTTTTTTTGGTCAATCCGGCTTCATCCAGCAAATCATCCAGCGAGGACGTTTGAACAGCAGCTTGGCTTGGCGCCGCTGGCTTGGATGGGCTTGGCGCCGCTGGCTTGGCTGTCTCCGGCTTCGCTGTCTCCGGCTTCGCTGTCTCCGGCTTCGCTGTCTCCGGTTTCGCTGTGGCCTGTTGACCTGCAGCAGGTGAAGCTGCGGATCCTGCAGGAATCTTCAGCGCCTTTTGGCATTTCGGACACTTGCCCGTTTTCCCTGCCATGGCGTCCGGAACATTGAGAACTTGACCACAGTCGCACTTGAGTTTGATCGGCATGAGCGGCTAACGTACCAGGAGAAACGTGGAACAGACGCAACGCAACTCGGCTGCACATAAGTAACTGTACAATTGTGCTCTACGACGACGGATGTTACAAGCATCTACCTCGATCGAGCATGCTGTTTGCCGACCCAAAATTTGGTGATCCAAGCGATGCAACCCGCAATTCCAATTCCGCCCAATGAATACAAAATTCCGTACAACGGCACCAAGAATCGTCCGCCGGTGGTATACAGCATCATCACCACGACGGTATTGAGTAGTGGCAGTCCAATCAATACCACTGCTGCACGATTCTTGGTGACGATCAACCAAGCGATTCCGGCGATCATAGCAAACTTCCACAACAAACTGCGACCATGATACGGATTCCAGTGGGTGACTATGCGCCGCCCAAATAACGTCGGCAAATCAGCCAAGTGGGCAGCGATCCAGCTTCTTACTCGCCGCGAGGCCTCCCGAACAACGATCAGTTCGCGCTCGATGGGATCAGTATTCTGTTGAAAGTCCGGGTTCTGCTCCAATTCCTCGCGTAGTTCGAATTCCGGTGCGTACTGCCAGTCGCCCCCAGCAGCCAAGGCTGCGTCGGAGTACCCTCCCAGCATCGTGATTGGCCCCTGAGTTCCCAGCGGCATGACCGCCCCTAACACGAGACAGTTTCTAATCCACCACGGTGCCAAGCACAGCCCAGCGACCACAATCGCGAGCAGCGACTGACCAGCCGGCCACTTCCAGATATGGTTCTGCCGCAGACCGATCCATAACAGCACCCAAATTCCCGGCAACCAAAATACAAACAAGGATCGAGAATAAATCATTGCAGCCAGAAGTACCCCTACTCCAATCGCATACCAGCGCCAACTGAACTTTAGACCCTCGCCGATTACCTCTCGTGCGCCATACAGCCAAGCTAGCAAACAAATGGTCAGCAACTCCGTGAGTAACAAAGCGAGCGGTTCGGTCAAAAAATCCGTCGAATAATTCCGAGTATTGCGATCGCCGATGGCAATCAATAAGGTTCCTGCGCCGGCCAGGTTGACAATTGCGCGAGGTTGGTTTGCTTTGGCGGCAATCGCTACCGAAACATAAACTGCTAGCGCACTGGCGATGGCTAAGCAAATCGCGAGAATGAATCGGATTGTGGCAAAGGCGAACGGACCTCTGGGCACGATCGTGTATACCACTGCGATTAGCCAAGGCAGCAATGGCGGGCGCGCGGTTGTAGGCGTTGGCTGGCTTGTGCGAGCGATATCCGCCACGGTCGCTTTTGACAATTCGCTCTGCTGGTAAACTTCGATCGCGCGGGGGTCGGTCCAGTCAAAAACAAAGCCGAGACCACGGGCAAGATTGAATCCTATATTTTCGTAGTCGGGACCATCGGTATTGGGTTTCGGTGGTTGGAAAAGCCACGGACTGTTGACCAGCGAAACCAAGTGTATGGCTAGCAGGATGGTCAGTGCGAGCCAGAACCACAGTTGTGCTTTGGTCGACATACCGGCATTTGCACTTCGGAAAAGTACCTGGAGTGGATTAGAATGCGAGTGATTCACGGGCGTCTTGACGAGAGACAGGGCACTTTCGTGTTTCGTGCTGCGGACTAATTAGTTGGACAGCGCCACATTTTTGCGGAATACAAGCCCGAAGCGCAAGCGAGCGAATAACTTGCGACGATTACGACAATTCACTCGCTTGCGCTTCGGGCTTGTATGCCGCAAAAATGTGGCGCTGTCCAATTAGTTTGAGTCTAACATCAAAATTGTATTCGGGTACAGGCTAAGTCCAATGTCGGGCGAAGGATCGATTCATACAGTTGACTTGCTGGAAGAAGCGCTGTCGCTCGCGACGCACTTCGGTTTTGAGGTGCGCCGCGAATGGCTTAGCGGGAGGAAAGGTGGTGCCTGCCGGCTCGGTCAAAAGCACTTGTTGTTCGTAGATCTTTCACTTTCCGCCGCTGAGCAATTGGAACAAGTTATCGGTCCATTACGATCAGTAGTTGACCGAGCGGCATCACTCAGCATATCGCCGCGATTGCAGCGGTTACTTCCAAACGTATCGGTTACTGAAAGCAACATTGAGTAGATGAGTCAAAACACTCGGTTCGAAAATAATCGGTCGGTTGAGCTGCTGGCGCCGGCAGGGGATTGGGACTGTGCTCGAGCCGCCGTCGAAAACGGAGCCGATGCGATTTATTTTGGATTGGAGGTTGGCTTCAATGCTCGAGCTCGAGCGGCCAATTTTCATTTGGATCGCTTGGACGAACTGATGGCGATGCTGCATCGTCAAGGAGTTAAAGGCTACGTCACGCTCAATACTCTAATCTTCACGAGTGAATTGGCAGAAATCGAGAATCATATCCGGCAACTTGCCCAGTCGGGAGTGGATGCGGTTCTCGTACAAGACTTGGGGCTGGTACGGTTGATTCGGCAACTCTGTCCTGGGCTGGATATTCACGCCAGCACCCAGATGACACTAACATGTGCCGACGCAATAGGGATGGCAGAAGAATTGGGAGTTCGCCGAGTCGTACTGGCGCGCGAGCTATCCTTGCCTGAGATACGCGAGATTCGCCAGCATTCGCAAATGCCGCTCGAAGTTTTCGTTCATGGTGCTCTGTGTGTTGCCTACAGCGGTCAGTGTCTGACGAGCGAGTCGCTCGGTGGACGCAGTGCAAATCGCGGCCAGTGCGCGCAAGCCTGTCGCATGCCTTATGAACTGGTGTGTGATGGTTCAGTGCGAGATTTAGGAGATGTACAGTATTTGCTCAGTCCTCAAGACTTGGCCGCATACGAGCTGATTGAGCAACTGATCGACGCTGGCGTGTGTTCGCTGAAAATTGAAGGGCGGCTGAAATCAGCCGAATATGTGGCAAATATCTGCCGTCATTACCGATCTGCGATCGACGAGGTGCTCGCCGGAAAACGCGTGACACTGACTCACCAAGATCGGCAAGAAATGGAACTTAGTTTTTCGCGTGGGTTTTCTCCCGGATGGCTGGAGGGCTGCGATCACAAACGACTGGTGCCCGGACTGAGCAGCTCCAAGCGAGGCGTATTGGCTGGCACGGTCGCGGATGTGCACGGAGAATCCGTACAGATTGACTTGGCCTGTTCTTTGTCCGTTGGCGATGGAATTGTGTTTCAGGCAGATCGCTTCGAAGGCAAGGAGATTGGCGGTCGAATCTACGAGATTTTTCAGCATGGGACTCGACAAACTCGTGTGGAACATGGCTTGGCCGAAGTCAGGTTGCAATACGGTATCGTCAGTACCAACCGCATTTCGCGATTGCAGCAAGTTTGGAAAACCGACGACCCACAGCTTTCCAAACGCTTGCGTCATTCCTTCGAGAATATTGACCCGCAAAAGCGCATCGACGTGGATGTGTCGGTTTCTGCGTCTGTTGGCCGACCGCTGACATTGATTGCGGAATGTAGTGATGGATTCCGCGCGGAACTGGAAGTCGCACACCATCCCGAGCCAGCTCGCAAACACTCGTTGACGGACCAAGTCTTGCGAGAGCAGTTGGGGCGATTGGGTGCTTCCGTGTACCGATTGCGAAATTTGACAGCAGTAATTGAAGGCTCGCCTATGGTTCCATTGAGCGTATTAGGTGAGTTGCGCCGCGAAATGATCGCCCGACTTGATTCGGCTCGAACTCTGCCAAGGAGCAAGCTTTGTTGCACTGATTCAGTGCTGGCATCGTTGCTAACCGACCTACCCAAGCTTTTTTCTCAACGAAATCCATCTGGTGACTCGGCGAATGAGACACCGTGTTTAACGGTGCTATGTCGAACGCTCGCTCAAGTGCGGTGTGCAATTGATTGTGGCGTTACACAAGTCATAGCCGACCTCCATGATTTGCGAGAATACCGCCAAGCGGTAGAGATGGCACGTTGTGCAGGTGCCTCGATTTGGTTGGCAACTTTGCGAATCCACAAGCCTGGCGAGGGCGGTTTGTTCAAGGCGTTAACGAAACACAACGGCCATGGATGGCTGGCGAGAAGTCTGGCTGCGGTACGCTATTGTCGAGAACATCAAATTCCGTTTGTTGCCGACTTCTCGTTGAACGTGACCAATCCGCTGACAGCCGCAATTGTAAAATCGTGGGGCGCTGCGCGCATTACAGCCTCGTACGATCTCAATCGCGACCAATTGATCGAGATGATTCGGGCAGTTCCGGCGCATTGGATGGAAGTGGTTGTTCATCAGCACATGCCGATGTTTCACATGGAGCATTGTGTTTTTTGTAGTGTACTCAGTCCCGGCAAGAACAAGTCCGATTGTGGCCGACCATGCGACTCTCATTCAGTTAAACTGCGCGATCGCGTGGGAGTTGACCATGTTCTTCACGCAGACATTGGCTGCCGCAACACGCTTTACAATGGCGTCGCTCAAAGTGGAGCGGAAGTCGTCCGTGACTTGATAGCACAGGGCGTGAGGCAATTTCGCATCGAGTTGATCGGCAGCGAATCGGCGGATGAAGTCAAACAATTGATCCGACTGTACAGCGATTTATTATCTGGCAATTGTCGGGGCACAGACGTTTGGCGACAGCTCAAGGCTCATAACCGCGTCGGAGTGACTCGTGGAACACTTGAGCAAGCTCGTAATCCATTGGCGATACTTTAAGTGCGTCTGGCAAGCTCTGGCAAGTTATTCGAAGGCGCGGCGCTTGACCATGGTTACTTGATTTCCCGCTGCGTTGAATTCTACGCTGGTCATGGTCTGCCGAATGAGCATGACGCCGCGACCGTGGGGAACATCAAGCAACTCTTCAGAAGTGGGATCGGGTAGCGAGTCGGGGCAAAATCCTGGGCCTTCGTCGCGTATCCTCATAATTGTTTCGTTTCTGGACACTTTGAATTCGATCTCTACCGTTTTGTCAGGCGACTGTTGATTTCCATGCGTAATGGCATTGACAATCGCCTCTTCAACCGCCAGTTGCACGTGGAATAAATCGCCCCCTTCCCATCCGAACTGGTCCAGAATCTTTAAATAGCATTCGATAAGCTGATGACCAGCATCCAGCGAACTAGGAATAGTTCGCTGTAAATTCCAATCCCACGGAGAGTCTGGCATGTCGAACGCTCCAGCCCCAGGCTGCTGTGGAACTGGAACGTAGGTTGACCAGTTCGCGGATTCCTAAATCGTTACGCCCAACGCTTTGAGCGCATCGCTTTCAGTTTTCTTGATGTCGAAAACTTTATTTAGACGAGTAATTGTGAACACTTCCATGATCTCGGCCTTGAACGAGCATAATTGCAGTTTTCCGCCCACGTTCTTAACTGCTTTGTCCATTATGATCAGTTTATTCAGGGCCGCCGAAGAAAGAAACTCAACCCCGTCAAAATTCAGGATTACGTCCTTGAATCGATCCTTTTCTACGAGGCCGAGCATTTCCTCCCCCATTTCTTCGATATTCGTGCTATCCACAATCTTGCGATCAATGAATCGCACGATCGCCAAATCAGCAATTGCTGTCACGGACAGTCGACGTCGCTCCGGCATCGTGTTCCTCAATTCTCACTTGTGGAGGCCAGGATCTTACAGATATTCACATTTTTCCTAACCTAACCACTACGCCAAACCGATGCAACGGGCGTTATTTTTTTCCCGACTTAGCATTCTTGTCTGTCGCACGTATGCCGCGGTCCAACAGCAGATAGTTCCGATCCCGAAACTCAGTGATCTGGCCGGTTACCATCCAGCGATCTTGCGTGGGGTCATCTAAGATTGCTTGATATACTCGCTGCAAAGCCAAGTTTTCCAGACCTTCGATGGGGTCGTGCCCCTCTACAGTGAAGATCAGTGTTTCGCCGACGATGCGCGCACGGGCTTCACGCAGTTCCATTCGAGCCCCTTCGCGAATGGGTTTGCTAGCTTCCGTGCGATTGGGTTCGTTGTTAGCTGGTGCAGGCTGGCCACTTGTATCACCAACGGTGGCATTGGCAGCTACTGCCGCAATAATTGCAACTCCTCCAAGCCAGAATGCGGGCGAACCCACAAGATTGCGAATCATTCCTTTCACAGTTTGCATAAATTATTTACTGTTCTTGGGCAAAACGAACGCGTGCATGCAGATAACGCCACCCGCAGTGACTAGAGCCCAGCCGATCCATCCGGGCGGCCGTACTTTTTTCTTCGGGGACGGGTGATAGTTCATATAAATCTGGGTACCGACATCTTGGGACGCGACTTGAGTATTTTTCACAATTCTCGCCAAAGCTCGTGTACTGGCTTCGTTTAAGACAAACGATTCCACCATGCGAAACTGGATCCCGATCAGGAACAGCAAGATGCCGATCATGAAATAACGATTACGATCGAATTCCATTGCTCCTCCCCTCTATCTTCCCTGCCCAACTCTCATCGGATCGCCCCGAAAGTCGCGGGGATCCTAGTTACTCTCCTTATCGAACACGGCAATTTCTAGAATGAACGCAAATTGATTACTTTTGCTTTGAACTGTTCAGCAGGAATATAGGAATTGAACCGCCGACGCGTTGCAGCGCACTCGGATTTTAACACCATCCTAAATGGACAGCGCCACTTTCATTTGCAGTGGAAAGAACAAGTCGTTGCAGCGAAATCGTTTAACCCGCAGCCGCTAGGCGAGGATTGGGTTGAGTTTTCGAACTTATTGCAAAGCCAAGCTCAACCCAATCCTCGCCTAGCGGCTGCGGGTTAAACGACGAAATGGCTA
>SXGS01372437.1_pt1 | contig 36009 bp, 27 predicted proteins | sample 3174681 | NCBI WGS metagenome assembly SXGS01 (sample SAMN11356861, study PRJNA531348) | freshwater metagenome | isolation source: freshwater sample F1-80 | place: China: Fuxian Lake, Yuxi | collected 2017-12-25
CATCGGGGCGACCGGCGTCGTACTCGTCGAACACCAATGCCACTGGCCGCTGCAAGGCCCACGGCAAGATGCCCTCGGCGAACTCGGTGACTTGGTCACCATCGCGGACCACCACGATGTCCTTGCCGATCAAGTCGAGTCGACTTAGCTGTCCATCCAGATTTACCCTGATGCAGGGCCAGTTCAATCGGGCGGCGACTTGCTCAATATGCGTGGATTTACCGGAGCCGTGAAGGCCTTGCACGAGCACTCTTTTGTTGCGTTGGAAACCGACAAGGATGGCGAGGGTTGCATCTGGGTTGAAGCGGTATGCCGAATCGACCTCCGGCACATGCTCATCGTGGTCGGTGAACCCAGTTACCACCATGTCTACGTCAATGCCGAATGTGTCCCGCACACTTATCTCGCGGTCGGGGGTCTGGGCGGTGAGATCGTCAATTTTCATGGCAAGCCAATCTAGGTTCTGCTGCTTGGTAGGTCGGGGCTCGGTTTGGTGCCGGCACTAACTGCACTGCCTTCAGCCTCGATTTCGAATAGGGCAGCCGCCGCGCTCCGGAGCCTCGGGAGCATTGCTGCGGCGTCCTCGGCGGTCATTCGCATCGCCGGTGCCTGCACCGCGACGCACTGGTTAGAACGACCATGCGCGGTTGGGACGGCGATTGCCATGCAAACCAAGCCGCTCATGAACTCCTCGTTATCGATCGCGAATCCGTCGATTTGGACCTGCTTAAGTTCCTCGTCGAGATCCTCAAGGGTCGTGATGGTGTTGGCCGTTAGTTGCTTAAGCGGTGCGTACCGCAGCAACTTGTGGCGTTGGGCTCGGGGCATGTTGGCAAGTAGAACCTTGCCAGATGCCGAGCAGTGAATCGGCACCCGAGATCCGGACTGCAAGTTAAAGCGCAGTGGCTCTTGGGTTTCGACCCGGTCTAGATAGAGAATCTCGTTCCCCGAGAGTGCGGTGATATTGCAGGTTTCACCGAGATCGTCGACGAGGGCCTGCAGTACGGCGTGCCTGGTGCCGACCTGGGTGGCATTTAAGAGCAGGGTTTCGGCGAAGCGCGTGAGCCGGGTGCCGGTCCCGTATTGCCGCTTATCGGATTGGCGAATGATCAGGCCCGCGGTTTCGAGGGTCTGGAGCATCCGGAAAACCGTGGGTTTGGGTAACCCCGTTTCCTCGGTCAGGGACTGCAGGGAAACGAAGTGGTCCTTGGAGCCGATCAATTCGAGGAGGGCAAATAGCCGTAAACCCGGGGTGGAATCCGCGAATTCTCCGGGTTCGACGGCAACCTGCTGGGTTGGGCTGGACATGCCAGCAGACTATACACATTTCATTATTCGGAACATAACAATCCAATAATTTATACAATAGCTACCAGCGTGCCGGGGCAGTTGGGATAAGTTGAGTATTCGTCACGCCCCGAGCTTTCCTCGGGGCGCTTAGGCAGGAGGACTATTGATGGCAAAGCACGCGGCGACACCAGCGCGCACCGTGGCCACCGGGGTGCAGAAGATGACTCCCTCGGAGGCCTTGGTGGAGACTCTGGTTGCCAACGATGTCACCGATATCTTCGGCATCATGGGCTCGGCCTTCATGGACGCCATGGATATCTTCGCCCCGGCTGGCATCCGCTTGATCCCGGTGGTCCATGAGCAGGGCGCCGCGCACATGGCCGACGGGTTCGCCAGGGCCAGCGGTCGTCATGGGGTGGTCATCGGGCAGAACGGCCCCGGCATCAGTAACTGTGTGACGGCCATCGCGGCCGCATTTTGGGCGCACTCACCGGTAGTCTTGATCACGCCGGAGACCGGGACGATGGGGATGGGGCTTGGTGGTTTCCAGGAGGCGAACCAACTTCCGATGTTCGCGGAGTTCACCAAGTACCAAGCACATGTCAGCAACAACAAGCGGATGGCCGAGTACACCGCGCGCTGCTTTGATCGAGCGATGTCCGAACATGGACCAACCCAACTCAATATCCCCCGCGATCTGTTCTACGGCGAAATCGAAACTGAGATCCCGATGCCACGACGCCTCGAAGTTGGTCCCGGTGGCGAGTCGTCGCTAGCTGAGGCCATTGAGTTGCTGGAAACCGCCAAGTTCCCGGTAATCATCGCCGGCGGGGGCGTGGTCATGGGCGATGCGGTTGAAGAGTGCAAGGCCCTGGCCGAGCGCCTTGGTGCACCCGTGGTTAACAGCTACCTGCGCAATGACTCCTTCCCGGCCAGTCACCCACTTTGGTGCGGGCCACTTGGCTACCAAGGGTCAAAGGCCGCGATGAAACTGGTTGCCAAGGCCGACGTAGTAATCGCCCTTGGCACTCGGCTGGGCCCATTTGGCACCTTGCCCCAGCATGGCTTGGATTACTGGCCCAAGAACGCCAGGGTCATTCAGGTGGACTCGGACCACACGACTCTTGGTCTGGTAAAGAAAGTAACCGTCGGCATTTGCGGTGATGCCAAAGCAACCGCGACTGAACTCACCAAGCGCCTGACCGGTCGCACATTGGCTTCGGATGCAACCAAGGCGGAGCGCGCGGCCGAGGTAGCCGCCGAGAAGGCCGCTTGGGAGGAGGAGCTCACCGCCTGGATCCATGAGACCGATCAATTCAGTCTCGACATGATCGCCGAACAGGAAGCCGAGGAAGGCAATTGGCTCCATCCACGCCAAGTTCTTCGTGAGCTCGAAAAGGCGATGCCACCCCGGGCCATGGTCTCGACCGATATTGGAAATATCAATGCGGTCGCGAACTCTTACCTAAGGTTTGAAGAGCCGCGTAGTTTCTTCGCCCCGATGAGCTTCGGCAACTGCGGGTACTCCTTGCCAACCATGATCGGCGCGAAGGCGGCCGAGCCGGACCGGCCGGCAATTGCCTACGCGGGCGACGGTGCGTGGGCGATGAGCATGGTTGAAGTCCTGACAGCAGTGCGTCACGACATTCCTATCACCGCAGTGGTCTTCCACAACCGGCAATGGGGTGCGGAGAAGAAGAACCAGGTCGATTTCTACGATCGCCGTTTTGTTGCGGATGAATTGGATAACCCAAGTTTTGCGGAAATTGCTCGGTCGATGGGTGCCGAGGGCGTGCAGGTCGACCGACTTGAGGACGTCGGCCCGGCATTGAAGAGCGCGGTTGCCGCGCAGATGAACGAGGGCAAGACCACGGTCATCGAGATCATGTGCACCAGGGAACTGGGCGATCCGTTCCGCAAGGACGCACTCGCCAAGCCAATCCGCTTCCTCGACAAGTACAAGGACTACGTCTAGAAGATCGGGATTTTTTGTCATTCAGAGGTAATCGGTGGAAGGGGAGGTGCGGGTGCGCCAAGGAACTGTGGAAGCCAGCATCTTGGGCCTGGAGAGCGCTGCTCTGGGTCGATCAATTGCCCTTGCCGACGGCACCGATGAGCGGGCGCAACGAGCGGCCGAGTCGCTAGCCGAATTGGGTGCCTTCCCGGTCTTGGCCACATCACAGCGCCCGCGGAATTTGAGCGCCGGGGTCCGCACGGTCGATCCAGCCACCTGGGCAATGCAGCACCCAGACCTTGCGGCTGTCCTAACCGAAGTAGGGGAGCGAATGCTCACCCGCGGCACGGGGGATCAGTTAGCGGTCGACGCCATGCTGCTCGATCCATTGGCGGTTTCTATTGCCGCGGTACGAGCCGGGGTCACAGACGGATGCGTGGCGGGGGCGACCCGTGCCTCTGCGGAGGTTGCCCGATGGGCCCTGCGCATTGTTGGGCTAGCCCCAACCGCGCGACTGCTAAGCAGTAGTTTCCTGATGATTCTTCCGGATAAACGAATTTTCGGTTACGGTGATTGTGCGGTTGTTCCGGAGCCGAATGCAGAGCAACTTGCTGAGATCGCAATTGCCACCGCAGAGACATTTTTGGCATTGACCAACATGCAACCGTATGTTGCGCTCTTGTCATTCAGCACTAAGGGCAGCGCCGAACACGAGTCGATTTCACTGGTGCGCGAGGCCGCTGAGCGGATACACGCGCTTCGCCCCGACCTTACGGTTGATGGTGAACTGCAGTTTGACGCGGCCTTAGTACCAGAGGTAGGTGAGACAAAGGCGGCTGGGTCCACAGTTGCTGGGCGGGCGAATGTCTTTATCTTTCCCGATCTCGCCGCCGGCAATATCGCCTACAAAATAACCGAGCGTTTAGGGGGAGCTCATGCACTTGGTCCCCTTTTACAGGGTCTTGCGGCGCCGATAAATGATTTATCACGGGGCTGTAACACTCAGGATGTTTTTGATATCGCCCTTGTCACTCTTGTCCAGGCCGCAATATATTCGGGTGGCATGCCTGCGGAAAGGGCGTAATCAGTGGTAATTCCGTTGGAGGGTCTGGAGTACCACCCAAGTGGTGGTCCAGACGATCGCCATGGTGGCCAGGCGGCAGTATCCAAGTCGGCGCCACTTTGGGTGCGGGTGCGGAAAAACTTTTGGACCACCCGATTGACTGCCTTGGCCGCCTTCTTGGTTGTGTGGTGGTTCTTGACCACTCCATGGGCGTGGAACGGTGACAAGCCGATCATGTTGCCGCTGTACCTACCATCTATTCCGAGCGTGTGGAACGCCTTCATCAGGGCGAACACCATTCACCCGATTGCCGAGGGCGTTGACCGCGAAGTGGTGGGCGAGTACGGCTACTACCTCTGGCAGCACCTGCTCGCAACATTGCAGCGCATTGGAATCGGCCTATTCTTCGCAATCGTGGTCGGCCTACCCCTTGGGCTGCTGATGGCCAGCGTTAAAATCATCAGTGTTTCAATCGAGCCGTACATCAATTTCCTACGGTCACTCCCGCCCTTGGGTTACATCGGACTGCTGATCGTATGGTTCGGTATCGACAACACATCGAAGATTTGGCTCCTATTTCTGGCGGCGTTTCCGCCTATCACCATTGCCACGATCGCTGGTGTCAGTGGGATCAAGGAGGATCAGATCCACGCTGCCCAGTCTTTGGGTGCATCCCGGCTGCAGGTGGTGTCAAGTGTGACTGTCCCTGCAATCGCACCGGACCTTATAACGGGGATCAGGGTCGCACTTGGATTCGCCTGGACAACCGTTGTTGCCGCCGAACTCAACAATGGAATCCCAGGAATTGGCGGGCTCGCCTACCTATCAGGTACCGAATTGAAGACCCCTTTGACCATTACCTGCATCATCGTGATTGGCGTCACTGCCATTGCACTCGACAGCATCATCAAAGCCATGGAAAGGGTCTTAACTCCGTGGAGAGGAAAGGCATGAAGCCAGTTCCAAAGTGGCCAATCCAAAATAATTTCTCAAATATTCACCAACTAGAAGGGATGGAATCATGAAGATGCAAAGAAATATTGCCATGGTGAGCGCCGGTGCTGCGGCAATGCTCATCTTGGGAGCCTGCGGAGGCTCCAGTTCGGGGGAGGCAGCTGCAGGTGGCGCTAGCGCAGGAACCAGTGCCTGCCCGATTGGTGCGGTAGATGAGTCGATCACCACGACGGCTCGCATCGCTTACCAGAAGATCCCGAACGGGGATCTAATAGTCAAGGACATGGGAATCCTAGAAGCCTGTATGCCAAAGGCCACCATCACATGGAGTGTTTTCAGCTCCGGTGGAGATGTCCTCCAAGCATATGGTGCTGGCTCAGTTGACCTAGGACTCACCGGTTCGAACCCGGCCGTAAAGGCTTTGTCAACCCCGCTGAAGGACACCCTTCCGCTGATCCAAGATGTGTGGATCCACGATGTGATCGGCGCAGGAGAGTCCTTGGTTGTCAAGCCGGAGATTAAGTCAGCGGCTGACTTGAAGGGTAAGCAGATTGCGACGCCCTTTGGATCAACCGCACACTACTCACTGCAGAACTGGCTGACCCTAAATGGGTTGAGCTCAACTGACGTGAAGCTGATAAACCTTGAACCCGAGGCAATGGTTGCGGCATGGCCGGATCTGGCTGGGGTGTGGGTATGGGATCCATCGCTGAGCGAGCTGCAAAAGGCTGGTGGCGTGCTTTTTGCCACGGCGGCCGAGACTGCAGCAGCAGGGTTCCCCACGTACGACCTGGGGAATGTCGTTGCTGACTTCGCTACGGCGAATACGCCCTTTATGAATATGTGGGCAAAGGCGCAGAACTACGCGGTGGCGATGATTCTGGATGATCCGGCTGCAGCGGCCGAGAGCATCGCAGCGGAATTAGCGATCACACCTGCTGAGGTTGAGAAGATGTTCGAAGGTTTCGTCTATCTTCCGGCGGCCGATCAGGCCTCAGATAAGTGGCTGGGCGGGCAGTTGGCCAAGGACTTCGTTGGCACCGCCGGCTTCCTCCTAGAGCAGGGCGGAATCGAAGGCGTAAGCACTCCTGAGGAGTACGCGGCCGGAGTGAATTCCAGTTTCGCGAAGGCAGCCGCAGAGTAATGTCGCGCGACAAGAGCCTGGTAATTGACGGGGTTCGTCAGTTCTTCGGACCGAAGAACTCTCGAGTCCAGGCCTTGTCACGCACCGATCTGGCGATTGAGCCGGGGCAGTTTGTGTGTCTTGCCGGACCCTCCGGGTGCGGCAAGACCACCTTGCTCCGGCTCATCGCTGGCTTCATAAAGCCGTCGGAAGGGCAAATCACCGTAAGTGGATCGGAGATCTTCGGGCCGGGCCCAGACAGAGGTGTGGTCTTTCAATCCCCGACCCTTTATCCATGGATGGACGTGGCGAGCAATGTTGAATTGGGACTCAAGTTCCAGGGCGTGTCCAAGGACCAGCGTCGAGCGGACTCCGAACGCTACTTGCAGATGGTTGGCCTAACCGATTTTGCGCATCGCCGCACGTATGAACTGTCTGGTGGCATGCAGCAGCGGTGCCAGATCGCCCGGGTACTGGCAAGCGACCCGGAGTTCATCTTGATGGATGAGCCCTTCGGCGCACTGGACGCGCTAACACGCGAGCGCCTCCAGAATGAACTTCTTGATATCTGGCGCAAGACCGGCAAGACCATTCTCTTCATCACCCATAGTGTTGATGAGGCGGTATTCCTTGGGGCAAGAGTCCTGGTCATGAGTCCGCGCCCGGGCAGAATTGTCTTTGACGAGCCAGCCATCTTCTCAAATCCCGGTGAGGTCATCGCGGCGGAGGAGATCCGATCGTTGCCGGCCTTCTTGGAGTTGCGCGAACGGGTGCGCAACGCCATCCAGCACAGCCACTGATAGTGCCTAAGCAATAGGAGCCGGACCATTGATCGAACCTAACCCGGAAGAGGGTAAGCGCGTCCTTGAGATGGATCGGGCCCATGTCTTTCACTCCTGGAGTGCGCAGGGTGCCCTAAACCCGATGTGCGTTGCCGGCGCCGAAGGCAGTTACTTCTGGGACTACGACGGCAACCGTTACCTTGATTTCTCCTCGCAATTGGTCTTCACCAATGTCGGCCATCAGCATCCCAAGGTCATCAAGGCAATCCAAGACCAGGCCGCCAAACTATCGACGATCGCACCCCAGCACGCAAATGATGCACGCAATGGCGCAGCGAAACGGATTACGGATATAGCCGCGCCCAATTTGAATAAAGTTTTCTTTACCAACGGTGGTGCCGATGCCATCGAGAATGCGATTCGCATGGCGCGAGTCCACACGCACAAGCACAAGGTGCTGTCCTTTTATCGGTCCTACCACGGCAATACCGGGGCCGCGATCACCGCGACCGGTGATCCGCGCCGCTGGCCCAATGAGTATGCGTCGCAGCATGTGCACTTCTTCGGCCCTTACCTTTACCGAACGCCTTTTTGGTCGACCAGCCCAGAGCAGGAGAGCCAGCGGGCGCTTGAGCACCTCGAGCAGGTGATAATCTTCGAGGGCCCAAGCACCATCGCTTGCATTTTGATCGAGTCGGTTGTCGGCACCTCGGGAATCCTCGTACCGCCCCCTGGCTACCTTCAAGGGGTGCGCGCAATCTGCGATAAGTACGGGATTGTCTTCATCACCGATGAAGTTATGTCGGGCTTTGGTCGAACCGGTAAGTGGTTCGCCTTCCAGCATTTTGATGTGGTGCCGGATTTGGTCACCTTTGCGAAGGGATCCAACTCCGGTTATGTGCCAGTAGGTGGGGTAATCATTGCCGACCATATTGCTGCCACCTTCGACGAGCGGGTGTTCCCCGGCGGGCTCACCTACTCCGGGCATCCGCTGGCGTGCGCGTCAATTGTTGGCACTCTTGATGCCATGAAGGAGGAGGGCATCGTCGAGAACGCCGCGATGATCGGTGCGAAAGTGCTAGGCCCCGGGCTGGCGGAGCTGCGGGACCGGCACCCTGTCATCGGTGAGGTCCGTGGCCTCGGGGTGTTCTGGGGGTTGGATCTGGTCACCGACCGGGCTACGAGGGCGCCACTTGCCCCCTACGGTGGCACGAGCTATGGCCCAGCATCACCGGCCATGGCCGAGTTAGTCGTCGAATGCAAGAAGCGCGGCCTGATGCCGTTTATCAACTACAACCGCATGCATGTCGCCCCGCCTTGCACGGTGACCGAAACCGAAGCTAAAGAAGGATTGGCAATTCTGGACGAAGCCTATTCGGTCATCGACAGGCACTACCTTGGTTAGGGCCCGCTGGTGTCGGTTAAGTCATAGGTTCGAAGGTTGCGGAATCCGCGATTGATGCTTGAATCAAACCTCAGGTGAAGGCTCTAAGGGAGAAGTAATTACATGCGATATGGATTTGCGATCGACCAGCGGTCCTGCATCGGCTGCCATGCCTGCACGGTGGCGTGCAAGACCGAGCACAATGTGCCGCTGGGGCAGTTTCGCACCTGGGTGAAGTACGTCGATAAGGGTGAATACCCTTCGACTACCCGCGAGATGGGCGTCATGAGGTGCAATAATTGCACCGATGCGCCATGCGTGACTATCTGCCCGACACAATCGCTCTTCAAGCGCGAGGACGGCATCGTCGACTTCGATAGCGACCTGTGCATCGGCTGCAAGAGCTGCCAGCAAGCCTGCCCATATGACGCCATCTACATAGACGAGAACACCCATACCGCAGCCAAGTGCAACTTCTGCGCGCACCGAATCGATCAGGGCTTGGAGCCAGCCTGCGTGGTGGTTTGCCCAACCGAGTCGATCTGGGTAGGCGATATCGAGAATCCGGCCAGTGGCATCAGTAAGTTCTTGAGTCTGACGCCGGTGAGCGTGCGCTCACCCGAGCAGGGCACCCGGCCCAATGTCTACTACGTGGGCGCCGATAGCACCGTCCTTGACCCACTGGCCGCGCCCGTTGACGGCACCTATTTATGGGCCGACGCCGACCCGCTGCGGTTGGAGACGGCCGGTGACCTACCCGGTGATCCCGTTAGCAAAGCTCGCACCACCTTAAATACCGCGCATCCGCGGCCCTGGGGCTGGAAAGTCTGGACCTACCTTTGGACGAAGTCGATAGCTGCCGGTGCCGTGGCGCTGGCGGCCCTGCTCATTTTGACATCGACTGATCGTTCCGCCCTGCTCACCACCATCGCACCCTTTATTGGGGCGCTCTTCATCGGCTTAACGGCGGTGCTTTTGGTCTGGGATCTCAAGCAGCCCAAGCGCTTCTACTACATTTTGACAAAGCCGAATCCGCGGTCATGGTTGGTCTGGGGTTCGGTATTCCTCGGGATCTTCGCCGGGGTCGCGGGATTGACATTCCTTAGCGGTGCATTCGGCTTTGAAGAAGTTGTCTATTGGCTGGCCTGGCCGGCGATTCCGGCCGCGGTAATGGTCGCTGGCTACACGGCTTTCTTGTTCGGCCAAGCCGAGGGCCGCGACCTGTGGCAGTCACCGGCGTTGTTCTGGCATCTTTTGGCGCAGGCCGTGATGACAGGTGCAGGGGCTTTGCTGATCGCCGCAGCAGTCCTTTCACCCGAGCCGGCTGTTAGCCGCTGGCTGGGCTGGGCGCTGATTGCGGGCGTGGTCGCGCATCTGCTGATCGTCGCGGTTGAGTTTGGTGGCCGCCATCAAACCCAGAACGCATCCGTTGCGGCGCACAGCATCACTCACGGTCGCTATGCGCGAACATTTTGGGGCGGCTCGATCGCGCTGGCAGTTGTCGCAGCGGCCTTCGCGATCCCGGTCGCACTCGGTGGGTCTCTTTGGTTTGGGGTAATTGCCGGACTTGTCGTCCAGGTGGTGCTTTTGGCGCACGAAATTGTATTTGTCAAAGCCGCGCAGGATGTTCCACTGTCATGATCGTCATTGAAATAAGGCAAAAGGGAGTACATAAATAATGGGCTCGAGTAAGTACAAAGAATCGGTTTCAGTCGGCCCGGCGGCCCAACCGGTCGGCGACGACCAACCCGAACACTTTGGGCTCCGGGTTCGCGACACCCTTTCCAACTATCCACCAGTTGACCAATGGGACGACTACCTCATGTATGACGCTAGGGCGCACCCGCGCAAGGTCGGTCGTCATTATTCGCTGGTGCCAACCACCTGCTTCAACTGTGAGGCTGGTTGTGGGCTACTGGCCTATGTCGATAAAGAGACCAATGAAGTTGTAAAGATCGAGGGTAACCCAGCCCATCCAGGTTCGCGTGGGCGCAACTGTGCGAAAGGCCCGGCAACAGTTAATCAGATAAATGACCCCGAGCGGATTCTCTATCCACTCAAGCGGGTCGGCCCGCGTGGCAGTAACCGGTTCGAGCGGGTTTCTTGGGATGAAGCCTTAACTGAGGTCGCCGGGCGAATCCGCAAGGCGATCATCGAGGAGCGACGCGATGAAGTCATCTACCACGTCGGGCGCCCGGGTGAGGATGGTTTTGCCGAGCGCGTGCTGCTTGCTTGGGGGGTCGACGGCCATAACAGTCATACGAATGTGTGTTCAGCGGGTGCCCGGCTCGGCTACAGCCTGTGGGGCGGTTACGACCGGCCGTCGCCAGACTACGCGAACGCCAAGGTGATCCTGCTGATCTCCAGCCACCTCGAGGCCGGCCACTACTTCAATCCGCATGCCCAGCGCATCATGGAAGCCAAGACTCGCGGTGATGCCACATTGGTGGTGGTGGACCCACGGTTGTCCAATACGGCAGCGCACGCCGATATCTGGATGTCGCCGTGGCCCGGTAGCGAGGCGGCAATGCTGCTGGCTATCGCCGGCTATTTGCTGCGCACCGACAAAGTTGCCTGGGATTACCTGAATCGCTGGGTTAATTGGCGCGACTACCTGCGAAATATGCACCCGGATGCAGATCCTGATGATTTTGAGGCTTTCAAAACTCGCCTCACTGCGGACTACCAAAAGTACACTTTTGAATATGCCGCGCAGGAGTGCAAGATCCCGGCCGCGCAGATCGCAGAACTTGCGGAGATTGTGTCGAAGTCCGATGGTCGACTAGCAGCGCATGTTTGGCGAGCCGCGACCGCTGGCAACCTTGGCGGTTGGATGGTCTCACGTGCATTATTCTTCTTAACCGTGTTGACCGGCAGTGTCGGCACCAAGGGCGGCACCAGCCCCAACGGCTGGAACAAGATCATCCCGCACGGCCCGGATATGCCCGGTGGCCATGACCTGTGGAACAAGATGCTCTGGCCGGCGGAGTTCCCGCTGTCAACCAACGAGATGTCGATCCTGCTGCCGCACTTCCTGCAAGATGGGCGCGGGAAACTTGATGTCTACTTCTCCCGGGTCTATAACCCCATCTGGACTAACCCGGACGGTTTCTCGTGGATCGAGGCGCTGACCGATGAAAAGAAGGTCGGCTGCCACGTGGCCTTAACGCCGACTTGGTCGGAGACGGCGTCATTCGCCGACTATGTGCTGCCGATGGGCCACAGCACCGAGCGGCACGATACCCAGTCCTATGAGACCTATGGCGGAAAGTGGCTGGGCTTTAGGCAGCCGGTCCGGCGGGTCGCCATGGAAAAGAGGGGCGAGACCTTTACCGACACCCGAGATGTTAACCCCGGTGAGGTCTGGGAGGAGAACGAATTCTGGTTCGAGCTCTCCTGGCGCATCGACCCCGATGGCTCACTTGGTATCCGCAAGTTCTTTGAGGCACCGGGTCGCGCGGGTGAAAAAATCACGGTCGATGAGTATTACTCTTGGATCTTTGAGAACACGGTGCCCGGCTTGCCCGAGAAGGCAGCGTCAATGGGCCTAACACCCCTGGAGTTCATGCGCAAGTACGGCGCCTTCGAGATTTCCAGTGACCTTTATCGGCAGGATGAGCGCAAACTTAGCGCCACCGAGCGCGACGGTGCCACCGCGGATGCACAAGGGGTGCTTCGCAAGCCCACAACGATGGAGTCAACGCCGCCACTGGTTGGCGAGGCCGGCTCGGTCGGTGTCGTCCTTGATGATGGCAGCGAAGTCGCGGGCTGGCTGACGCCATCGCGACGCCTCGAACTGTTCTCGTCAACAATGGTGGACTTCGGGTGGCCCGAGTATGCGACCCCCGGCTATATCGAGTCACATGTCTCCGCGGCGCAGATCGACCCGAGCCACGGTGAGATGGTGTTGATTCCGACTTTCCGGTTACCGACGCTGATTCACACACGATCTGGCAATGCGAAGTACCTCAACGAGATTTCCAACAAGCACCCGATGTGGATGAACAGCGTTGATGCGGAGCGAATTGGGCTCCAGACCGACGACATGGTTCGAGTGACAACCGAGATCGGCCACTTCGTTGCTCGGATCTGGTCCACCGAGGCGATTCGCCCCGGTGTTGTCGCACTATCGCACCATATGGGCCGCTGGCGCACCGCGGAGAACGCGGGGAGCAGGTGGGTGATGGGCTTGGTTGATATCGGCCGAATGGATGATGGCCGCTGGCGCCTGCGCTACAAGGAGCATGTCAAGCCATTTGAAAGCGCCGACCCGGATTCGCTGCGGATCAATTGGGAGGACCCGGGGGTCCACCAGAATCTAGCGTTCCCGGTGCATCCGGACCCGTGGTCCGGGATGCAGTGCTGGCACCAGAAAGTGGTTATCGAGAAAGCCCATCCCGATGATCAATATGGTGATGTCGTTGTGGATACCACGCGCTCGCGTGAGGTCTATCAAGAGTGGCTCGCCAAGACCCGGCCCGGCCCGAGTGCTTCGGGGATGCGCCGACCGGAATTCATGATGCGGCCGGTCAAGCCGATACGTCGCGCCTTCCACGCGAATCCAGAGAGCTAGGTGTGGAGCCAAACTGCTGGGCGGCAACTAGTAGACAAGGCGATTGACCTATGCTGGCATTAGTCGGGGCGTTGGCGATCTTCATTGGCCTCGCGGTGGGGATTTTAGGTGGTGGCGGTTCGATCCTGACCACCCCGTTGCTGGTCTACGTAATGGGGTTCAACACTAAGGATGCGATTACGGCCAGCTTGTTCGTGGTTGCCGTTACGTCCGCATTCGGACTAATCGGTCATGCTCGTGGGCATCGGGTTAAGTGGCGCATCGGGTTGATTTTTGGCGGGGCCGGGATGGTTGGCGCATTTATCGGTGGCCAAGTTGGAGTTCAGCTGCCAAGTGCGGTGCTGATGGCGGCCTTTGCGGTAATGATGGGGGTCACCGCGATAGCAATGATCCGGGTTCGCAAAAAGATAACGGGCCCCGCTCATAAAGGATTGCCGCTCATTAGGATTTTGATTGATGGAGCCGTGGTGGGTTTTGTCACCGGCCTAGTGGGGGCCGGTGGTGGTTTTCTGGTGGTGCCCGCCCTGGCGATTCTCGGTGGCATACCGATGCCGATGGCGGTCGGTACCTCACTGCTCGTTGTGATGATGAAGTCAATCGCGGGGTTCTTGGGCTACGCGGTGAAGTTCGGTGACGGCGGTCTGGTGAGTTGGAACCAGGCAATCGACATCAACTGGCTGGTCACCCTCGTCATAACCGCCGGGGCAGTTGCCGGTGTCTTGGTCGGCAGTAGCTTTGTCGGGCGAGTGCATCCGGATCGACTCCGCAAGGCCTTCGGCTGGTTCGTCTTGGCGATGGCCTTCTTCATTTTGGCTCAAGAGCTCGGTGCGGGGATACTTTCCTTCGCTTCCGCCTCGGTGCTGAACCGGCTCGAGGTGGTGGCCGGTGGCGTGCTGGTGGTGGCATTGATCGTCCTACTGGTCAGGTGGCCGGTGAGGCAGCCACTTGCTGACTTCGATGACCCGGCCGCTGCCTCAGATCCCCTAGGGCAAAACGACCGGGGTTGATCTTGGGGTTTTAGGTGTGCGCCAGCACCGCAGCAAGCAGTCCAGACGGACCTGCTGCGCCTGCTGCGCCAGGTGCCACCGGGTGAAGCCACCAGCCAAGTGGGTCATTTCTCTCTACAGCAATAGCTTGTCGGGATAGGCTTTGGGTTCATAGCGAAGACCGAAGGACAAGGACTAACACCGATGACTGGCCACACCCAATCCGCCAACCCGCGCAACGCCGACGAGCAGGAGAAGAAGTCCGCAGGGCCCGCTCAGAAGCCAGACGTTGTAGTTCACGCTCCCGTATATGAGGCGAGGAAGTCAACTCGACCCAATCTGACCCCGGACGCGGCGACACAAGCCGATGCCATAGCGCACATGGATGCCTTCCGCGCAAAACGCGATCCCAAAACGCCGGCGCCGGGATTTCGGTATCGCGCAGGGGCTACTCAGAAGAAGATGAACGAGAACCGCGATAAGGGCACGGACATCTACGCCGAAGAGACGCGCAAGATGATCCAGCGCAAGGATCAGGAGGCCCTAAGCCAGACGGGCACGACGAGCAGTGATCGCACGGCCCAAGGAGTCAGTCAGGCGGGGGCGGCACTCCAGAATATTATCAATGAGCACGGTGGTGCGCTCAAGGCGGGGGACGAGTTGGCGGGTGGTCTGCAAATTGCTGAGGCAATCGGGATGGCCGCGCACGCCCAAGGACTTATCTTGGCCCAGAAGGACAGGTCCCGCCAAGACGCCGCTCGGCTGTCCAAGGCAGCCGCCTCCGAAGCCCACTCGGGACTCGGGGATTCCCTTGATTCGATGCGTGAGCATAAAACTCGTGAGGGTCATTACAAACCGGGGCAGGGTGGTGCCCTGTTAAGGGGGATGGGGGAGACGGTCCGAGCCCAAAATAGGGCGCGCAGAGCCGCATTGGCAGCCGGTAAGAATGAGAAGATGATCAAGCAGATCAGCGTGGAGCACACCTTAGGCGAATCGGTGCCTTTCGCCGTCGCTGACAAGACGGAGATTGATAAGACCTTGGGTGTCAAGGCACGGGTCTTCAAGGACGCGCGCAAGAAGGAGTTGTCGGATCAGAAGGCGTCTTTGAAACAGATCGTAAAAAAGCGCAAGCAGGGAGGCGACGCTGACTGGGATGATCGACAAAAAAGCAATGCCGAAGAGAAGGCGGACATCAAGCAAGGGCTCTCGGAGCAAGATGGCGCACGGCGTGAACGCCGCAAGCTCACGGCCATGGATGCGCGCAAGGGTTACCAGTACGCCTTGGATGCTGATGAGGCAAAGGAGTACAAACCGGCTCGAGATGCCTACGAGGATGCGAGTGCGGGCATCGAGCAAAAGCACGATGCTCATCTAAAGTCCCTTGAGTCGGACTTTAAGGAGTTGAACGCCCAGGGCGACGCCCAAAAGGAGGCGGACCGTTACCGGAGCAATCTAAAGAATAGCATGGGTATTCGCGAGAAGGAAAAGTTCTCGAAGAAGGATGAGCTCGACCAGCATGAGGCTGACGTCAAGTCCCTTCGGGATCAGCAGACCAAGGCGATCACGGACAAGGTGGGGGATTTAAAGTCGCAATTGACCGGCAGCGACGTCGTGTCAGACATCGAAAAATTAACGGCGACAGGTGCGGCCCAAAAAGAGGCGGACCGTTACCGGAGCAATCTAAAGAATAGCCTTGGTGCTCGCCAGAAGGAAAAGTTCTCGAAGAAGGATGAGCTCGACCAGCATGAGGCTGACGTCAAGTCCCTTCGGGATCAGCAGACTAAGGCGATCACGGACAAGGTTGGGGACCTGAAGACGCAATTAAAGAGTGTTACGGCGCCGAAGAAGTTTTATGAATTTACAGACAAACCTAAGTCCGGGTCGGAAGCAGAGTATGCCAGGCTGCAAGAGCAGATCTCGCATCACGAGGGGCTTGCAAAGCAATCGACTTCAAACCCGTTGTTCACCTCACCTGAATTTCAAAGCCAGGACCAATTGGATTCTCTCAACGATTCCATGAAGAAGGCCCGCGTGTTGCGCCGGGAGAAGGAAACCGGGCTGACCGAGGAGCAACAACGCCAGCACGATGACCTCCAGGATCGTCTTGCGAAAACTCCTAAGTCAGGGTCAGCGGAGGCTCAAAGACTCCAAGATCAAATCTCGTGGCACGAGGAAAAGGCAAAGGAATCGGCTTCGGACCCCTCGTATGTCTCATCCGAACACCTCAGTCCGGCCCAGCAGAAATCCCTGCACGATTCGATGAACAAGGCTGGTGTGCTGCGCCGGGAGAAGGATACCGGGCTGACCGCGGAGCAGCAAGGTCAGCACGATGACCTCCGGGCGCGTCTGGATCGGGCGAAGTCTGACTCCGATGCTGGTGCCGACCCGAACGATATCCAAACGCGGGACCAGCACCAAGGTACGGTCGAGAAGTACAGATTCGTCAAGAAACATGGCGTTACGCCCGAGGAGCATGATACCCGGCTGGCGAACGATGAGCGCCTCCTGGCAATCAAAAAGGAATCCAAAACCGGTCTCTCCGCCGAGGAGGCCGAGAGGTTGGACGGTATCGCCAGGGAGCGCTCCGAGATGAAGGGCATGGTCAAGCGAGCCCGTGCCTTCGCTATCGAGCATGAGGGCGAGATCGTCAAGGATAACCGCGCCGGTGGGCTCGCCATCGGATTCAATAAGGCACGAGCCGTGACAACTGACGCCGATGCCCGCCATGCGATGATCAATGCTGGTGCAAAAACCGCCCACAGCGTGGGTGAGGTAATGAGTGCCGATCTCAATGAGGCCCGGGAGGCAATGGAGTCCTACGACTTTGCACACGCGCGAAACATCGCCTTGTCCGCAACCACTCAGAAGGCTGCAGATATTGCTTCAAGTGCGGCGGGCGGCCCAGCAATCTCACTAACAGTCGGGGCCCTAGCAAAGGTTACCAAGGCGGTGTCCAACATGGTGGGTGGCCTAACTCAAAAAGGCGCCAATCGGAAGATTTTCGCCGAGAAAGCCAGGGCCATGACAAGGGGCCCTGACGGCAGGACCGATCGATGGCACCAGATCGGCGAAAAGGGCATCGACTGGCACGCTGGCGCGGACGTGCCATTCAAGGGAGGCTTTAAGCTGGGCGCCAAGCAAGTTCTTGGGATGGTGCGGGGAGAGTATAGCCCTTACCTAAAGAGGCTGGCCTCGGACACCGTAACGGGTTCTTCGGTGGTCAATTCCATAGCCGATCACACGGCTGCGACGGTGAAGCCGCTCGCCCCCTTTGCCGATAAGGGCGCGCAGGTTGCGCACTCGGCCGTGAATACGGTGGCGCCTGTGGCCGAGGCAGTCTCAGCAGAAGCCAATAAGTTGGTGGACTCAGCTGGGGGTGTAGCGAACTCGGTGCTGGGTAAAGCGCAGGAAACTCTCGGTGGTGCAGTCGGTGAAGAGTCAACTCTGGGAGTCGGCGCTGGCTTGGGGGGTCTGGTTAAAAGTGGATCTGACGCGGTATCCAGCAAAATCGACGAAACCGCCAACACCGCTCGGGATGCCATCGCGGAACACACCACGGGCCTTGTTAACAATGCCCATGCTGCGATCGCGGATAATTTAGAAGGCCTTCATGGAAAAGCCCATGCTGCGGTCATTGCGCAGGCTGGATCCACGGCAGAGGATTTGGTCGATACTGGTTTTGAAAAGGCCGACGCTGCATTGACCAAAACCACGAAAAAGGGCAAGGTCATCGGCGGGCCGCTCGCCCCGGGCCCAACTGCAGGTGCGCCGGCACCCGGGCCGGTGGTCGAACCCGAGCCCCCCGGCCCGACCCCCGGCCCGACCCCCGGCCCGACCCCGAACATCGACCCCGAGCCTGTTCACAGGCGACAGCTTCATCTTGCTCAAATCCGTGCCGCTGGTCAGAAATCTACGGACGCCCAGGCAGATAAGCGACATGATCCGTTAACGCCGATAGCAGATGTGACGAAAAAGGAATACACATCTTGGCGGCAGCGGATTCCCAGATTTGCCCGCAACACCTGGCAACGCGCAAAGAACTTCGGGAAGCGGATGTGGAAAGGCCTGAGCGGATTTTTTGGGCGCTGACCAAATTTCTGGCTTTCCCAAAGTCGAGTTGATTCCGACCGCTGGACCAAGGTGGGTAACAGGTTTTTAGCGGACTGTGGCGTCGGCGGACAGCACGTAGGTGATTGCAGCTGCAATCTCTGGCGCGAGGAACCGATCCGGGCCGGGCCCGGGGACGCTCTCCCGTAGCTCGGCGATAACCCGGGCGGTGCGTGGTGCTGGCACAAGGGGCGCCCGCAATTCAATAGCGCGGGCTGCGGTCATGATCTCTATTGCGATGATGGCGGTGAGATTGTCTACGGCGGTGCGTAACTTGCGGGCGGCATGCCAGCCCATCGACACGTGGTCCTCTTGCATTGCCGAACTTGGAATGGAGTCAACGCTGGCTGGCACCGCAAGTCGTTTGTTCTCCGATACCAACCCGGCCTGGGTGTAGTGCGCGATCATCAACCCGGAGTCGACACCGGGATCATGCGCTAAGAATGGTGGCAGGCCGTGCGAGCGGTTCTTATCCAGCATACGGTCGGTGCGCCGTTCGGAGATAGATCCAAGATCGGCGGCCGCGATTGCCAGAAAATCGAGGACATAGCCAACAGGGGCGCCATGGAAATTGCCGTTACTCGACAAGGTGCCATCGCCCAGTACCACGGGGTTGTCGATCTGGGCCTGCAGTTCGCGTTCGGCGACAGTGCGGGCATGCGTGATGGTGTCACGCACGGCACCGGTGACCTGGGGCGCGCATCTAAGGGAGTAGGCGTCCTGCACGCGATCATCGTTCTCCAGATGGGAGGCGACAATGCCGGAGCCCGCTAGGGCGGCGTACATGCGGGCGGCACTTAAGGCTTGACCCGGGTGCGGGCGCAACGGAAAATGCAGTTCAGGCCGGAAAACCGCATCGGTACCAAGTAAGGCCTCAACGCTCATCGCGGCGGCGAGGTCGGCCATATCGCACAGATGCTCAAGGTCTGCGATGGCCATGATGAGCATGCCGAGCATGCCATCGGTGCCATTGATGAGTGCGAGGCCTTCCTTCTCGTGGAGCTCGAGCGGTTCGATACCGGCTGCGGCGAGTAGCTCAGCAACGGGGCGGGCCACTCCAGCTGCGTCGGTCGCTTCCCCTTCGCCCATCAGCACGAGGGCGCAATGGGCCAGGGGCGCTAGATCACCGCTGCAGCCGAGGGACCCGTGCTCATAAACCACCGGGGTGATCCTCGCGTCAAGGAGTGCAGCCATGGTCTGCGCCACGATGGGGCGTGCGCCAGTGCGACCGGATGCGAGTGTTCTTAGCCTTAGCAGCATGGTGGCCCGCACAACCTCAGGCTCAATGGCAGCCCCGCTGCCGGCAGCATGGGAGCGGATGAGTGAGCGCTGCAATTGGGTACGGGATTCAGGCGGGATATGCCGTTGCGCCAAGGCGCCGAAGCCGGTTGACACCCCGTAGACCGGGGCAGCCGAGGCGGCGAGAGCATCGATTTGACTACGGGTGTGTGCCATAGCCGATAGTGCATCCTCGGTGACAGTGATCTTGGCCTGCGCTCTGGCGATGGTGATGACTTCAGCCATCGTCAGCCCACTGGTGCCGATCGCTACCGTGGTCATGGCACGACTCTATGCGCTCTGCCACCGATCCAGACCTGATAAGTCAGGTCCACCCCCGGCCGGTAGGCCAGGTGCAGGTGCGAGGGGGCATTAAGGGCGAGGATGTCGGCGCGGGCACCCACGGCGAGCTGGCCGATATCGGTTCGGCGCAGGGCGCGGGCGCCACCCATCGTCGCCGACCACACCGCTTCGTCCGGTGTCAGGTGCATCTCGCGGACCGCTAGGGCGATGCAAAATGGCATCGAGGTGGTGTAGCTGGACCCCGGGTTGCAATCTGTTGCGATGGCCACGGTTGCGCCGGCATCAAGTAGGCGCCTGGCATCTGGGTAAGGGGAGTGGGTGGAGAACTCGGCCCCCGGCAGCAAAGTCGCCACCGTCTTGCTTCCGGCGAGCAACTCAATGTCGGTATCGGTGAGGTGGGTGCAATGGTCGGCCGAAGCGGCATCGGCTTCAACAGCCACAGCTACGCCGGGCCCGGCCTGCAATTGGTTGGCGTGAACGCGCGCCATCAACCCCCTTGCCTTGCCGGCCTGAAGAATGGCGCGGGCCTGATCGCCATCGAAAGCGCCGCGATCGCAGAAGACATCTAGCCATTTGGCAAGTGGTGCGCAGGCATCAAGCATGACTCCCGTGACCAAGTCGACGTAGCCGGCCGGGTCGTCGGCGAACTCCGCGGGCACCACGTGCGCACCCAGGTAGGTGGTCTCGGGGGTGAGTGTGCTCGCGATCGCCAGGGCCCGACTTTCATCGGCGACCGTGAGGCCGTAGCCGGACTTGGTCTCGAAGGTAGTGATGCCCGTTGAATGGAATTCATTGACTAACCGGGTGAGATTGTCTGCTAATTGGGCATCGGATGCGGCGCGGGTCATTGCGACCGTGCTTCTGATGCCCCCTGCGTGGTATGGACTACCGGCCATCCTCGCCGCGAACTCGGCAGGGCGGTCACCGGCGAACATCAGGTGGGCGTGACTATCGACGAAACCGGGGAGCACTGCGCGGCCTGCCAAGTCGATGCGCTGATCGGTGGCTGGCACCTTGGAATTGGGCCCCACCCACGTGATCTGCTCGCCTTCGAAAATCAAGGCCGCATTTTCGATGATACCGAGGGCGCCTTTACCCCAGGTCTCATCGTTGGTGACAAGGGTGCCGATATTTGCCAGTGCGATAGCCGCCACGTTGATTACTCTAAGTCCGGCTCGGTGTCGAGCATTGGAATATGCAGGTGGCGTTCGTGGGCGACGTCTACCGCGAGGTCATACCCCGCATCGACGTGCCGGATGACTCCCATGCCCGGGTCGTTTGCTAGCACGCGCGCGAGTTTCTGGGCGGCGAGCGCGGTGCCATCAGCGACACTCACCTGCCCGGCGTGGATCGACCTTCCGATACCGACCCCGCCGCCATGATGTATCGAAACCCACGAGGCACCCGATGAAATATTGACCATGGCATTTAGTAGGGGCCAATCAGCGATCGCATCGGACCCGTCGAGCATTGACTCGGTCTCCCGGTAGGGCGATGCCACCGACCCGCAATCGAGATGGTCGCGCCCAATCACAATGGGTGCCGACACCGCACCGCTGGCGACGAGGTCGTTGAAGGCCAAGCCGGCCTTATCGCGCTCGCCGTAACCGAGCCAGCAGATCCGGGCGGGCAGGCCTTGGAAGGCGACGCGTTCTTGGGCCATGGTGATCCAACGGCGCAGGTGGTCGTTATCGGGGAACAGCTCAAGTACCGCGCGGTCCGTGCGATGAATATCCTTCGGATCCCCAGAGAGTGCAACCCAGCGAAATGGGCCCTTGCCTTCGCAGAACAATGGCCGGATATAGGCCGGGATGAACCCGGGGAAGGCGAAGGCGCGCTTGTACCCGCCCTTGCGGGCTTCATCGCGAATCGAATTGCCGTAGTCGAAGACCTCCGCGCCCTTTTCCATGAAGCCAACCATCGCTTCGACATGCTTGGCCATTGACGCCTGGGCGCGCTCGGTGAATTCGTCCGGCTTCTTTTCGGCATACTCGTGGGCGTCGTCAAAGTCAATATCCTCAGGAATATAGAACAGGGGGTCATGTGCTGATGTCTGGTCGGTGAGGATGTCAATCGGAACATCGCGGCGCAGTAACTCAGGCAAGATCGTGGCCGCATTTGCGACCAAGCCAATCGATAGCGCCTTGCGCTGCGCTTTTGCCGCTAATGCTCGGTCAATCGCGTCATCGAGGTTGTCGGCAATCTCATCGAGATACCGGGTTTCGACCCGGCGCCGTAGGCGGGTGCCGTCGATATCGATGACTAGGCAGACGCCTTCATTCATGGTGACGGCCAACGGTTGGGCACCACCCATGCCACCGCAGCCGGCGGTAACTGTCAGGGTGCCCGCGAGGGTGCCCCCGAATCTTTTCTCAGCCACCGCAGCAAATGTCTCGTAGGTGCCCTGCAAGATGCACTGGGTGACGATGTAGATCCACGACCCAGCGGTCATCTGCCCATACATCGTGAGGCCAAGATGCTCGAGTCGGCGAAACTCCGGCCAGTTGGCCCAGTCGCCGACGAGGTTCGAGTTCGCGATGAGTACCCGCGGTGCCCACTCGTGGGTCTGCATCACGCCGACCGGCTTACCTGATTGCACGAGCATGGTCTCATCGGGTTTTAGATTTGTCAGCGTGCGCACCAATGCATCGAAGCTGGCCCAGTTTCGGGCCGCCTTGCCGGTACCGCCGTAGACAACGAGCTCATCGGGGTGCTCTGCGACATCGGGGTCGAGGTTGTTCTGCAGCATGCGCAGGGCGGCCTCTTGCTGCCAGCCGCGGGCGGTCAACGTGGTGCCGGTGGCGGCGCGCACCGGGCGGGGGCCGCCGACAAATGATGAGGTCATGGGGCAATTGGACTCCGGTCGGTGCCCGCGCGCGCTATCTTGGCCCGGGCAGTGTCTGAAATACGAGATGTTGGAGTCAGGTGGCCGGTAATGCACCAGCAGCCACCCGGGCGATGGGGGCGCTTCGGGCGCTGGCCCAGGCCCCCGGCCCGATGACAGCTGCGGCCCTCGGGGCGGCACTTGGTCTGCCACGCTCCTCGACCTATCACTTACTCGCGGCGCTGGAGCAAGAAGGCTTCGTGGTGCATTTCCCGGAGGAGCGCCGGTGGGGCCTTGGGGTGACCGCATTTGAAATCGGGGCCGCATACCTGCGCCATGAGCCATTGGAGCGGTTGGCTCGACCATTATTGGCGCGGTTGGTTGCGGAGGCCGGGAGAGCCACCCCATTGGCAGCACATCTTGGTGTCCTGCATGGCCGAGAAACCCTCTACCTTTTAAAGGAATCAACTAAACGCCCGATCACCATCGTCGCTGAAGTGGGTGTTCGGCTGCCAGCTTCCTTGACGGCGTCGGGGCGGGCCATGCTGGCGCACTTGCCGGCGGCCCAGGTGCGCGCCCTGTTCCCAAACCAAAGCGCCTTCGTCGATCGCACCGGGGTCGGCCCGATGTCATTGCCGCAGTTACGCCGCCTCCTTCAGGAGGAACGGGCCCTTGGCTATGCGCAGGAGCGGGGGATGGTGACCGCCGGGTTCTCCTCGGTGGCCGCGGCCGTACACGACCACAATCATCGTCCGGTCGCATCCATTGGGGTCACGTTCTCTGATCAAGCCGCTTCCCGCGCGCAACACCCTAGGCTTGCGGCTGCCGCCATTGGAGTGGCCGCCGAACTTTCGCGGCGAATGGGTATGAAGGAAGGCGCGGTATGAAGGCGAAGTGGGCATGAGCTCGGCGCCGCTTTCGAGTGACCCGCGCTGGCCGCGGGCCGGCCACCTTTTTTCGTCGGCCGACGACCGCGCTGCGGATCTAACCTTGATCGGGGTGCCAGCGTGGCGCACCTCGATCAGCCCCACGGGTGCACACGCGACGCCCGCAGCCGTTCGTGCGGCACTTCTTCGCTACTCCACCTATTCAGCGGAGCACGGGGTCGACCTCGCAACACTGCGGATGGTAGACGCCGGAGATATCGAGGAGCCGGATGGGCCGGCGGGCGAAAAGCGGGTGATGACCCGCCTTGCGCATGCGCAGCCAAATCTTGGTTTCCTGATCGCCCTCGGCGGCGATAACTCCATCACCTATTCGGTGGCACTCGGGGTGTGGGGGGACAAGATTTCGCAGGCGGGCTTGATAACCCTTGATGCACATCATGATCTGCGCGATGGCGAAAGCAATGGCTCGCCGGTCCGTAGGTTGATTGAAGCTGGGTTAGCGGGGGCCCGGGTGGTGCAAATCGGGATTGCCGACTACTCGAACTCGCCGGAGTATGCGGCGCGCGCACGCGATTTGGGTATCACCGTCATCACTCGCTCATCCCTTCGCACTAGGTCGATGGCTGATGTAATCTCGGCGGCGCTAGCGATCACCGGGGCTGGCGGCGGCCCAATCCACGTCGATCTAGATGTGGATGTCTGTGACCGTGCGGTGGTACCGGCCTGCCCGGCCGCCGCGCCGGGTGGGATAAGCGCCGACGAATTGCGACAGGCAGCGTTCTTGGTAGCGGCCGACCCGCGCGTGTCGTCCCTTGATATCACCGAGGTTGATGCCACGATCGATGCACCAGATGCGCGCACCGTGCGGCTGGCAGCGCTGTTGGTACTGGAAGCCGCTGCCGGAGTATGCGTGCGCACGAGTTAGGAGACGTGCGAGCATGAAGAAGCAAAATCTTTGGGTGGTGGCCGGCGGCGTGATCGTCATGCTGGTTGGCATTGTCTGGTTCTTCCAAGGGCTCGGCGCCCTCAAGGGGAGCCCGATGACCGGTGAAATCTTCTGGACCTACATGGGCGGTATCGTCATCATCCTTGGTCTTGCAGTGCTGTTGCGAGGACTAAAAGGCACCAAGCGGACGAATTCTAGATAATTGGCCCGACCTCGAGCCTGGTTTCAAGTATCTGCCCATCGACTAGCTCAACGCGGTAGGCCGCTGGCCCGGTTCCGGCAGCCCCGGTTCCGGCAGCTCCGCGAGTATCGGCGATAACCGCAACAGGCTCGGTGCCCTCGTACAAAATCGCGATGCCGTCATCGGTTGCGTACGAGGTTGGCAGCGTTTTTGCCTTGACGAGTTCATGTAGAAGGGGGCGGCGGCCGGCTTCGGAGTCGTAGTGAACGCCGTTGCCGTATGGGAGCAGGCCAAGGCCGTTGGTGATGACTTGCAGCTGCGCGCCGAATGAGTCAGTGGGCCCGCCCAGGTGCCAGCAAATTGAACCTGCGCTCACCCCCGCCAAGATGGCACCGCGCTCCCAGGCGGCGCGCATCTCATCGTCGACTCCGTGCAGCTGCCAAAGGGCGAGTAGATTTGCGACGCTGCCTCCGCCGACCCAAACCACATCGGCTTTGGCGATTGCTTCGCCAACTACGCGGTTCGGCTGGGTGAAAAGCGCAAGGTGGTCAGTATCGCAATTGGCCCCGGCTAGCGCTGAATACATGCCCGCTAGATAATCGGGGCTATCCCCGCTTGCGGTAAGAACCAGGCAAACACGCGGTCGATCCTTACCCGTTAGGCGCAGCGCTTCAAGCATGATGCCACCAGGGCGAAGCACCCCCCAAAGCCCGGGGGTGGTGACGAACCCGCCGCTGCTCGCAAGAATCCGTTTAGGGGTCAATTTCGGTTGTCCTCCGCTGCGTTGGTATCCGTAGAGTGTGGCATAGGCAGGTGTGATCGGCTCGGGCCGCAAAGGCGCCGGATTGGGGTTGGTGGTGTTTGAGCGGCTGGGCGCGGCGGTTTATCGGCGGCGTCGACTAGTTTTCATATCGGCTTTGATTGGCATCGTATTTTTCGCGGTCTTAGGGGTTCAGGCACTGCCTAAACTCGATAGCGGCGGCTTCAATGACCCTGGGTCGGATTCCGCAGCGGTGTCCGAAATCCTCCAGTCCGAATTCGACTCGCCCGATGCGGATCTGATCGTCGCCCTGACGGGGGAGCTGCCCGCGGATGATCCAAGGTTCGCCGAGCTGGGCAAGTCGCTCACCACGAAGGTGGCTGCGATCGGTGGCGTGAAGCGGGTTGCTTCCTACTGGCTGACACCTAGCCCGAGTCTGATCAGCTCGGACGGCAAGGGGGCGGTCCTGCTGGTGACCTACGACCCAGCTGGTGGGGTGTCAAATAGTGATATCACCGATGAGGTCAAGGCAGTTCTAGCAGCCGCGGATCTTGGTAAGACCCAGGTTTACCTCGGTGGATCATCGGTGGTCGGTCAGGCGATCACCGGGCAGATCAGTTCTGACTTGGCAAGGTCCGAGGCGATCGCCATTCCACTGACCACCATTTTGCTGCTAATCGTCTTTGGGAGTTTGGTCGCGGCAGGGATGCCGTTACTGGTGGGCTTGGCCTCAATTTTCGGTAGTTTCTTCGTCTTGTACCTTCTCACCTATCAAACCGATGTCTCAGTTTTCGCACTCAACTTGGTAACCGGCCTGGGCCTTGGCCTCGGGATCGACTACTCGCTACTTGTCGTGAGCCGCTTTCGCGAAGAACTTGCCAGCGGTCGGGAGGTAAGCACCGCCGTCGCTCGCACCGTCGGAAGTGCGGGCCGAACGGTGGTCTTCTCGGGAGTAACCGTGGCCTTGACCTTGGCCGCTCTGCTCTTCTTCCCGCAGTTCTTCCTGCGCTCCTTCGCCTACGGCGGTATCTTCGTCGTCCTCTTCGCGGTGGTCGGTGCGGTCATCGTGCTACCGGCGGTCTTAGGGCTAATAGGCCCACGCATCAACTCACTTCGGATTCGACGATCTGTCGATAGGCCGAACCGCGGCGCCCGTTGGGCAACCTTGGCCACGGCGATCATGCGCAGGCCTTGGCCGGTGGCAATTGGATGCATTGCGGTGCTGATATTGATGGCCTGGCCCGCGCTCGGAGCCAAGTTCGGTCAGATAGATGAACGCGCTCTGCCACGCGATAATTATGCGGTACTGGATTCGGCCGCGCTGACCGAGGACTTTCCCGGTCTTGGACGCGCGCCAATTGATGTGATGGTGCCAGCCGGTGTCGATACCGAGGCGGTGGCAGCGTACGCGGCCCGCCTCTCACTGGTCGCAAGTATTGAAGGAGTGGATTCGCCCGTTGGCATGTTCGAGGATGGGACAAGAGTCGGCGACCCGACCGGCCGTGCCATTTGGACTTCGGACGGGTACTCGAGATTGATTGCGACATCCACCGAACGGCCCCGAAGCCCCGAAGCTGAAGTTGTCATTGCGCAGTTGCGTTCGGTCTTGGCACCTACGGCCGGGGTGTTGATCGGTGGTTTCGCTGCGCAGTACACGGACTCCCAGCAGGGCATTATTCGCGTCCTGCCGTGGGCGCTCGGCTGGGTGTTGGTCACCGTGCTGATACTGCTGTTCTTGTTCACCGGAAGCATCTTGCTGCCGATAAAGGCCTTGATTCTAAATATTTTGAGCCTGTCCGCTGCCATCGGCGTGCTGGTCTGGATCTTCCAAGAGGGGCACCTGACCTGGCTGGTCGGCGACTTCGTCAACACCGGCACGATCGATACGTCAACGGTAGTTTTGACGGCGATAGTTGCGTTCGGGCTGTCGATGGACTACGAGGTGTTCTTGCTGTCTCGGATCAAGGAGGAGTACGACCGTAGCGGCGATAACACCGCATCGGTTGCCCTGGGACTGCAGCGATCGGCTGGCATCATCACCGCTGCCGCAGTGTTATTGGCTGTCAACTTTGCGGCATTCATCCCGGCATCGGTGACAAATATCAAAATCTTGGGAGTCGGGGTGACAGTGGCGATTCTGCTCGATGCGACCATCGTGCGACTGCTACTGGTGCCGGCATTTATGCGCATTGCCGGCCGCGCCAACTGGTGGGCCGCTGCGCCACTGCGCCGCCTGCACGCGCGCCTCGGCTTAGCAGAGCACTGATCGCTAGACTCCATTTGGCGCCTGCTGGCAGATGGACTGACGGCGTGCCCACCGTGTGTTTTGGCCACGGCGAACGGAAGGGCCACCACGTGTCGGCTGAAGTAACAAACCTGGTAGTCCCGGTGCCAGCGTTCCCACCCAGGGCCAACCGCATGCATGTCTTCGATTCAGAAATGACCGAATTGATGACTGACTATGTCAAGGAACGCCTAGCCATGGCCGACACCTCGGTAGATGGCCTCGGGGATCGTCGGCAACTTGAAGGCGTCATGGCCGGCCTCATCGGCGACGGCCCCCGGCCGGCCAAGGAAGTACTCGATATCTATGTCGATCATCTTGCCGAGACCGTCTTGTCATCGGATAGTCCGCGGTTTTTCGCCTTCATTCCGGCGGCTCCCACCAAAGCGGCACTGCTCTTTGACATGGTGGTCTCCGCCGCTTCTTGACAAGGCTGCTCCTGGCTGGAGGCCGCTGGTGCTGTCATGGCCGAAAACCAGGCGCTGCGCGTCCTGGCGGATGTCGCTGGTTTGCCCGAGTCGGCTGGTGGAGTTTTCGTGTCAGGCGGCTCGGCCGGAAATCTTTCGGCGTTGGTAGTTGCTCGCGATACCGCGCGGTACCGGAGAATCGAGGCCGGCCTCCCCGAGCTGCGTATGCGGGTGCTGGTCAGTGACCAGGTGCACTCGTCGATCAAGAGTGCTCTGAATATCGTCTCGATGGATGCGCTGGTCGTGTCGACTTTGGATGGGCGGATGACCGAGGCCAATATTCGCGCAGCACTTGCGGGCAACCCAGACGTCGGCGAAGTCGTGGCCATCGTGGCAACTGCCGGTACCACCAATGCCGGAATCATTGATGATTTGGCCGGAGCTGCACAAGTCGCCAAAGAGCATGACTGGTGGTTCCATGTTGACGGTGCCTATGGTGGCGCCGGCATGTTGTCCAAGCAGTTGCGCCACCGGTATGACGGAATTGAACTTGCCGACTCAATAGTCATGGATCCGCACAAGTGGTGGTTTGCGCCATTTGACTCCGCTGCGCTGATCTACCGGCAGCCACGGCTAGCAAAGGCCGTGCACACTCAAAACGCCTCCTATCTTGACGTAATTCACGAAGATGAGGATGACTTCAACCCGAGTGACCTGGCGTACCACTTGACTCGGCGGGCTCGGGGGATGGCGCTTTGGTTCTCCCTTGCGGTTAACGGACTTGACGCGTACCGAGATGCCGTCGACTACTCGCTGGCAATGACGAAGTATGCGGTTGAGCTAATTCGCGCCTCGGAGCAACTGGAGTTACTCCGCGAGCCGGACTTATCGGTGGTCCTTTTTCGCCGATTGGGCTGGACCCACGCAGATTACGAAGCCTGGGGCCACCGGCTGCTGCGTGATCAAACCGCGTTCGTCACCCATAGTTCTTGGCGCGGCGAAACGATCGGGCGTTTGGTGTTCTTACATCCGGGTACCACCACCGCGATGGTTGACGAGGTGCTGGCGACGCTTCAGTAGGGCAGCGTCGCGGGCTTACTCGCTTAACCCGGCCTTGCGAAGGCCCCGCCAGGTCAGGGGGAGCAGGCCGGCCGCGGCGGCGATCTTGATGGCGTCACCGATCAAGAACGGGGTGGCACCCAAGGCGATGGCGGTGGCCCAGTCCGCGCCGATGGCGAACTTGAGCCAGGTGACACCTACCGCGTAGATCACCAGGTTGCCTACGACCATCAAGCCAGCAGATCGAACGGCCGTGCGAGTGGCACCGCGCTCGGCGATTCGGCCGACGACCAGGGCGGCGATAATGAAACCCACGATGTAGCCGAAACTTGGGGCGGTGAAGCCCGAAGAGCCCTGGGCAAACCACGGCACGCCGGCCATCCCGACGAGGGCGTAGACCAACATTGCTAGGGCGCCGCGCAGTGATCCCAGCGCCGCGGCCGAAAGCAGCACCGCGAAGGTCTGCAGGGTGAGCGGGACAGGGGTAAAGGGCAGCGGGATAGCGATTTGGGCGCTCAGCCCGACGAATGCGGCGGCGCCGCCAATCAGGGCGAGCTGGCGGACCCAGGTATGGGGGACGACGTCAGCTAGGACACGGGGTTGGGGGGCGGCAAGCGCCATGGTGCCTCCGAGGGTTCCAAGTTTCCGCGAGCCGTTCGCGTCACCCGAACCCTATCGGGTTACCCTTGGCTGTCAGGGGCGGCGGGGCCGGCAGCGGTGGCAGGTTGGTTTTAGGTCCTTGGGTTCGAGGCGCTGGGGAAGGCGAGCTCGAAACCAAGGAGGCAAGATGACCGTTCACGTTGAGATGGGTGGCGGCGCGGCGCACGGTGTCGTGTTCATTCACAGCTGCCCGCGGGCCGTGACCCCGCACCTGGAATGGGCACTGGCCCGGGTGTTCGGCAAACCTGTTGCCGTTGACTGGGCCGATCAGCCCATTGACCCGGGTGCGATGCGCTGTGAAATCCTCTGGGGCGGCCCGGTGGGCAGTGGCGCAAAGATCGCTAGCGCACTATTGGCTTTTCAGCAGGTGCGCCATGAGGTAACCGAGGACCCCTCACCTGGGCGTAGTGGTGAGCGATTCGCCGCCACCCCGACCCTAGGTCTGTTCCGGGCCGATATCGGCGGCAGCGGCGATGTCATGGTCTCGGAGAACCGCCTACGTAGCGCTTTGGCCCAAGCCGATGTTGCCGGGGGACTGGTCGAAGAAATAGCACGCTTAATTGGCGAGCCTTGGGATGAGGAGTTGGAGCCATTTCGGTGCGCCCACGAGGGGTCTACCGTTCGGGTCTTGCACGCGGTGGTGTGACCACCGGCAGGAACTGTCCGCCTGGTGCCATCAAAGCGGGATATTGCCGTGCAGCCCGCGCACCCCGGGGGTGTCCAGGATGATTTTCGCAACCGTCCGTCGAGTAAGGCTTGGCTCGACGACTTCATCGACCACCTTCAGCTCCAATGCCTTGGCAATGCCACCGGAGATGACTTCATGCTCCGCGGCCAGTTCGAGTTCAACTTGGGCGCGAGCATCTTCGGGCACATCGGCAAGTCGGCGGCGGTGCAGTACGCGAATTGCGGCAACCGAACCCATCACCGCAACTTCGGCACTTGGCCAGGCGAACACGCGGGTGGCGCCGAGTGAGGATGAATTCATCGCAACGAAAGCACCGCCATAGGCCTTGCGGGTTACGACGGTAACCCTGGGCACCACGCACTCAGCGAATGCATGAAGCAGTTTCGCACCCCGGCGCACCACGCCTTCCCACTCCTGGCCGAGCCCGGGTAGGTAGCCGGGGACGTCTACGAGCACGATAAGTGGCACGGCGAAGGCATCGCACATGCGCACGAAACGAGCGGCTTTTTCAGCACTTGATGAATCCAGGCACCCACCAAGGCGCATCGGGTTATTCGCCACGACGCCGACGGTGCGCCCGCCGAGGCGCCCGAGGCCAACGGCAATGTTCGGGGCCCACTTGGCATGCAATTCCTCGAAGCTGCCGGCATCGACGAAGCCTTCGATAAGGGGATGGACGTCATAGGCTCGACGCGCCGACTCGGGCAAAAGCGCACCAAGGTCTACATCGTCGACGGCGTCGAGGTTGAGGGAACCCTGATGGCCAAGGAGTGCGGCCAGGGTGCGCGCGTGATCGAGGGCATCGTGTTCGCTGTCTGCGACAATGTGAACGACACCGCTTCGACGGCCATGGGGTTCGGGCCCGCCGAGGCTCTCCATGTCGACGTCCTCGCCGGTGACGGCGCGAACCACCTCAGGCCCGGTAACAAATATCCGGCCCGCGGGAGCCAGGATCACAATGTCGGTCAAGGCCGGCCCGTAGGCCGCGCCACCTGCCGCTGGGCCAAGGACCACGGAGATCTGTGGCACTTTGCCCGAGGCCCGGGTCATGGCCGCGAAAACGCGCCCCACCCCGTCAAGGCTGGCGACGCCCTCGCGCAGGCGCGCACCACCGGAGTGCCAGATGCCGATGATGGGCGCCGAGTCGGCAAATGCTCGGTCGTATGCGGTGACGATCGCGCGGCAGCCTTCGCTGCCCATCGCCCCACCCTGCACGGTTGGGTCGGTGATGAAGGCGACGACATTGGCACCATTTGCTCGCCCAACAGCTGCTAGAACCCCTCGGTCATCCTCAGGGGTGATCGTGACGAACTGGCCATCGTCAAAGAGGTTGGCCAGCCGGGCCCTGGGTGAGCGAGGGTCAAGGGCAACAGCGGCTGCGGTCACCTTAGGCGCTCCGGAAAACTAGGGCCACATCATGGCCACCGAACCCAAATGAATTATTCAACGCTGCGATATCGCCTGCGGGCAGCGGCCGCGGTGCACCGGCCACAATGTCGAGATTGATTTGCGGATCGAGATTGTGCAGATTGGCAGTCGGTGGCACCAGCCGATCTCGCAGTGCGAGCACCGTGAAGATGGATTCAACGGCCCCGGCACCACCGAGTAAATGCCCAGTCATGGATTTAGTGCCGGTGACCGCGACGTTACCGGTGTGGGAGCCAAGGGCAGCGACAATCGCGGCGCTCTCGGCGATATCGCCTTGCGGGGTTGACGTGGCATGAGCGTTAACGTGCACGATGTCACCTGTGCTCAGGCCGGCATCACTAAGCGCTCCGGCGATGGCCCGGGTGGCCCCGCGGCCCTCGGGATCTGGCTGGGCGATGTGGTGACCGTCCGAGGTGAGCCCCGACCCGCCGTAAACCCCATAGATCTTCGCCCCGCGCGCGGCGGCGAACTCGGCGGACTCAAGCACCATGATGCCCGCACCTTCACCCATGACGAAGCCGTCGCGATCAATGTCGTAGGGGCGGGAGGCGGCCGCTGGATCATCATTACGGGTCGACAGCGCCCGCATAGCGGCAAAGCCCGCCATCGTGATGGGGTGTATCACCGCTTCGGTACCGCCAGCAACCACCACATCGGCCCGGCCCTCTTGGATCATCCGGGCTGCATAGGACACGGCTTCAGCACCAGATGCGCAGGCACTGACCGGAGTATGGACACCGGCCCGGGCCCCGATTTCGAGTCCCACATGGGCCGCCGAGCCATTGGGCATGATCATCGTCACCATATGCGGGGAGATCCGTGATGCACCGCGCTCAAGCAACAAATCGTAGGAGCTGATCAGCGAGATCAGGCCACCCATACCGGTCGCCACCACCGCACCGAGGCGGTCGGGGTCGATCTCGGGGGCGCCGGCATCGGCCCAGGCCTCGCGCGCGGCGACCAACGCCGCCTGCTGCGAGCGGTCGAGCCTTCGGGCTTCATGGGGCGCTAGGCAGCTCGCGGGGTCGACGGCCATGATGCCGGCAATCTTCGAAGGCTGATCATGGGTCCAAGGTTCGTCGATGCGGGCAATGCCCGGCTCGCCCGCAAGGATTGCGCGCCAGCTGCTCGGGGCATCGCCGCCGACCGGGGTGGTCATCCCGAGCCCGGTGACGACTACTTGACGGGTCATGTCCAGCTCCTCGTTCGGTTGTCCCGTGAGCCGCGGGGCTGCATTCAGCAACCCCGCGTTATCACTACTTGGAGTTTGCGGAGATGAATGTGACGGCATCGCCAACGGTCTTGAGGTTCTTGACCTCGCTGTCAGGGATCTTCACACCCCACTTATCTTCGGCCGCGATCACAACCTCGACCATAGACAGTGAGTCGATATCAAGGTCGTCAATAAAGGACTTGTCGAGTTGGACATCAGCAACCGGGACTCCTGCTACTTCGTTAACGATGGCGGCAAGGCCCTCGAGGATCTGCTGGCTCATGTTGTTCCTTTCCTGTTGGTGGTGCCCTTGTTGTTATCCGGGTGTTAATAGCTGGGTGTAGCTAGGGGAGGATGACGACCTGCGCTGCGTAGGCTAAGCCCGCACCGAACCCGATCAGCAGTGCGGCGCCGCCGCTGTGGATCTCGCCGGCTGCGAGCATCCTATCCATCGCCAGGGGCACTGATGCAGCTGATGTGTTGCCCGTATAGGCGATGTCTCGGGCGATCGGAATGTGCGCCGGAAGCTTCAGGGATTTGGCGATGGCGTCGGTGATTCGCATGTTTGCTTGATGCGGGATAAAAGCGTCAAGATCCGCTAGCTGCACCCCGGCCGCGTCAAGCGCCCGGACCGCAACCTTTGGCATCTCGCTCACGGCCCAACGGAACACCTGTTGGCCTTGCATAAGCAAAGTTGGAAAGATCTCACCACCGTGATTGCGGTAGTCAATCAAGGACTGGGTCATGGTGATGGCGTCCTTTTGCGACCCGTCCGCGCCCCAGATCGTCGGGCCGATCGCGGGTGTGTCCGAAGGGCCAACAACAACCGCGCCGGCACCGTCAGCAAAAATAAAAGCACTGCCCCTGTCTTTATGGTCTGTCCAGTCCGAGAGTTTTTCAACCCCTATCACTATGACGTATTTTGCGGTACCACCGCAGACAAGGTCGTTCGCAATTCCGATGCCGTAGCAAAACCCTGCGCAGGCGGCAGCAATGTCCAAGGCGCCGGCATTTACCGCACCTATTCGATATGCGATCTCGGCTGCGGCTGAAGGCGTCTGGTACGGGTGGGTGACGTTGGCCGTGAGTACCATGCCGATCTGCTCAGGTGCAATTCCTGATCTTTCAAGGGCCGTCGCTGCCGCCGCGGCACCCATATCGACCACGGTTTCATCAAGTGCCGCGTATCGGCGTTCGATGATGCCGGAGCGCTCGCGGATCCACTCATCAGAGGAGTCGATATGTTCACAGATTTCAGCGTTAGTCACTACCCGTTCGGGGCGGTAACCACCGACCGACATGATCTTCGCGTACTTGGCCCCACCTGAGGCCTTGATTGCGGAGGTCATCCGGTGCCCTCCTGCGCCACCGGGTGCAAGCGCACTAGGGGTTGACCCGGTGAGACCGGGTCACCGTCATGCACCAGCCACTCGACGACAACGCCACCGTGGGGGGCAAGGACATCGGTGCTGTCACGCAAGGCATTGACTTGGCCTATTACGGCACCCGGGGCCAGTGCATCGCCTACCGGAATTTGCATTGCCTGCCGGAACGTGCCTTTGACGGGTGCGATGAGCAGGCGCCAGGTCGGCTGCGCGCTGATTGGTGAGACGAAACCGTGCTCGGCGACTAACGCCCAAGCCTGATCTAGATCATCCGGGGTCTTCAAGGCCAAGGCCTGCACACCGGGCAGAGCGCGCTTTATCAAGCCGGTCAAGGTGCCGGCCGGTGGAATCTCAATAACCGCGGTGACCCCTAAGTCACCCATTGTCTCCATGCACAGATCCCAACGCACCGGGTTGCTTACCTGCGAGACCAACCTGCGGAGCACTTCGCGACCATCATGAATCACTTGACCATCGGCATTGGACAGTAATTTCAGTCTGGGGTCGTGGGTGGAAATCGATTTCGCATAACTTCCAAGTAGCGCGACCGCCGGAGCCATATGGGCGGTGTGGAAAGCCCCGGCAACATCAAGGGGGCGAACCCGTGAACCTTCGGGAGCGGCGTCACTAAATGCCGCAAGCTGTGACATGGTGCCGGCAACGACAATCTGTCCCGAGCTGTTGATATTGGCCGGAGTAAGGCCATGCTCATTAGCTTTTGCGAGAACTTCTTCGGGGTCGCCACCAAGTACCGCGGACATCCCGGTTTCGGTAACCGCAGCCGCCGCCGCCATCGCCTTACCACGCTCGCGCACGAAAACCATGGCCTGTTCGGCGGACAACACCCCGGCGCCAACGGCAGCGGTTATCTCACCGACGGAATGCCCGGCACCGGCACCGATCTGGGTGAATCCGGTCGCCGGGTGCGGGAACAAACTGAGCAGGGTGACCAAGCCGGCGCCCACGATGAGCGGTTGGGCGATGGCGGTATCGCGGATGGTGTCGGCGTCCGAAGTAGTGCCGTGGGCGATGAGGTCAACCCCGCTGACCGCGCCGAGCCACTCCAGTCGCTCCCGGACCCCGGGTGCGTCGAGCCAAGGACTTAAGAACCCGGGGGTTTGGGCACCTTGGCCGGGGGCCACGACTACGAGCACGACCTTAGCCTTCCGTTTATGCGGTGACTTTGGCACTGTTGGTCGCGCCAATGTCTACGGCCCAATCTTGTAGCAATCCTACAAGAGTCGCCCAAGTGTCAGCCCCAGCCTAATTGTGTAGGAACCCCGGTTATCAGTGGGGCTGAAGCCGGTCAGGTCGGCAATTCGCCGAAGCCGGTACCGCACCGTATTGGAGTGAATGAACAAGGCCCGGGCGGTGGCTTCCAGTGAGGTGGTCTGCTCGAGGTAGCTACTTGCGGTGGCCAGCAGGGCCGGATCGGCCGCCAATGGGGTGTAGATCGCCCGGATCAGCTCGGCCGCGGCGGCCAGGTCACC
>SXGS01062022.1_pt1 | contig 35949 bp, 31 predicted proteins | sample 3174681 | NCBI WGS metagenome assembly SXGS01 (sample SAMN11356861, study PRJNA531348) | freshwater metagenome | isolation source: freshwater sample F1-80 | place: China: Fuxian Lake, Yuxi | collected 2017-12-25
GATGTCGTGGTGCGGCGGCGGGCTGATGAGCCCCACGCCCGGCATCGAGTAGCGGATGCGCGCGATGGTCTCGTCCACCTTGCGGCCGGGCAGCTCCCCGCCCTCACCGGGCTTGGCGCCCTGTGAAATCTTGATCTGCAGCTCGTCGGCGTTGGTGAGATACCAGATGGTCACGCCAAACCGGCCTGACGCCACCTGCTTGATGGCCGAGCGCTTGGACTCGCCGTTGGGCAGAGGCTTAAATCGCTCGGGATCCTCACCGCCCTCGCCAGTGTTGCTCTTGCCACCCAGCCGGTTCATGGCGATGGCGAGGTTTTCATGCGCCTCGGCGGAAATAGAACCAAAGCTCATGGCCCCCGTGCAGAAGCGTTTAACAATCGCACTGGCGGGCTCCACCTCCTCCAGCGGAACCGGCCCGGCATTGGTGCCCGTCTTAAATTCCATGAGGCCGCGCAGCGCGCAGCGCACTTTCGTGTCCTGATTGATGTGGTCGGCAAACTGCCGGTACGAACCCCAGTTGTTTTCGCGCGCGGCAACCTGCAGTATCGAGATCGCCAGCGGATCCCATGCGTGGCGCTCGCCCTCGGCGCGCCAGTGAAATTCGCCGGGGTTGGGCAGCTCGGGCAACCGGTCTTCGTGCCGGCTTGGGAATCCCAGCGCGTGGCGTCGCAGCATCTCCTCCGCCAGCTCGGCCAGGTTCACCCCTTGCACTCGGCTTGCCGTGCCCACAAAGCAGCGGCCAATGACCTCGTCCTTCAATCCCACCGCCTCAAAGATCTGCGCGCCTTTGTAAGATTGCAGCGTGGAGATGCCCATCTTGGCCATCACCTTGAGCATCCCCTTGGCGACGGCCTTACGGTAGCCGTAGACGATGGCCGCGTCATCCTTCAAGGGACCCGCCAGCAGTCCATCCCGGCGCGACTGCCACAGCGCCTCGAAGGCCAGATACGGGTTGATGGCGTCGGCACCGTAGCCCACCAAGAGACAGTGGTGATGCACCTCGCGCGCCTCGCCCGATTCCAGCACGAGGCCAATCTGCGTGCGCAGCGCCTTCCGGACAAGGTGATGATGCACGGCGCCGACGGCCATCAGGCTGCTGACGGGCACCCGGTCGGCGGACACGGCGCGATCGGAGAGAACCACCAGGCTGTACCGGTCGGCGATGGCTTGCTCGGCCTCGGCGCAGATGCGATCAAGCGCGCGCACGAGGCCGGCGGCGCCTTCGCCACGGGGAAAGGTGATGTCGATGGTGCGCGAGCGCCAGCCGCGGTAGTCCATGCCCTTGAGCGCGTGCAGCTCCTCGTTGGTTAGAATCGGGTGCTCGATGCGCAGGCGGTGGCAGTGTTCCTCGGTGATCTCCACCAGATTGCGCTCAGGCCCCACGTAGCATTCCAGCGACATGATGACCTCCTCGCGGATGGAATCGATCGCAGGATTGGTCACCTGCGCGAAGAGCTGCCGAAAATAGTCGTAGAGCATCCGCGGCTGATCGCTCAGGCAGGCCAGCGCGGCGTCGTTGCCCATCGAACCCAGCGGATCGCGCTCCTCCTGCACCATCGGCAGAAGCATGAACTGCAACGTCTCGGAGGTGTAGCCAAATGCCTGGAGGCGCGCCATGAGCGTGGCGTTGTCCAAGCCGGGCGCCTCGCCTGCGGCGGCGATGTCATCAAGGTCGATGCGCTGACGTTGCAGCCACTGGCCATAGGGCCGGCGCGAGGCCAGCTCGGACTTGATCTCGTCGTCGGGAACAAGCCTTCCCTTTTCAAAATCCACCAGGAACATGCGGCCGGGCTTGAGGCGGCCCTTCGCCTTGACGTTGGCCGGATCCACGGGGATGACGCCCACTTCGCTGGCCATGATGACGCGGTCGTCGTGCGTCAGATAGTAGCGGCTGGGGCGAAGCCCGTTGCGATCCAGCACGGCGCCGATGTAGTGGCCGTCGGTGAAGACGATGGACGCCGGGCCATCCCACGGCTCCATCAGGCAGGAGTGATATTCGTAGAAGTCGCGCTTGGCCTGCTCCATCTGCGCGTGCTTCTGCCACGCCTCGGGAATCATCATCAGCACCGATTCCTGCAGGGTGCGGCCGCTCATCAACAGAAACTCCAGAGCGTTGTCAAAGTTGCCCGAGTCGGAACAATCCGGCTCAATGATGGGGTAGAGCTTGCGCAGGTCGTCGCCCAGGAGGTGGCTCTTGAGCGTGCCTTCGCGCGCGTGCATTCCATTGATGTTGCCACGCAGCGGGTTGATCTCGCCGTTGTGGCTCATGAAGCGGAAGGGCTGCGCGCGATCCCAGCTGGGAAACGTGTTGGTGGAAAAGCGCGAGTGCACCATCGCCAGATGCGACTGGTAGTCCGCGTCGCCCAAGTCCGGAAAATAGACGCGCAACTGCGTCGTGGTGAGCATGCCCTTGTAGATGATCACCTTCGAGGAAAGGCTGCAGATGTAGAATGCCTTGGCTTGCTTTAACGTGGAGTCGGTGCGCAGCCGATGGCTGGCGCGCTTGCGGATGATGTAGAGCTGGCGTTCGAAGTCGTCGCCGGAAACCCCGTCAGCGGCGGCCACAAGAAGCTGCAGGATGTGCGGCTCGGCGGCCTTGGCCGCAGGCCCCACGCCCGCCTTGTCCGTCTCCACGGGCACGGTCCGCCAGCCGATGCAACGCTGGCCCTGCTCGGCGATGATGGATTCGACTGCGGCCATGCAGCGGCGCCGTTCCGATTCCATCGTCGGAAGAAAGACGATGCCCGCGCCGAATCGTCCCTTCGCCGGCAAGTCCACGCCCAGATCCTTCCGGGCGACCTTTGCGAGAAACGCCCACGGCAGTCCCGTCAGGATGCCCGCGCCGTCGCCCGTGCTGGGCTCGCAGCCGCAGCCGCCGCGATGATCCATGTTGATGAGCATCGCGATGGCGTCGGAGATAATCTGGTGGCTCGCCACGCCCTTGACATTGGCGACAAAACCAACACCACAGCCGTCCTTCTCGTACGCAGGGTCGTAAAGGCCCTGCTTTCTCGGAAAGCCCGTCTGTGGTTTGCTGCTCATCGCGGTGCTGCGCGTGGCCGATGTGGAACACCCAAGGCCACCGCTCGCGGGCGGGGAGTATAGGGGCGTGACGGCTCCGGGCAATAAAAGAAATCGACTGGCGCGCGAGGGAACGCTTGAAAACCCCGGCGGCTTATCCGGCATTTGAAAATGGCCGTGCGCACGGTTGCAATCGGCCCTTCCCGATGCCATCTTGGCGGCGTGGATCCCGCCAAACCTGCGCCGGCCGGTGTCCCTTTGCCGCTGAGCGAGCGCCGCAAGGAAGCGCTCGCCCGCTTGCTGGCCGATGAGGATCAGATCGTATTTCGTGCTGTGCGCCGTGAGATTGTTTCGCACGGGCCCTCGGTGCGCCCCTGGCTGGCGGGTTTTTCGTTGCACGCCGACCCCGTGCTGCGGCGGCGCGCGCTGGCCATCGTGGAGCACTTCGACCGCCTGGACGCCGACATCGCCTTCAATGTCTTCTGTCTTCGGCACGGCGAGGAACTGAATCTGGAGGAAGGCTGCTGGCTGCTCTCACGCTCGCGGTTTCCCTCGATCAACGTCGAGGCTTACCGAGCCATGCTCGATGGCTATGCAGCAGATCTGATGGGTCGCCTTGATTACGCCGGCGAACCTGAATCCATCATCGCCACCCTCAACGCGTGCCTCTTTGCCGAACAGGGATTTCGCGGCAATGAAGAGGAGTACTACTCGCCCGACAACAGTTATCTGAGCCGGGTGCTCGATCTACGCACGGGCAATCCCATCTTGTTGTGCGTGCTCTACCTCACCCTGTGCCGCCGGCTGCAGCTTCCCGTCGCGGGCATCGGGTTGCCGGGCCATTTCCTCTGCCGGTTCCAGAACGCACGCAAGGAGCTCTTTATTGATGCCTTCAACAAGGGGCGGCTGCTCACCAAGGCCGATTGCGTCAAGTACCTGCGCCAGGCGGGATACGAATTCCACGAGGCGTTCCTGGTTCCGGCCAGCCCGCGCCGCATCCTGCTGCGCATCTGCTCCAACCTGCACCAGATCCACCAGCACCAGGGCGACAAGGCCGAGGCCGAGCGCCTGCAGGGCTACATCCTGGCGCTTTCCAAGTAGCACGGTGCTCCCCAAGAGGGAGGCTACTTCTCGAGGACCCAGATATTGCGGTAGCGCACCGGATTGCCGTGATCCTGAAGGTGCAGGAATCCCGGCTCGGCGCCTTCCTTGAGCGGGGCGGCGGTGGTGGCCTTGGGCAGTTCCACCCGATCGTGAATCTTCACGCCGTTATGCAGCAGGGTGATGCGCGCCGGGGTGAGCTTCTGGCCAGCCGAGTCGAAGGTCGCCGCCGTGAATTCCACATCGTAGGTCTGCCATGACAGCGGCGGCAGGCACATGTTCAGATCGGGCGCCTTGATGCCGTACAACCCGCCGCACTCGTTGTTCTCCCCTTTAAGTCCAAAGCTGTCCAACACCTGCACCTCGTACCGGCCTTGCAGATAGCAGCCACTGTTGCTGCGGCCTTGACCGCGCGCGGCGGGCTGGAAAGGCAGCTGGAATTCCACGTGCAGCATCTGGCTCTGGAACTTGCGCACGCTGTTGGCGCCCTGGACGAGCAGCCCCTCCTCCGTCATTTTCCCCGGCTTAAAAGCGTCGGCATTGCGGCCATCGAAGAGGACGACGGCGCCTGCGGGCGGCCTTGCTCCCAAGGACGGGCTGCGGCGAAGCTGACGCGCGCAGACCACGCTCTCACCACCGGGAGGCGTCACCGACAGCTCACCGCCCGCCAACGACACCTTCCAGCCCTTAACCGGCGCAAAGTCCGCGCGTTCGCCCACCCGTTCGCCCTCCGTTTCCACCTTGGCCAACTTGTCCCAGCCCGCGCCCGGCAGTCCTCCTTGGTGGATCACCGCGCGCAACTTGCCCCCACCCAAGGCGACCACCTGCACCCCCAGTTTTCCGCCGGTGTATTCTCCTTGCAGACGGAAATCCTCCCCGCCCTTTTCCGGATCCAGCTCCGGCGCGTCCTTTGCCGACGCGCTCATGACCAGTGCCAGCATCCAAATCAAAGAGAGTTTCAGGGAAGTGCTCATGGTTGTGGAGAGTTTGGCTCGCGGCGCCTTTCCCCGCAAGCGCCAACATAGCTTACGCCAGCTCCGCGCGCGTCATCTCCTCGATGAGACTGCGAAACGAAGCGCGCGGCGACCACCCCAGCAGCCGCCGGGCCTTGGAGGCGTCGCCCACCAACCGCGCAGGCTCGGCGGGCCTCATGAGGCTTGCGTCGACCCGGACGTGGCCGCGCCAGTCCAATTGCGCGGTGGCAAATGCGATCTCAACCACGTCCTGCACCGAGTGCAGTTCGCCCGTGGCGAACACGAAATCCTCCGGCTGCGGATGCTGGAGGGCCAGCCACATGCCCAGCACGTAGTCGCGCGCGTCGCCCCAGTCGCGCCGGGCGGTCGTGTCTCCCAAAGACAAGTCTTGTTGCCGCCCCGCTTTGATGGCCGCGACGGCCCGGCAGATCTTGCGCGTGACGAACACTTCGCCGCGCCGTGGCGATTCGTGGTTGTACAGAATGCCGCTTGCCGCAAAGAGGCCGTCGGCACGAGCCTGGCGGATGGCTAGGGTGGCGCGGGCCTTGGATTCGCCGTAGATCGTGACCGGCGCGAAGGGCGTTTCTTCGTTCTGGGGAACTTGATCAGGCCGGCCAAACACCTCGCTTGAGGAGGCGAAGAACAACCTCGCGCGGGGACAGTCCTCACGCAGCCCGTGGATGAGGTTGACCGTGCCCTGAAAGTTTACGGCGAGCATCGCCGCGGGGTCTTGGGCGGCCTGGCCCACGTGGCTCACGGCAGCCAGGTGGTACACTTCGTCCGGCGCAGCCGCTCTTAGCGCGCGACCCACGGCCGCCGCATCGGTCACGTCGCATTCGGCCCGGCCCGGGGCGATGACCTCGTATTTCTTGCCGCGCAGAAGTTCCGCAAGGTATGAGCCGTCCTGGCCGGCCGCACCGGTGATGAAGGCACACGGCATGATCAGTCCGCGGGCACCGTGGAAACCGAGCCGGACTGCGCTTGCCGCCTTTGGATGCGCGCCATGTCGGCATCCACCATCAGGCGGACGAGTTGGGCAAACTTGACGCGAGGCTCCCAGCCCAGAACCGACCGGGCCTTGCGCGCGTCCCCGCAAAGCGTGTCCACTTCGGCGGGGCGGTGGTAGCTGGCGTCCACCTCGACATGCCGCTGCCAGTCCAGTCCCACGTGGGCGAACGCCTCCTGTGCAAATTCGCGGACGCTATGAGTCTCTCCCGTCGCCACCACAAAGTCGTCGGGCGCATCCTGCTGGAGCATGCGCCACATGACCTCGACGTATTCTCTGGCGTAGCCCCAGTCGCGGCGGGCCTCGAGGTTTCCCAAATAGAGCTTGTCCTGCAGGCCCGCACGAATGCGTGCCACGGCCAAAGTAATCTTGCGCGTCACGACGGTCTCGCCGCGCCGGGGCGACTCGTGGTTGAAGAGGATGCCGCTTGAAGCGTGCAGTCCGTAGGCTTCGCGAAAGTTGACGGTGATCCAGTGGGCAAAGAGCTTGGCGCAGGCGTAGGGGCTGCGGGGATGAAAGGGCGTCGTCTCGCACTGCGGCGTTTCATGAACCTTGCCAAACATCTCGCTGGAGGAAGCCTGGTAGAATCGCGTGCGCACGCCGGAGCAGCGGATGGCCTCGAGCAGGCGGACGGTGCCCACGGCCGTGACATCGGTCGTGTAGTCGGGGATGTCAAAGCTCACCTTCACGTGGCTTTGCGCGGCCAGATTATACACCTCGTCGGGTCGAATCTCACCCAGAAGGCGCGTCAACCCCCCGCCGTCGGTCAGATCGCCGTAGTGAAGATGCAGGCGAGGATCGCCGGCCAGCGGCTGCAGCCGCTCGGGATTGTCCACACTGGTGCGGCGCACCAGCCCATGCACCTCGTAGTTCTTGGAGAGCAACAGCTCCGCCAGATAGGAACCGTCCTGACCGGTGATGCCGGTGATGAGCGCCTTGGGGGCCATGGCGTTGCGGAAACTGATGGAAGAGCGCCCTCTTGGCAAGCCCATCAACCTTGGATGCAGATTTGAACTTTGCCGCGCCTTGCGCCACTGGTAGCCTCAGCTGCATGACTTGGAAGCAATTGGGGATCCTCTCCCTTGTTTGGGTCGCTGCGTGCACTCCACCTAGCGCGCCCAAAGAGAAGCCGGGTTCCCCTTCCGGCAATGCCACCAAACCCGGTAGCAATGCCACCGCCCCCCGCCCCGTGACCACCCCGCACCACACCACCACCAACCGGCTGGCGAAAGAGAAGTCGCCCTACCTGCAGCAGCACAAGCTCAACCCCGTGGACTGGTTCCCGTGGGGCGAGGAGGCCTTTGCCCTGGCCAAGAAGGAGAACAAACCCATCTTCCTTTCCATCGGCTACTCCACCTGCCACTGGTGCCATGTGATGGAGCGCGAGTCCTTCGAGGACCATGAGGTGGCCGAGGTGCTGAACGCGCACTTTGTCAGCATCAAGGTGGACCGCGAGGAGCGGCCCGACGTGGACAAGATTTACATGACCTTCGTGCAGGCCACCACGGGCGGCGGCGGCTGGCCCATGTCGGTGTTCCTCACGCCAGAACGCAATCCCTTCCATGGCGGCACTTACTTCCGCAAGCCCGACTTCATCCGGCTGCTCCAGAAAGTGGATGAGGTGTGGAAGCAAAAACACGCCGAGATCTCCACTGAGGCCGGCAATATCGCCGAGGAGCTGGCCCGTGTCTCAAAACAGGAACTGAAGCCTGACGCGCAGCTTGCGCCCGGGCTGCTTACCAACGCCGTCGCGAAAATCAAGGCCAGCTATGACCCCCGCCACGGCGGCTTCGGCCGGCGCGCGCCCAAGTTCCCCCAACCGAGCGAGCCCTCCTTCCTGCTGGCCCAGGCCGTCCGCCACAAGGACGAAGACGGCATCAAGATGGTGCTGCACACCTGCGACCGCATGGCCGCGGGCGGCATGTATGACCAGCTGGGCGGCGGCTTTGCGCGCTACTCGGTGGATGAGGAATGGCTCGTGCCGCACTTTGAAAAGATGCTCTACGACAATGCGCAGCTGCTGCACCTCTACCTCGATGCGCATCTGGTGTCGGGCGATGAAAAGTATGCGACCGTGGCGCGGGAGATTGCCGCGTATCTGCGTCGCGACATGACCCATCCTGAGGGCGGCTGGTATTCGGCCGAGGACGCCGACAGCGAAGGACACGAAGGCAAGTTTTACTGCTGGACCAAGGCGCAGGTGCAGCAGGTGCTCTCTCCGGACGAGGCGCGTGTGGCCATCCGATATTTTGGCATCACCGAGACGGGCAATTTTGAAGACCACAGCCATCCCAGCCCGCTGAAGCAACTCAACGTCCTGCACATCTCCGACCCAAAACTCTCGGCCGACGAAGCCAAGTTGTTGGCTACCGCGAAACAGAAGCTCCTCGCCGCACGAGTCAAGCGCGTGCGCCCACACCTCGACGACAAGGTGCTCTCCTCATGGAACGGGCTGATGCTCGGCGCCATGGCCCGCGCTCATGCCGTGCTGGGCGATGAAGACATGCTCAAGGCGGCGGAAAAAAACGTGGCGTTCATCCAAGCCCGGCTTTGGGACGAGAAGACCAAGACGCTCTACCACCGCTGGCGCGATGGCGAACGCGATAGCGTGCAACTGCTCGAAGCCTACGCGTATCAACTGGACGGCGTGCTGCACCTCTACCAGACCACCCTCAAGCCCTCTCACCTCGAGTTCGCCCTGGATTTGGCGCAGACGATGATCAGGAAGTTTTACGACGAGAGCCATGGCGGCTTCTGGCAGGATGCCGGCGCCGCCGATCTCATCCTGCGCGTGAAAGAGAACCACGATGGTGCCACGCCCGCCGGCGGATCGGTGGCCGCTCTGGCCCTGCTGCGACTGGCCGCCATCACCGATCAGAAGGCATTCGCAGAGAAGGCGGAAAAGACGCTGCGGCTTTCAGCGCCATTGTTGGACCGCGCGCCACAGGCTCTGCCCTACATGCTGAGCGCCCTCGACTACTGGCTCAACACCCCGTGGCGCGCCGTGGTGGCCGGCGATCCTGCCAACGCCGATGTCAGCAAGCTCATCCGCGGTGCGCACGGCGTCTATCAGCCCAACAAGGTCGTGCTGGGAACGGCCGGGCCTGTGGAGGAATTTGCGCGCGGCCTCAAGCCGGGCGCCGAGGGCCCTGTGGTGTACGCCTGCTCGGGCACCGAGTGCCAGCTTCCGACGGCCGACATCGCCGTCCTCCAAGGTCACTTGAAGGCGCTGCGAAAGGCACCGGCACCAAAACCAACGGGCCCGGCCAAAGGCGGCCCACCAAGTCCATAATTGGCCCGTGCGCCGCGCCGTTTTTTCTGCTACATTCGGGCAGGTGGAAAGCGAGGTGACCATGAAGTCGACACTCAGATGGGCGATGGCACTGGCGTTGTTGTTGGTGCCCCTGGCAATGGGTGGATTCACAGCCTGCAAAGATCAGCAGTCCTGCATGCACTGCGGCGAGAAGTTTTCCAGCTCCGAGTTGATGGGCCACCAGCTCAGCTGCAAGAAGAACAAGACCAACATGAAAATGAACAAGCCCGCATACTAGCCGGATGCGGGCATTGAAGGCGGCTCCTGGTGAGATTGGGGATTAGATATGGTACATCTCGCGGCCGCGCCGGCTGGCTTCGAATAGTTCCTCCAGCGTGATGCGATCGGCGGCGGCACGGGCTTCTCCACACACATTCGCCCATGCTGCCCGCAGTTCGGGCGGGCCGTCCACCGATGGCGCCGGCGCCTCCACCACCTCGCCTTCAACGGCGCGCACCACGTCGCCCAGAGTGATCTCCGAGCGTGGACGCGCCAAAAGGTAGCCGCCCTGCTTGCCGCGCAGGCTGCGCACCAGCCCCGCCACCTTGAGCTTGAGGAGCACATGCACCAGGCAATTGGCCGTCGTGCCCGCCGCCCGCGCCAGTGTCTGGACCTTCAACGCCCGGCGGCCGCCTGGGTCGCCCGCCAGCATCAGCATCGCGCGCGCCGCGTACTCGCAGGTGACTGGCAATCTCATCGGCCGCCCATTTACGCCCGGCGCGGGCCGGCTCGCAACGCCGAATCCCGGGTCGCCCAATCATGTGTTTGGAGAAACGCCTCCACCGGCGCCTCCACGTTCACCACCTGTCGCGTGAAGGGGTCGCGATAGTGCAATCCCACCGCACGAAGTGCCAATGCGCCCGTCGCATCACCCCGACCATAGAGCGTGTCGCCCCGGATTGGGCAGCGAGCCGCCAGCAGGTGCACGCGGATCTGATGCGTGCGGCCCGTCACGGGGCGCGCCTCGATCAGCGCCCCGCCCAGGCGCCCTTCCAGCACGCGAAAGCCGGTATGCGCCACCTTGCCCGACCGGAGATTCACGACCATGACCCCCTCCCGATCCGGATGCGGCGCCAGCGGCAGAGAGCACATCCATTCTGTTTCACGCGGTTGCCCATCGACGAGCGCCCAGTACACCTTTTCCACCTGGCGCGACTCGAAGAGCCGCGAGTAAGCCGCCATGGCGCGCGGGTGTTTGACAAAGAGCAGCGCGCCGGTGGTCTCCGCGTCCAACCGATGCACGTGGCGCAGGAAACGAAGCCCGCGTGAGCGCGCCCAGTGATCCCCCGCGGCGATGGAGGCATCCAGTGCCAGCAGCAGATTGCGGCGCGTGTTCACCCAGTGCCGTGGTGCCAGCATCCAGCCCGCGGGTTTGTCGAGGACGAGCACGGACCGATCCTCGTGCAGGATGGGAATCCGGGTCCTGCCCTCCAACACGATTTCCATCGGCCGCGCCACGCGAAAGGGGAAGCTACGCCAACGCGATGGACACGCAACGCCGGTCTTTTCGCGTGGCAGGACACGCATCGGCCGGTATCATGTCGCGTGGCCGAAACGCTGGTGGTCAACGAAGTCTACCTGAGCCTGCAGGGAGAGAGCACGTTTGCCGGCCTGCCCTGCGTCTTCGTGCGGCTCACCGCCTGCAACCTGCGCTGTTCCTACTGCGACACCGCCTACGCCTTCACCGAAGGGCGCAAAATGTCACTGGCCGACGTGCTGGCGAAGGTGCGCGAACTGGCGCGGCCCTACACGGACGCGAAAGGCGGGGCACGTCTGCCGCTCGTGGAACTCACCGGTGGGGAACCGCTGCTTCAGCCCGCCGCCTTGCCGCTCATGAGCGCGCTCTGCGACGAGGGTTTTACCGTGCTCCTTGAGACCAGCGGGGCGCTCGACATTTCCGTGGTGGATTCGCGCGTGCGCCGCATCATGGATCTCAAGTGTCCCTCCAGCGGCGAGTCTGCGCGCAACCGCCTCGAGAACCTCCCGCACCTCAAGGCCACCGACGAGGTGAAGTTTGTCATCGGCACACAGGAGGATTACCTGTGGGCCAAATCGCGCATCGCCGAGCACCGCCTCGACGCCCGCTGCCCGCTGCTCTTCTCGTGGGTCGCGCCGCTTGGGCCCCATCAGCAAGACCCGTCGCTCAAGCCCATGCCCGGCGACCAGCACCCTCTCACGCGCCAGAAGCTGGCCGAGCTCATCATCGCCGACGCGCTGCCGGTTCGCTTTCAGGCCCAGCTGCACAAACTGATCTGGCCACCCGACCAGCGTGGAGTCTAAAATGAATCGCGACCAAGTCTTTCGACTCCTCCGCGCCCATGAGTCGCGCAATGTTACCTTTATGGACCCCGCGGGCGCGTGGCCCATCGTTTGGAAACGCGCGAAAGGAGTCCACGTGTGGGACACCGACGGACGGCGATACCTCGACCTGACGGCGGCGTTTGGCGTTGCCAATGCGGGCCACGCCAACCCGAGGGTCGTCCTCGCCGGGCAACGCCAGATGGCGGAGCTGCTTCACGCCATGGGCGATGTCCATCCGCACGAACTCAAGGCACGCCTCGCGCGCGAGCTCTCGCGCCTCACGTTTGAGCGCTGGGGGAAGACAAAGGGCGCACGGCTGACCGGCAAGGTCACCTTTAACAACTCCGGCTTCGAGGCCGTCGAAGCCGCCCTCAAGACGGCGCGCCTGGCCACCGGCAGGCGCGATATCATCGCGTTTGAAGGCGCGTACCACGGTGTGGGCTATGGCGCGCTTAACGCCACCCACCGCGCTCATTTTAAGAAGCCCTTTGGCAATCAACTCGGCCGGTTTGGCCGCTTCGCGCCCTACCCCGCCACCGAGGCCGAGTTGCCGGGAGTCGAGCGCGCCCTGCGCGAGCTCTTTGACACCTGCGCTGTGGGAGCCGTGATCGCCGAGCCCGTGCAGGGACGCGGCGGCATCCGAATCCCGCCGCGTCAATTCCTGCCGATGCTGCGGGGGCTGTGCGACGCGCACGGCTCGCTGCTGATCCTCGACGAAGTTTTCACCGGGTTTGGCCGAACGGGCACATGGTTCGCCTGCGAACACAGCGGCGTGACTCCTGATCTCATCTGCTTGGGCAAGGCGCTCACCGGCGGCTTCCCGCTCTCCGCCTGCGTCGGCCGCGCGGATGTGATGGACGCCGCGTGGCCTGCCAGCAACGGTGAGGCCATCCACACCAGCACCTACCTCGGCCATCCCGTCGGTTGCGCGATGGCCCTGGCGCAGATTTCTGAAATCCGTCGGCAGCGTCTCGTCCCACGAAGCGCCAGCCTTGGTCGTCACCTGCTTGCCGGCCTGCAACGTCTGGGACGCGCAACCGGCATGGTGTCCACACGCAGCTTGGGATTAATGGCGGGCATCGAACTGCGCGGGCGCGGCGGCCCGGCAAACGGCGTGCAGACCATGGCCGTTATCAAGTCGATGTTGCGGGCCGGGTACATCCTACTTCCCGAAGGCGAACACGGCAACGTCATCAGTCTCACCCCGCCCTTGACCATCACCCGCGTCCAACTCGACAGGGCTCTGGCAGCACTGCGCCTTGTGCTCCCATGACGCTCTCAGAAATGAAAGCCCTGCTGGCCGCTGGCGACATCCGCCTGACGCGTTCGCTGGGGCAGAATTTTCTGCACGATGGCAATCAGCTTCGCCGCATTGTCGAGGCCGGCGACCTCTCGTCAGACGACCCGGTGCTGGAGGTGGGACCGGGCTTGGGGCCGCTCACCCACCTGCTCGTGGAGCGCGCCGGCAGCGTGCTGGCCATCGAGAAAGACCGGCGCCTGTTCGACCTGCTTGTAAAACGCTTTGCCGACCGGCCCTCGCTCACCCTGCTGCATGATGACGCGCTCGAGTTTCTACAGCGCGAGCCGCGCGATTGGACGAACTGGAAGCTCGTCGCCAACCTGCCCTACTCCGCCGCCTCGCCCATTCTTGTAGAACTCGCAGGGGCCGCCGGCTGCCCCAAGCGCATGGTCGCCACGCTGCAGTTGGAGGTCGCACGGCGGATCCAAGCCCTGCCGGGCACGCCCGATTACGGACTGCTCACGGTGCTGCTTCAGCTTCGCTACGAACCCCGCGGCTTTTTTCGGATTCCTCCCTCGTGTTTCCATCCCGAACCGGATGTGGACTCGGCCTGTGTCGTGCTGGTGCGGCGATCCGAACCGCTGCTCGATGGCGATCAGTTCCCGCTCTTCAGACGCATCGTGCGGCGCGCGTTCAGCCAGCGCCGGAAAATGATGCTCAAACTACTCAAGCAAGACTGGCCGGCCGCGCGTCTCGAATCGGCATTTGCCGCACTGCGCATGGATCCCAAAGTCCGCGCCGAGCGACTCTCCACAGAACAGTTCGCGGACCTCACGCGTCATCTTGCGACATGACGGACGAGCTCTTTGACATCGTGAACGAGCGGGACGAGGTGATTGGCCAGCGGCCGCGCCGCGAGGTGCATGCCTTGGGCCTCATGCACCGCGCCGCCCATGTGTTGGTGTTTAACTCGCGGGGCGAGGTGTTTCTTCAAAAGCGGTCGGCTGCCAAAGACAACCACCCCGGCGTGTGGGATGCCTCGTGCAGCGGTCATGTGGACGCCGGCGAGGATTACCTCGCGGCCGCGCGCCGCGAGTTGGGCGAGGAGATCGGCCTGCACGAGCCGGGGCCGCTCGATTCGCTCTTCAAGCTCATGCCATGCTCCGAAACGGGGCAGGAGTTCATCCAAGTTTACCGCACGCACGCCGAGGGGCCGTTCACGCTGCACCCGCAGGAAATTGACGAGGGCCGCTGGATTGCGCCCGACGCGCTGGACCACTGGATGGCCCAGCAGCCGGAAGAATTCAGCCCGGCATTCCGTCTGCACTGGCGGCGCGCACGCGAAGCCCCGCGCTGAATTCAGGCCCGGCGCACCACGCCGTCGGCACCCAGTTGGGCCACGATGCCGCTCGTGTCGCGCCGCAGACAAAACTCCACGTCATCGCGAAACTGCGGCAAGGCGAGCAGCCGCCGACCATTGCGCGCCGCCTGCATGGCGCCCATCAGGTCTCCCGACGCGGCGCGCCAGGTGAGACGCGCGATCTGTGCAGAGTCCGTGACATGCGCGCCGGCGTACCGGCACCACAGCAAATCCGCCATGGCGCCCGCGCACAGCGCATCCTCATACGCCGCCTCCTCGAACGTACCGCCGCAGACCAGGATGAGCGACTCGGGCGGGTTGGCCGCCAGCGTGTCCGCCGTGGCCCTGAGGTTTGCGAAGCTGGCAGCGAGAACCCGCGCGGCCCCCGCACAGGCCCGCAAGGCGCGCGTTCCGTTGGTGGTGGTGGAGATGATCATGCGCCCCTGCACTGCCGAGGGCGTGTACTCACGCGGGGAATTGCCCAGATCAAACTCCAAGCCGCCGCTCTGGGCGGCCGTAATGCGCAGGCCCTCCCGCTCGCCCCCCAGCAGCGCGCCGGGGTGATGCGCTCGCAGTTGCAACGCCTCGCCGATGGATGCTGCAGGGACGACACCTGCCGCGCCGTTGGCCAGCGCGGCGATGAGCGTGCTGGTGGCGCGTAGCACATCAAACACCACGCACGTCGTCGCGGACAGGTCGCGCGCGTGCAGCGTCTGAAAATCGGCCGGCGTGAACGTGACGTCGAGCAGGGCCATTCCCTGCCTATTCGGCGGTGATGCGAATCGTGTGAGTCACGGGCACGACGGCGGCCCGGACGGCTGCGGCGAGAGGCGCGCGGGTCTTCTCGGTGGCTGCGGCGATGGCGTCGCGATCGAACTTTCCGTCGGGCTTGCGCGCCGCGAAGAGCGCCTTCATTTCTGGATCCTTGACCTCGTCCACCGTCTTGTACCGGCCGCTGGCCAGATCGTGAAAGATCTGCTTGATCTGCTTGGTTTCGTAGGCCTGTTTGGCGGCGACGGCGGCGTCCACCTTGGCGAACGCATCGCCGAAGGGGTTGGCCGGAAAATCCGCCGCGAGGTTGACCCCCGCCGCGAGCTGCCCGGCGGTGTACATTTTGGATTCCGCACCCCACGTGACTTTGTAGCGCTGGCCGTTGCCGCCCTTGGCAACCAGCATCAACCGGTTCAAGTCCTGATTGAACGGCACCAGGGTCATCAGCGAGCGGATGTTGTTGTCCTTGGCGATGTCGCCGGTGGCGCAAAAGGGATACCGTTGGCTTTTCACGGTGGCTTCGCCGGGCTTGGCCGACACCACCTCGTGCCCGTCGCTGGCCGTCGCCTTGCCCGAATCCAAGTCCAGGGTCAACGTCCCCACCTGGCCATCCAGCCCGAAGGCCTTGAGGAATGAGTAGGCCATGGAGGCCGAGCCGGCCCAGCCCGGATGCACGCCGTCGCCCCCGGCGATGTTAAAGCCGGCACCGTATTTGGCACGGCCGTCCACGCCCGCCTGAAGCATCGGCGCGAACACGTCGGCAAATCCGACGCCTTCCTGCGCAGCAATCTCGATTCCCAGATTGCGCAGCTGGGCGAGGTTCTTGTTTTTCGCCTCCACGCCCGCGGCGTCCCAGTTGGGCTGATTCTTCGTGCCGACACAGCCCGGCGAGCCCTGGATGACCCGGGAACCAGCCCCCTTGAACGCCTGCACGATGGCGGTGGACGACTTGCGGTACCTCTCGCCAATCGCCGGCTCGTAGGGACGGTAGCCGTGGTCGTTCATGCCATAGCAGGTGGTGGCGATGGTGGGCTTAAAGCGCAGACAATCATTGGTCATGCGGCTGAGAAAGCCCGGCGCGGTTTCCCCGCTCCAGCCGTACTGACGCACCGAAATCTCCAGCTGCGGCACGCACGCGGCGAGGTAGGTCTCCATGATCCGCGAATACATTTTCTGCTCCGTGATGGAATCGCCGCAGATGGCCAGCCGGTCGCCCGTCTTGAGCACCAGCCCGGAGGGAGCCGGGGCCTTTGCCAGTTGGTACGCTTCCAAGGTGGCGGCCGCCGGCTTAATGGCCTGCTCTTGCGCGGGAAGCGCCACGCCAATGAGCAGAAGCAGAAGGATGAGCGTTCGCATAAAATGGGTAAGGGGGCGGATTGTTGGCGGAAATCCTTTTTCCGTCAAGCGGCGCGGCGCCCCGTGCGCATGTAATGGAAAAGATACTGCTGCGCGTAGCCGGCATGGGGGCCAAAATACGTTTGAGAAAACCGGCGCAGCCTGCTTTCGCTGGGCCGTCGGCGCGGGAAGTATAGTTCCCGCAGGGCGCGCATCACCCACACGTCCACGGGAAACGCCTCTTGGAAACCGAAAGCAAAAAGCAGCACACAGTCGGCAACCTTGCGTCCCACGCCGGGAAGCGCTTCCAGCGCCGCACGCGCCTCTTCACACGTCACGGTGCCCAGGCGCAGCAGGTCGGGGGAGCGAGCACTCACAAGCCGGGCGGTCTCGCGCAGGTACGGCGCTCGAAATCCCATCTTGCAGGCACGCAGCTCGAGCTCGGTCGCGGCGGCAATTCGTTCGGGCGGCGGAAAGGAAAAGGCCTCCTCGAAGCCCGGAGGCGTGGCCACGCGGTCGCCAAACCGTTGACGCAGATGCGCGAGGATCTGCTGAATCTGAACGATCTGCTTCGTCGAGGAACAAATGAATGCGGCGAGGCATTCCCATGGATCCTGCCGCAGCAGGCGCAATCCCTTCGCGTGAGCCAGCGCCGCGCGCATGGGCGCATCATTGGGAAAGGACGCCACCACGGCGTCCAGATCCAGTCCCGTTTGAAGATAGTCTGCCAGCCACTGCCAGTCCGCCTGTGGCACGGCGGCCGTCGCCACGATCTCCCCGCCCTCACGCTGTTGCAGTCGCACCCAGCGCCGGGCCACGACGCCCTCCCATGCCCCTGCCCTCTCGCGCCAGCCAAAGGCCTGCCCGCAGGAAAGCGTCGCAGGGAGATGGTAATCGCACACGGGAAAGGTCGCCCGCATAAGCCCCCCAAGCTAGTAGGTGAGGATGGAACGGATGGGAAGCCCGGCGAGCTTCTGGCGGCCGTTTAGGAATCCCAGCTCGACGAGGAAACCCACCTCGACCATCTGCGCGCCAATCCTCCGGAGCAGCGCCGCGGCCGCGGCAGCCGTGCCACCGGTGGCCAGCAGGTCGTCCAGCAGCAGCACCCGCGCCCCGGGCGCAAGGGCGTCCACATGCAGGGCGATGGTGGCTTCGCCGTATTCCAACTGGTAACGCTCCTCGAAGGTCGTGTGGGGCAGCTTGCCTTTCTTGCGGATGGGAATGAAGGCCGTGTGCAGGCGCTGCGCGGCGGCGGCGGCAAAAATAAAGCCCCGGGCGTCGATGCCGGCCACGGCGTCGATGCGCGCGCCCTCGTGCGGGGCGGCGAGCAATTCCACCGCGCCGGCGAACAGGCGTGCGTTGCCCAAGACGGGGGTGATGTCCTTGAACTGGATGCCCGGCTTGGGAAAGTCGGGCACGTTGCGAATGGCGGCCCTCAGCTCGTCTGCGCCCACGCCGCCCATGTCAGTGCAGCACCTCAAACTGCTCCACGCGCTCAATCATCTTGCGCAGGCGGTGCAGCGCGATGTTCTGGATCTGGCGCACGCGCTCCCGGGTGACTTTGAATTTGGCGCCGACCTCCTCCAGTGTCCGCTCGGGATTGCCATCCAGACCAAAGCGGTAGTTGAGGATTCCCGCCTCGCGCGCGTTGAGCGTGCCCAGCATCTGCCGCAGCATGGCCGTGACGGTCTTCTCCTCCAGATCCTGATAGGGTGTGTGCTGCGCCTGATCCTCCACAAGGTCTCCCATGCTTTCGGAATCGTTCTCGTCGCCCACCGGCGCGTCAAGCGACATGGGGCGGATGGCCGCCGTGCGCAATTGCGAGACGCGCGAGGAGGTCATGTGCATCTCCTCACCCAGCTCCTCGTCGGTGGGCTCCCTTCCAAGTCCCTCCTGAAGGCGCAGGGCGACGTGGCGCATACGCGAAATCTTGTCCACGAGATGCACCGGCAGCCGGATCATCTTTGCCTGGTTTGCCAGCGCACGCTTGATGGACTGCTTGATCCACCACGCGCCATAGGTCGAAAGCTTGCCGCCTTTGGCGGGGTCGAAGCGCTTCACGGCCTTCATGAGGCCGATGTTGCCTTCGTCGATGAGGTCGAGCAGCGGCAGCCCCAGCCCGTCGTAGTCGCGGGCGATTTTCACGACGAGCCGTAAGTTGGCCTTGATCAAGTGCTGCTCAGCCTCCAAGTCGCCCTGCTTGATGCGCGCGGCCAGCACCACCTCCTCCTGTGGCGTGAGCAGCGGCGTGCGGGAGATTTCGTTGAGGTAAAGATGGATGGCCGAATCGCCGTCGTACGGACGCCCGGCCGGCGCCGCGCCACGGGCTTCGCGGGGGGCGGCGGGCTTCGCCTTGGGGCGAGGGCGTTTCAGGGGTGCCTCGAATGGAGCCGGCATTGAGTGGTCAACAGGGTCTGCAGGGTCTACGCCACGCGGGCATTGGACGTTAAGGCGGCCATTAGACCTCCAAAACCTTTTTAAACTGGGTCAAGTTTCGAGGACGTCTTCCAGTAACCACCAAGTCATCCTCCAGCCGCACTCCACCGATGCCAGGATAGTAGAGCCCCGGCTCGACCGTGACGACCTGGCCGGCCCGGAATACGTCTGTGGACACCGCAGAGATGCGCGGAGCCTCGTGAATCTCCAGCCCCAGCCCGTGGCCGGTTCCGTGGAAAAATCCCTCCATGTGGCCATTGCTGCGCCGGGTCTTGAATCCCTCGGCGGCAAACGTGTCCACAACGGCTTGGTGAGCCGACGCCATGGGCAAGCCGGCGCGAATGCGCGCGGTGGCCGCCTGCTGGGCGCGTCCCACGGCGCCATACATTCGCCGCACGGCGTCGCTGGCGCGCCCTTTCACCACCGTCCGGGTGATGTCGCCAAAGTAGCCGGTCTTGGTCGCACGGGGAAAGATGTCGAGGATGATGGGCTGGTTGGCGCGCAGCGGCCCATGACCGCGCTCGTGCGGGTCGCATCCCTGCTCGCCGCCGGCCACGATGGTATGGCTGGCTACGCCGCCAGCCTGGAAAATCGCACTGCCGATGAGCGCCTGCACACGCTCGGAGGTGAGCACCTCGTTGCGGTAAACCAATCGCCCGTGCCGGTCCACCCGGCTGCGGCGGATGGCCTGCACGGCCTCGGCCATCCCCACCTCGGTCATCGCCACGGCCGCCTTGATCTTGCGGATCTCATCGGGCGTCTTGATTTCGCGATCGGGAAAGCAAGCCCCGCTGACGGGCCGCACGCGGATGCCGGCGTCTTCAAGCTTGCAGGCCAGCCCGTGGGGGAAGCCCTGCGGCACCTCCACAGATTTAACACGATGCTCCTTGAGCACGCGCCCGACCACTTGATGCAATGGAACCGAGCGTGCTCCCTTGCCGCCAATCTTGCGAGCGTAGCGCGAGAGGGAGAGCACACGACAGTGCGGTGCGGCCTTGCGCGCCCGGTCAATCTCCAGATCGCTCATCACCACCAGCTGCCGCCGGCCCAGCTGCAGATAGATGAAAGGGTCGGGAACGAACATGCCGACGGCGTACAGCATGTCCGCATCCTTCTCGCTGTCGGAAATAAGCAGCAGGTTCTTTGGGGGCACGGCCGAAAAGTAGGGAGGCACCCCGCCTGAGGCAAGCCGCATTTAGCAGCCGCAGGCACGGTCGCCTGCGTCGCCCAGTCCCGGCACGATGTAACCGCGCTCGTCCAGCTTGGAATCGACCGCCGCCACCACAATGCGCGATTGGGGGAAATGGCTGCTGAGCGTCCTCACCCCCGCCCTTGATGCGATGACGTGGACAAAGCTGATGCTGCGCGCTCCGCGCTGGCGCAGCAATTCTCCGGCCGCCACGGCGCTGCCGGCGGTGGCCAGCATGGGATCGAGCACCAGCACGTCAAAGCGCCCCAGCCGCGCGGGCACCCGGTCCAGATACCACTCGGGCTTGAGGGTGGACTCGTTGCGGGCCATGCCGATCATCCCTAGATGCGCCTCGGGCAGGAGCGGCCACAACGCGTCAACCATGGCCAGGCCGGCGCGCAGGATGGGCGCGAGCAGCACCGGATGACGCAGCGCCACCCCCGCGGCGGGCATCAGGGGAGTGCGCACGCGCACCGGACGCAGCGAAAGGCCGGCCGTGGCCTCGTAGACGAGCGGCGCCGCAAGCCCGGCCATGAGACGGCGGAACTCCCCCGGCGAAGCGCGGCGGTCGCGCAGGCGGGTCAGTTTGGCCTGGACCACCGGGTGGCGGACGACGATGAGGTGATTTGACACGGGGCCGATGCGCGCAGCATTGCACGCCACACGAAGGGGGCGCAAGGGGCTTTGGAATTGTACCTTGACGCTTCCTAGAGCACGACCTACGCTCTCGCCAAGACAGGATGTGGCTGGTTCGCCAGCGTGGAAAGTCGGAGCAGATCCGGCTTTTTTGTTCCCCGGAAGCGGGGACGCGCGCGAACCCCCGCACCCAGGGGCTAGCTATGAATGTCGAGTTTTTGGCGGTTCTGGATCATTGGGAGAAGGAAAAGGGCATCAAGCGTGATGTCATGATCGCTGCTGTCAATGAGGCGCTGGTGACGGCCGCGAAAAAGGCCGTGGGCCCGGCCCGCGAGCTGCGCTGCGAGATTGACCCCAAGACGGGCGCCATCCATGCCATCGCCAAGCTGGTGGTGGCGGAACGGGTGCAGTCGCGCCACGACGAGATTTCCAGGTTTGATGCCATGCGCCTCAAGGAAGACGCCAAGGTGGGCGACGAAATTGAGGTGGAAGTCACCCCCGCCAACTTCGGCCGAATCGCCGCGCAGTTTGCCAAGCAGGCGCTCATGCAGCACGTGCGCAAGGCGGAAAAAAGCCTGATTTGGGATGAATTCAAGGACCGCGTTGGCGACATCGTGAGCGGGACGGTGCGCCGCTTCGAACGGTCGGACGTGAAGGTGGATCTGGGCCGCTACGAGGCGCTCTTGCCCAACCGCGAGCGCGTGCCCATTGAGGAATACCAGCTCGGTGAACGCATCCGCTGTTACGTCAAGGCCGTTGAGGAGACGCCTCACGGACCGGAAATCATCCTCTCTCGCGCAGCGCCCGAGTTTGTCATCCGCCTCTTTCAACTGGAGGTGTCCGAGATCGCCGACCGCACGGTTGAAATCCGCGCCGTGGCCCGCGAGCCGGGCTTCCGCACCAAGCTGGCCGTCCACTCGCGCGACAATCGGGTGGATCCGGTGGGGGCCTGCGTGGGGTTGCGCGGCCAGCGCGTGAAGAACATCGTCCGCGAGCTGAACAACGAGAAGGTGGACATCATCCGCTGGGATCCGGACATCCAGGTTTACATCACCAACGCCCTGGCGCCCGCAAAGCTCAAGGCCTTCCAGATTGACGAGCGCACCAAGCGTGCGCGCATTCTCGTCAGCGAGGACCAGCTTTCGCTGGCCATCGGCAAACGCGGCCAGAACGCGCGGCTCACCGCCAAGCTCACCGGCTGGCAGGTGGACATCGAGGCCGAGGCGGTGAAGACGGTGACCTTTGACGATCAGGTGGCCCACGCCGTGTCGGCACTGATGGCCGTGCCCGGGCTGGATGACACCCTGGCGCGCGCACTCGTCAGCAACGGATTCCATTCGCTGACTGACCTGCAGCAGGCCAGCGAGGAGGACCTCTCTGGAATCCCGGATGTTGCGGCTCATGCCGCCACGATCGTCGCCGCGGTGAAGGCCGAAACCGAGCGACGCGAATCCAGCACAGCCGTCGTCGCCAATGAACCCGCCGCGATGGGCTAGACCATGAATTTGCCGTGCTGCAACCCTGCCGCGCCATGAACGCGCCGGCGAGAAATCGAGCAGCCCGATCCCATGCCTGTAAGAATCTACGAAATCGCCAAGCGCCTGAACCTGGCGAACAAAGAGGTGTTGGACAAAGCCAAGGTGCTGGGCATCCAGCACGCCAAGGTCGCGTCTAGTTCGCTCGACAAGATCACTGCGGAGTTTCTCGAGCAGGAAATCCTCAAGGAACTCAAACCCTCGGCGGCACCGGTTGTCGAGGCGCCCAAGCCGGTTGAACTCAGGCCGGTCATCATCATTGCGCCGCCAGAACCGGAGCCCGCTCCTCCCCCGCCGGAACCGGAGCCCTTGCCACCGGAGGAATTCCTCGAGCCTGTTCTGGCAGAGGCGACCGCGGCCGAGATTGTGGTGCCGGAAGTTCCCGCCCCTCCCGCATCACCTACATCTGCGGTTGCCTCCCCTGCAACCACTCCGCCCGCGGCCGCCATGCCGGTCGCCGCCGCGCCCGCGGCTCCCGCTCCTCCCCGCGTGGGAGAAAAGGTGGGCTTCATTGATTTGGGAGGGTTTGGAAAGCGCCCGCCACGGCGTGATGAACCGCGAAGAGATCCGCCCCGACGGACCGACATCCGCCCCGACCCTCGCGCCCCGCAACGGTCGGACCGCCCCACCCCAACGGGTCCCGGCGGTGCGGTCGCCAGGCCGGCAGCCCGCCCGACACCCACCGAGCCGCGCATCCTGTTGCCGGCCGACGCGAAGATCATTTCCATCAAGCCCCCCATTGTCGTCCGTGAACTGGCTGAAAATCTGGGACGCAAACCCTTTCAACTCATCGCCGACCTGATGGGTCTGGGCGTCTTCGCCAATCTCAATCAGTCCATCGACGAGGGCATCACCGCCCGGCTGTGCGCCAAATACGGTTTCAAATTCGAGGCGCGCAAGCGCGACAAGGCGGCCAGCCCCAAGCCCCTGATTGAGAAGAAGGTCATCGAGACGGACAGCGGGGACGACCCCAAGCATCTCAAACTGCGCCCCCCCGTGGTCACCATCATGGGCCATGTGGACCACGGCAAGACCACGCTCCTCGACGCCATCCGCAAGACCAAGGTGGTGGAAGGCGAAGTCGGCGGCATCACCCAGCACATCGGCGCGTACACCGTCACCATCCCGCATCACACGCGCAAAAAGGAGATGTACCAGATCACCTTCCTGGACACTCCCGGCCACGCGGCCTTCAGCGCCATGCGCGCGCGCGGCGCCAACGTCACCGACATGGTGATCCTCGTGGTCGCCGCCAATGACGGCGTAATGCCCCAGACCCTCGAGGCCCTGAGCCACGCCCGGGAGGCCGGTGCGCAAATCATCGTGGCCGTCAACAAGTGCGATCATCCCAATGCCAATCCGCAGATGGCGCGCAAGCAGCTTCAGGAACACGGCCTGCTGTGCGAGGAATGGGGCGGCGAGGTGCAATTCGTCGACCTGTCGGCCCTGAAGAATCAGGGCCTGGACAAGCTCCTGGACTCCGTCCTCGTACAGGCCGAGGTGATGGAGCTTAAAGCCAATCCCACCCGCCGCGCCCAGGGCAATGTCATCGAATCAGGCATGGATCCGGGCGGCCCCATGGCCACGGTGCTGGTGCGCAAGGGCACGTTGCGCGTGGGCGATGCCATCATCTGCGGCCAGCACACGGGCAGAGTGCGCGCCATGATTGACGCCGATGGCAACCGCCTCAAGGAAGCAGGCCCCTCCATCGCCGCCAAGGTACTGGGGCTTGACGGCGTGCCCGAGGCGGGCGACGAGTTCCATGCGGTGGAGGATGAGAAGGCGGCGCGCGAACTGGCCAGCGAGCGCGAGGCGCAGTCGCGCAAGGAATTCAACGAGGGGCGCGGCACGGGTGTCACGCTCGAGAACCTCTTTGCCACTCTCGACGCCGAGAGCGCCAAGGTCTTGAAGGTGATCATCAAGGCCGACACGCAGGGTTCCACCGAGGCCATCGTGAGCTCGCTGCGCAGCATCAAGTCCGAGAAGGTCAGCATGGAAGTCATCCATGCCGCCGTGGGCACCATCACCGAGTCGGACGTCAACCTTGCCTCCTCGGGCAAGGCCGTCGTGCTCGGGTTTCACACCAAGCCCGACAAGGGCGTGCAGGACTCTGCCAAGCACCACGGTGTGCAGATCAAGCTTTACAAAATCATCTACGAGCTCGTGGACGAAGTGAAGGCCGCGATGGCGGGCCTGCTCGACCCCGTGCTCAAGGAGGTCGTGATCGGCAGCGCCGACGTGCGGCAGCTCTTCACCCTTTCCAAAGGCAACACGATCGCAGGCTGCGCCGTGTCCAGCGGACGCATCGCGCGCGGCAAAGTGCGCGTCATGCGTCGCGGCAAAGAATTGCACAGCGGAACGGTCCACACGCTGCGGCGGTTCAAGGAAAACGTGGATGTGGTTCGCGCCGGCATGGAATGCGGCATCGGCCTCTCAGGGTTTGACACCTTCGAGGTCGGCGATGTCATCGAAAGCTGCGTGACGGAGAAAGTCGCGCAGGAACTCTAAAGGCCCGCCCATGCCGCCGCTGCGTCAGGAACGCGTCCGCGAACTCATCAAGCGTGCGTTGAGCGAAATCCTGCGCCGCGAGGTGGATGTCCAGACGTATGGGATGATGACCATCCACGACGTGGGTCTGGCGCGCGACATGCACTCGGCCGTGGTCTACGTGGGCATCCTCGGAGGAGAAACGCAGCGCCGTCAGGGGGCGGAATACTTGAGCCAGAACCGCGGACGCCTTCAGTCGCTTTGTGGCAAGGAGGTGAACCTCAAGTACACGCCCATCCTCCAGTTCAAGGTGGACGACTCTGTCGAGCGCGGCAATCGCGTGATGGACATTCTCGATCAGCTGGGGGATCAAGGGGAGCCGGCCCCATGACACGCCGCCTTCAGATCATCTCGCGCATCCTTGAGGCCGTGTCCCAATCGCGCTCCATCTGTATTGTGGGGCATGGGCGCCCAGACGGCGACTGCATCGGTTCGCAAATCGCGCTGACCCTCGCGTTGCGCGGCCAGGGTCGGCGCGTGCAGTGCTGGAATCAGGACCCCGTGCCCGGCAAGCTCAAGTTTCTGGATCCGGACGGGGTGGTGACCATGCCCGTCGCCTCGGTGCGGCTGGACTGCGTCATCGCCGTGGACTGCGCCAGCTACGAGCGCCTTGGCGATCTGTGCGCGCGTCTGGAGAGGCGGCGGCTGCTCATCAACATCGATCACCACGCCTCCAATCACCGCTTCGGCGATCTGAACTGGGTCGTCCCACGAAGCCCCTCCACGGGCGAGCTCATCCACCGGCTGCTGCGGCAGGCGCAGTGGCCCATCACGCCGGACATCGCCAACGCGCTCCTCACGGCCATCAGCACCGACACGGGTTCCTTTCAGTATCCCAGCACGCGCCCGTCCACGCACCGCACCGCTGCCGAGCTGCTCACGCGGGGCGCCGACTCCGCGCGCATCTGCCAGGAGGTGTATCAGAGCTATCCCCTCGGGCGCGTGCGGCTGCTGCGGCACCTGTACAACCGCTTCAAGCTGCGGCATCACAACCAGATTGGCTCCTTCTGGCTGCGCCGTCGCGACTACACGCTGACCGGCGCCAAGCCGGATGATGCCGAGGGCCTCATCGAGCAAATCCGGGACATTGGGTCGGTGCGCGTGGCGTGCCTCTTTGAGGAACTGGAGCCGGGACTGACGCGCCTGAGCCTGCGCAGCAAGACTCCCGCCGTCAACGTGGCCGACGTGGCCGCGCAGTTTGGCGGCGGCGGCCACGGCGCTGCCGCGGGAGCCCGCATCCCCGGCGACGCCCGGAAGGTTGAGCGCCTCGTGCTCGACGCCCTCAAGGCCGCCCTCAACGGCCACCAACATTAGTCCCTTGTATGCCCCGCCCTCCTGCCTTTGACGGCGCGCTGTTGGTGGACAAGCCGGCCGGCCCCACTTCGCATGACGTGGTGGACAGCGTCCGCGACCTCTACCGGATGCAGCAGGTCGGCCACTGCGGCACACTCGACCCCGGCGCCACGGGCCTGCTGGTTCTGCTGCTGGGGCGCGCCACCAAGCTCTCCAGCCGATTCATGGCCGACGACAAAGCCTACGAAGGGGTCATCCAGCTTGGGCTGACCACCGACAGCCACGACGCGCATGGGCAGGTCACGGCCAGGACGGCTGTGCCGCCGCTCACGCTGGACAAACTCAACGCGGCGGCGCGAGAGTTCACCGGAGACCTGATGCAGCTTCCCCCCATGGTCTCCGCCGTCAAAAAGGGCGGCACGCCGCTCTACAAGCTGGCGCGCAAGGGGCAGCAGGTCGAGCGCGAGGCGAGGCTGGTCCACGTGTACCAGTTCGAGTTTAGCGGCTATCAGGCGCCACTGGGGCGGTTTCGAGTGGCCTGCACCAAGGGCGGCTACGTGAGATCCCTGGCGCACGATCTGGGCCAGCGGCTGGGCTGCGGCGCCATCCTTAAACACCTTCATCGCACGCGCTCCGGATCCTTTGAGGTACACGAGGCTCTCCGGCTCGAGGCCCTCCTTGAAACACCCGACGCCCAGCTGCCCGGCTTGGTGGTGCCGCTCATGGACTTGGCGCCGCGGCTCAAGTCGGCATGAGGATTTTCAAAAACGCGCCCGAGGCGCGATCGCCCTCGGGCAGGGTGGCTAGGGTGGCAATTGCCATCGGCCTCTTCGACGGCGTGCATCTGGGCCACCAGCAGGTGCTGCGGCAGACCGTGGCCGACGCGCGCAACCACGAGGCGATGGCAATCGCCGTCACGTTCGACCGCCATCCGGCGGCCGTGCTTTCCCCGCAGTCGGCGCCGCTTTTGATTCAGTCCGACGCGCAGCGACTGCGAACCATCGCCGCGCTTGGAATCGACGCAGCGCTGGTGCTGGAGTTTGATGAGGCCTTGAGCCGCGTGAGCGCAGAGGCGTTCCTCCAACAGTTACTTGAACCACTGGGCCGGTGCGTGAGTGTCTGTGTGGGGGCGCGCTTTGCCTTTGGACACGGGCGCGCCGGAAACGTGGCGCTGCTCAATCAATGGGGCGACCGGATGGGCTTTGCCGTCCACGGCCTTGCCAATGTGGCGCTGGACGGCGAGCCGGTGAGCAGCTCGCGCATACGTCAGGCAATCACCTCGGGCGACTTGGATGCGGCTGACCAGATGCTGGGCCGCGCCTACACTCTGGCGGGAACGGTGGTGGCGGGCGACCGCCGTGGACGCGAATGGGGATTTCCAACCGCCAATCTGGACGTGGCCGGGCTTTGCCTGCCGCCCTCGGGGGTCTATGCCGCGCATGCGCAGGTGGCGGGCCGGACGCACCGCGCGGTCGTCAACATCGGGATCCGGCCCACGCTCGGCGGCATCGCTCCAACGGTGCGCGTGGAAGCCCACCTGCTCGACGTCACGGGCGATTTTTACGGACAGGAGGTTGAACTTTCATTTGTAAAGCGGTTGCGAGACGAGGCGCGGTTTGAAAACGTGGACGCACTCTGCGCGCAGATTTCCCGCGATGTGCAGGCGGCGCGCGCGGCGTTTGAAGACTGACGGTGCCCAAGGGTTGTCTGCAACCCATCGAGGTGCCCCTTCCAATAACTTTCCTTTGCCGGTCAGGGCCGGCCCACTACAGTCCCCGCGATGAACAGGGATACGCTGGCGGCGCTCGAGGCCACGCTGCGGGAGGAGAGTGCCTTCGTGCGCCCGCTGATGGCCGAGATGGGCAAGGTCATCGTGGGTCAGCACTATCTCGTGGAGCGGCTCATCATCGGCCTGTTGGCTGACGGCCACGTGCTGCTTGAAGGCGTGCCCGGGCTGGCAAAAACCCTCGCGGTGAAGACGCTGGCGTCCACGCTGGATCTTAAATTCTCCCGCCTGCAATTCACCCCGGACATGCTGCCGGCCGACGTGGTGGGCACTCAGATTTACAACCCGCAGACCGGTGCCTTCACAACGCACCTGGGCCCGGTGCATGCCAATCTGGTGCTGGCTGACGAGATCAACCGCGCCCCCGCCAAGGTTCAGAGCGCGCTGCTGGAGGCGATGCAGGAGAAGCAGGTCACCCTGGGTGACAAAACCTTCAAGCTGCAGGAACCCTTTCTCGTGCTGGCGACGGAGAACCCCATTGAACTGGAGGGCACCTACCAGCTGCCCGAGGCGCAGGTGGATCGCTTCATGTTAAAACTGCGCATCGACTACCCCAGCCGTGCGGAGGAACGGCGCATCTTGGACCTCATGGCCCGCACCCAGAATCTTCCGCAGGCCTCGCGCGTGGCCAGCGCCGCGCAGGTGATGCAGGCGCGCCGGCGGCTCGACGACCTCTACGTGGACGACAAGGTCAAGGACTACATTGTGGATCTGGTCTGCGCCACACGCGATCCCAAGGCCTACAAGCTGGACATTGGGCACCTCATTCACCTGGGCGCATCGCCGCGTGCCACCATCTTTCTGGCGCTCGCCGCCAAGGCCCACGCGTTTTTGCAGGGGCGTGGCTATGTCACCCCACAGGATGTGAAAAGCATCGCGCCCGACGTGCTGCGCCACCGCGTGACCACCACCTACGAGGCCGAGGCGGCCGAGAAGACCAGCGAGGATGTGGTGAAGATGCTGCTGGACCATCTGCCGGTTCCCTGAAAACCGCGCCATGCTCTCTCCCGAGATCCACGACAAGGTCCGGCAGATCGAGATCAAGACCAGCCGGCTGGTGACCGAGGTGATGGCCAACCAGTTCCGGAGCGCCTTCAAGGGCCACGGCATGGAGTTTGAAGAGGTGCGCGAGTACCAGCCGGGCGACGAGGTGCGGTTCATCGACTGGAACGTCACGGCGCGCATGAACCATCCCTTCGTCAAAAAGTTCGTCGAGGAACGCGAGCTGACGGTGATGGTGGTGGTGGACGTGAGTGCGTCGGGCCGGTTTGGGTCTCAGGCACAGTCCAAGCGCGAACTGGCCGCCGAGCTGGCCTGCGTGCTGGCGCTGGCGGCCAACCGCAGCCAGGACAAGGTGGGCCTGGTTCTCTTCACCGACACGGTGGAAGTCTTCGTGCCGCCGCGCAAGGGCCGGCGTCACGTGCTGCGCGTGGTGCGCGACATCCTGCATCATCCGCCGCGCCGCAAGGGCACGCGGCTGGAGGCGGCGCTGGAATTTCTCACGCGCATCTCCACCCGCAAGGCAGTGGTGCTGCTGCTCTCGGACTTCCTGGATCCCCTGCCCCTCAAGCCGCTGCGTCAGGCGCACCGGCGCCACGACGTCGTGGCGGTGCAGATCACCGATCCGCACGAGCACGCCCTGCCCTCGCTGGGCCGCGTGCTGCTGGAGGATGCGGAGACCGGGGCCGTCGCTGAGATTCACACCGGCCGTGCTGGGCCTCGCGAGGTGTTCGCGCGGGAGCGCGCAGAGGCGCAGGCCGACCTCTCCGTGCAGCTGCGCAATCTGGGCATCGACACGTTTTGCGTGCAGACCGGGCAGGACTACGTCAGATCCCTCTCGCGATTCTTCGAAGCGCGCGCGCGACGCCGGATGCGCCGGGGATGAACGCCACTCTCACCAACGCGCCCCCGGTCCTGCTGGTGGGCCTCAAGCCGCCCGTGGAGTTGCCCGACCCTTGGGCCTGGCTTTGGTGGACGTTGGGTGGCATTGCCGCGACCGCTACACTCGTCGCCGCCGGGGTGTGGATTTATCGGAAGGCAACCCGCCCCCCGCTGCCGGAGTTGCCCCTCGTGCGAGCCCGCAGGCAGTTGCGTGAAGTGCGCGCCCTGCTCGGCGATCCGGCCGCATTCTGTGCGGTCTTAAGCAGCGTCATTCGCGTCTATCTGGAGGGGCGCTTGGCCATGCGGGCCGCCGGTCAGACCACCGAGGAATTCCTCGCGGCCATGGAGGCCAGCCCCCAGTTCAGCGCGGCACAGAGCATTGCCATGACGCAGTTCCTCCGCCAGTGTGACCTTGTGAAATTTGCGCAAGACCGCCCGGCGCGCGAAGTGCTGGAAGGGCTGCACGGCACTGCTGCGAGGCTGGTGGAAGAAACTGCGCCCAAGCCCACCGACGGAGCTCGCCCCGCGCCATGAAGAGCGTGCCCTCACGCGTGGGCTTGCGACTGTTGCTCTGGCTGGCGCCGGTGGCGGCGGGTGCGTGGTGGGTGCGTGGGTCGGGAACGTCGTTCCGCGATCCGTGGTACCTGCTGCTGTTGGCGGTGCTGCCTTTGGCGGGCTGGCTGCGCGGCAGGCGCGGCGAGCCTGCGGCGCTGGTCTATTCCTCCATCACGCTTGTGGCACGGCTGGCGAACCCGCATCCGGCGCGCGCGGGCCAGGTGCTCTCGGCGTTACGCTGGCTCGCACTGGCACTCTTCATCGTGGCTCTAGCGCGTCCCCAAAGTGAACTGGGCGAATCGCGGCGCGAGCCTAGCGGCATCGACATCGTCCTTTCGGTGGATCTCTCCGACAGCATGCTGGCCGATGATCTGGCGCCCAGCCGCATTGTCGTGGCCAAGCAGGTGCTTGAGGAATTCATCGAGCACCGCCCCAACGACCGCATTGGTCTCGTGGTCTTCTCTGGCAAGGCGTACATCGCCAGCCCCCTGACACTCGATCATCCCTTCCTCGCCGCCAGCCTCAAACGGCTGACGGTGGACACGTTTTCCACCAGCGATGAGGAAGGCACCGCCATCGGCTCGGGCATCATGGCGGCGGTGAACCGGCTGGTGGATTTGAAGAAGTCCAAAAGCAAGATTGTGGTGCTGATGACCGACGGCCAAAACAACGCCGGCAAGGTTCCCCCCGTGCAGGCCGCCGAGGTGGCGCGCGCGCTGGGCATCAAGGTGTACACCATCGGGGTTGGCAAAAAGGGAACCAGCCGGCTGCCCCGGCCCAATCCGTTTGTGCCGGGAGGTTTTGTGTACGTGCCCCTCAATGTGGAGATTGACGAGGAGACGCTCCAGAAAATCGCCACGCGCACCGGGGGCAAGTTCTACCGCGCCGAGAGTGCCGACACGTTGCGGCAGGTGTACGACGAAATCAACCAGATGGAGACCACCGAGCGCGACGCCAAGCGCTTCCGCGTCTACCGCGACTTTTTCGCCGAGGTGATCCTCGCGGGCCTGCTGGTGCTCTTGTGCGAACTGGCACTCACCCACACCGTGCTAAGGAGGATTCCATGACCCGCTGGCTCAAACCTCTCGCCCTCTGGGCGGCTTTGCTGGCGCCGGTGTGGATGCTGCTCGGGATGAGCGGGCGCCTCGGCCTCTCATGGAAACAGCCGGCGCGCCTGCAATGGCTGTGGGTGCTGCCCCTGCTGGGCGTCCTGTTCCTTTGGGCGCTCTCACGGCGGGAACGGCTCTGCGCGCTGTTCGTCCAAGCGCGGCTGCTGCCCGATCTGGCCGGCGCGATTTCTCCGGCGCGCCAATGGCTGCGGATGGGGTTGTTGCTCTTGGCGCTCTCGGCTGTGCTGCTGGCGTGGGCGCGTCCGAGGTGGGGCACCGAAACGGTGCGCTCGCAGCAGAGCACGCTGGACATCGTGGTGGCGCTGGACACCTCCGCCAGCATGCTTGCGGCCGATGCTCGCCCCACGCGGCTGGAACACGCCAAGCTCGCCGCCAAGGAACTCAAACGCGCCGCCATCGCCGAGCGCTTCGCGCTCATTCCCTTTGCGGGCACGGCCTTTCTGCAATGCCCGCTCACCACCGAGGAGGAGGTGTTTCGCCAGAATGTCGAGGTGGTGCGCGTGGGCATCATCCCGCAGGAGGGCACGAGCCTCTCGCAGGTCATCGCCACCGCCCAGAAAGCTTTTGTGGATGAGCCGGAGCACCAGCGAGTACTCGTGATTTTTTCCGACGGCGAGGATCATGAGGGCGAAGCACTGGAGGCCGCGCGCAAGGCGGCCGCCGAGGGTCTTAAGATTTTTACCATCGGCGTTGGAACCGTGGCGGGGGATGTGATGTCCATCCGTCCGTGCGCCCATTGCGACACGCAAAACCTGCCCGAGGCACGCACCTGCGAGCGCTGCCACGCGCTGCTGGGCGAGGCGGAGTACCTGCGCGACGCCTCCGGCGCCGTGGCGCACACGAGACTGGAGGAAGCCCTGCTGCGCGACATCGCGCAGGCCGGCGGTGGCTTCTACCTGCCCCTGCGCGGAGAGCAAACAATGCAGTCACTCTACAAAAACGGGCTGGCCCCGCTGGCGGAGTCGGAAGATACTGGCTCGGTCGAGCTGGCGGTGGCGCGCGAGCGTTACCGCTGGCCGCTGGCCGCGGCAATGCTGCTGCTCCTGCTCGAACTGTTCATCCCCACGCGCCGCCGCACCCCGGCGGCGGCCGCCAGTCCGTCGGCACTCACTCCCGCCGCCGTCGCTGCCCTGCTGCTTCTGGCTCCTTGGGCGCACGCCTCGCCTGCGACCCTGTACCGTGACAAGAAATTTGCCGAGGCTGCCGCTGCGTACGAAGCGCAGCTCAAGGATCCCAAGCAGGCTGCAAGGTTCCCGCACCTGATCCACTATAACGCAGGCACGGCCGCCTTTCAGTCGGGCGACTATCACACGGCGCTGCGCCACTTCACAGCCGCCTTGGAGGCCGATGACCTGGCTCTGCAACAACGCGCCTTTTACAACTTGGGCCACACGCACCACCAGCTGGGCGTCCTGGAAACCAAGGTGGAAGGGCGCATCGCCCGATGGGATGAGGCGCTCCAGCATTTTGGGGCCGCGCACCGGTTGGATCCCGCCGACAAAGAAGCCGCCGCCAATCATGCCACCCTGCACAAAAAACTCGCGCAGGAGCTGGCCAAGATTCCCATGGTCGCTTCGCCACTGGCGCTGGGCACGATTCCGGCGATGCGCAAGAAGGACGCGGTGCTGCTCACCATTCACCCACCCGAAGGCTCGCCCCCGCCCGACCGGCCGTACTGGCGCATGCTGGTGTTGGATGAATACCGTCAGGGCGCGGCGCGCGTCAGCGAAAGTCTGGCCGCGCTGGACAGCAGCGCGCTGCGGGGCACTTACCGCTCGGCCCACGGCAACCGCGAACCGGCCGAGGAGGACGCGTGGGCCGGCGAGTGGCGCTTTCAACTCGAGCCCTTGGCCAGCGCGCACCTGCCCGCGCCGGGTCCGTTTGAGACGCTCACCCTGCAGTCGCCGCGTCCCTTCCAGTACAACAACACCGCACTGCACGGGAGGCTGGCCCAAGTGCCGGTGAAGCCTGTGCGTTACCAGCTTCTGGATCCGTTTGGCTCACAGCAAATCTCGATGGCCGACGCCGACCGTCCACTGACAGAGACCCCGCCCGCGCAGGCCGAAGGCTATCCTTGGACCACGCTGGAGCTGGACCTCACCCCCGCCGAGCGGCGCGAACTGACGGCGATGGTCGCTCAGGTGCTCAACGGCCAGACGCTGGACGTTGCCGCCTTTGCAGAGGCCGCCATGGCGTGGCTGCATCGCCAGCATCCTCTCGCCGAAGAGAGCCGCCTGCCCTCCGGCGAAGGCGACCCGGTGCTGCGCTGGATGAAGACGCGCGAACCCGGCGCCAGCGACCTCTTCGCGTTTGCCTTCCAATTGCTCTCGCGCGCCTCGGGCAATCCCGCCCGCGTCGTGTGTGGCATGGTGGGTGCCGACCACGTGGCCGCGCAGAAGCGGCATGTGGCGCACTACAAGCATCTGCACGTGTGGAACGAGGTCTTCACGGGCACCCACTGGCTGCGCGTCGACCCCGCGCCACCCGACAAGAATTCCCAGCCTCAGAACGGAGAGGGCAACACGCCACCGCCGCCCAATGGCCAGCCGCAGAACCCCAACGGGCAGTCTCCCAACACGCCTCAGGGTGAGCCGCAGCCGGGCGGTCAGCAGCCCCCCGAGGGCAACAAGCCCGAACCGGGCGACTCCAAGCTCACCCCCAACGAGGCGCGCGAACTTTTGGAGGCATCGCGCGATCAGGAAAAGCCGCTGGTGTTTCCGCCCGGCGGCAGCGAACTGGGCCAGCGCTCGCGCCCCCCGCGGCGCCTGCTCAAGAACTGGTGACATGTACTCGCGCCTGCCTTGCTGCGTCAGCATTCTTGGATTGGCATGCCGCCTTTCCGCACAGGTGGATGACGGGGTCGTGCGCAACGACTTGGCATTTCTTAAGGTGGTGATCCCCGCCGGTGAGGTGTACCGCGGGCAGATGTTTCCCGTGGACATGCAGGTTCATTTCCCCGGGCACTACGGCCGGCGCATTGACATCAACGAATTGCGCAATCATCCGCCCCGCGCCCGCACCGAGGGCATCCGCTTTCTCCTCAACCGCTCCCTGTTCCAGCCCACGCAGCAGGCGATCGCGGGCCAGGTCTATCCCATTTACCACTACCGCGACGCGGGCGTGGCCACGCGTGCGGGCAAGCTGGAGCTGCTCTTTAACACGGAGCTGGTGCTCGACGACTTCACGGAGGTCATCCCGCGCCAGATCAAACTCAAGCTGGCCAGCCCGGTGGTGCCGCTCACGGTGCTGCCGCTTCCCACGCAGGGCAAACCGCCCGACTTCAGTGGCGCTGTGGGCAGCTTCCAGCTCATCGTCGAGGCCGACCGCACGCGCGTGGAGGTGAACAATCCCGTCGCCCTGACCCTGACGGTGCGCGGCACCGGCCCGCTGGATTTCGTGCCCTCGCCCATGCCGGCCAATGGCTGGGAGGGTTTTCGCGTGGATGCGCTCAGCCCGCGTCTGGAGACCGGCGTGCTCGATCTCGCCAGCATGATGGTGTTCTCCACAAAAACCTTCCCCTTGCGACTCTTGCCGCGCGCGCCGGGACGCCAAGCCATCGCGCCCGTCCGCTTCAGTTGGTTCGACCCGCAGAAGCAGTCCTACCACACGACCACCTCACCCGCCACGCCGCTGGAAGTATTTGGCGACGCCCCCGCTGATCCGCCTGAGCCGCCGGAAGGCAAAGCGCAGATCACACCCGCGGCACCCAAGCCCACGCCCGAATCGGCCCTGCCACCGCTGCGGGCCACCCTCGGCACACTCGCGGCGGCCCCCACACCGTGGTTGCGAGAGCCGTGGTTTTTTGGGGCGCAAGCCCTGCCGCTTCTGGCCATGGTGGGTGCGATCGCATGGCGGCGGCGGCTGGATTTTCTGGCGGCGCACCCGCGGCTGGTCCGGCGGCGCCGCGTCGCCCGGCTCCTTCGGCAGGGACTCCGAGAGCTGCACCGACACGAACAAGCGGGGAATGCGCCGGCGTTTTACGAATGCGCCATCCGTCTGCTGCAGGAGCGCATCGGCGAACGGCTCGACTGCCCGGCCGGCGGCCTCACCGAGGCCATCGTGCCCGCGGCGCTCGCCACTCGCCTGCCTAGCGCGTCGGCCGACTCCTTGCGCGCCCTGTTTGACTCAGCCAATCGCGTGCGGTTTGGCACGGGCTTTGCCACAGGTTCGCTTGCGCAAGCCCGCGCGCAATTGCAATCGGTGCTCGACGCTTTGGAGGCGCTGGAGGCGCCGCGCGATGCGTCCTAGCCTGCCCTTGCTCCTCGTGGCGGGCTGCCTCAAGGCGGCGACACCGGCCGATGCGCTCTTCGAGCAATCCCACGAAGCATTTCGCGCCGGCAAATTTGCCGACGCTGCGGCGAGGCTTGAAACGATTCTGGCAGAGCATGGCGCCTCCGCTGCGGTCCACTTGAACTTGGCCCACTCCTATTTCCAACTCAGCACCGCGACGGGTGCCGGAGCCCCCCGACTGGGTTGGGCCATTCAACACTGCCACGAGGCGTTGCGGCTGGCGCCGCGGGATGAACGGGGGGCGCGCAC
>SXGS01556400.1_pt1 | contig 35858 bp, 32 predicted proteins | sample 3174681 | NCBI WGS metagenome assembly SXGS01 (sample SAMN11356861, study PRJNA531348) | freshwater metagenome | isolation source: freshwater sample F1-80 | place: China: Fuxian Lake, Yuxi | collected 2017-12-25
AATCCGCCGAGCGCGAGGATCGATCCCACCTAGAGATCGATGCCGCCGCAGATCACGATCATCGTCATGCCGAGCGCCATGATGTTGATCACCGCGGTCTGCCGCACGACACTCGACAAGTTGGTTTCGGTGAGGAAGTACGGAGAGCCTATCGACAATCCGGTGAACAGAGCGATGAGCGTGAGAAACGGCAGCAGCTTTTGCAGCGCGGGCGCCTTGCGGATCACTGGACCACCTCCGGCGCGGCCAGCCGCATGATCTCCTCTTGCGTTGTCTGGCCGGGAAGTTCGCCCGAAATGCGGCCTTGGCGCATGACCAGGATTCTGTCGGCCACCTGCAGCAGTTCGGGCAGTTCGGAGCTGACCATGAGGATCGCCGCTCCGTTGCGGGCCAGTTGCTCCATCGTCTCGAATACCTCCACTTTCGCGCCCACGTCGATTCCGCGCGTCGGTTCGTCGAACAGAAACACGCGCGCGCCGCGGGCCAGCCACTTGGAAATGACGACCTTCTGCTGATTGCCGCCGCTCAGCCGGCCGGCCAATTGCCGCGGCGATTCGGCCTTGATGCGCAACTGTTGGATGAACTTTTCCGCGGTCCGCTTTTCGGCGGCGTGATCCAGAAAGCCTCCCGCGCGGCTGACCAGATCGAGGCTGGAAATCGTCATGTTGTGGCTCACCGGCAGATCGCGCGCCAAGCCGGCGCGTTGGCGGTCCTCGGGGATCAAGGCGAGGCCGGCCGCCACCGCGTCGCGCGGCGACCGGGGCCGGTGCGCGCGGCCCATCACTTCCACCACGCCCGAGTCCACCGGATCCAGCCCGAACAAGGCGCGGCACAGTTCGGTGCGGCCCGCGCCGATCAAGCCCGCCAGACCGACGATCTCGCCCGCGCGCAGTTGGAAGCCGATGCCCTCCAGTTGCGGCCGGCGCGACAGCCCTTCCACCCGCATCAGCACGTCTCCGGGAGGCAGAGGATCGCGGCGGCGAACGGCGCTCAGTTCGCGCCCCACCATGAACTGGATCAGCCTTTCCTTCGACAGTTCGGCGAGCGGCGCGGTGTGCACCGTTTCTCCGTCGCGCAGAACGGTGACGCGATCGCCGATGGCTCGCAGTTCCTCTAGCCGGTGGGTGATGTAGATGACGCCCGCGCCGCGATCGCGCACCTCGCGCACGATGCGGAACACCTCGCGCGACTCGGCATCCGATAACGAAGATGTGGGTTCGTCGAAAATCAGCAGCGACGCCTGGCGCTGGATCGCGCGGCAGATCTCCACCAATTGCTTGCCCGCCGGACTGAGACCTTCCACCTTGCCTTCGGCGCGCAGCGGAAAGCGGTGGCCGGCGATCACGCGCGACGCCTCGGCGTTCATCGCGGCGCGGTCGACGAATCCGAGGCGCGTGCGGGGTTCGCGCCCGAGAAAGATGTTCTCGGCCACGGTGAGGTGAGGCGCGAGCAGGGACTCCTGATGCACCATGGCGACGCCGATGGCTGCCGCGTCGGCGGGGCGGGGAAGGTGGACCTTGGACCCGTTCCATTCGATGTCGCCCGCGTCGGGCGGGGCCATGCCGGCCACCGCTTTCATCAGCGTCGACTTGCCCGCTCCGTTCTCGCCCATCAGCAGGTGCACTTCACCCGATTGCACATCGAGGTTGCCATTTCGCAACGCGGCGATGCCCCCGTAACGTTTCTGAATTCCGCGCAAGCGCAGGAGCATGGAAACGTTTTAGTGTAGCGCTACCGGGCCAGCAGCGTTTTCCGCAACCAGTCGAGCGCGGCGGTGGCGGCGATGGAGCGCACGCGTTCGCGATCGGGGAAAGAGAAGAAACGCCGCGACTCCACGCCCTTGGCCGACGCCAGTCCCACGAAGTAGGTACCCACTGGGTTCTGTTCCGTGCCGCCGCCGGGGCCAGCGTAGCCGGTGATCGAAATCGCCCAGTCCGAGCCGGTCTTGTCGCGCGCGCCCGCGGCCATCGCCTCGGCGACGGGTCCGCTCACCTCGGTGTGGCTTTCAATCAACCCGGCCGGCACGCCGAGCAGCGCGGTCTTCATGGCGTTCGAATAGGTAATGAACCCGCCCAGGAACCACGCGCTCGAGCCGGCGTGAGTCGTGAATCGCTCGCCCAGTCCGCCCCCGGTGCAGCTTTCGGCGACGCTCACGGTTTCGCCGCGCGCGCGAAGAATCCGGCCTACCGATTCCTCGAGGCTCGCGCCATCGTCGGAGTAAACGCGGTCGCCGAGAAGCTCGCGAATCCGTGGAGCGACCTCGGCGATCAATGCGTCCGCCTCCGCCTGGGTTCCGCAACGGGCGCGCAGGTGCACCTCCACATCGCCGGGTTTGGCGAGCACGGTGGTCACGGGATTGGTGTATTTCGAATAGACGGGCGCGATGGTTTGATCGAGATCCGATTCGCCCATGCCGGCGACTCGGAACCACGCCGTGGCGATGTGCAGGGGCGGAAGCATGCGGCGCAGCCGGGGCTCGACGTGATTGGAGTACATCGGCTTCATCTCGCGGGGCGGACCGGGAAGCAGCGCCACCGCGCGCGACCCGCCGAGATCGAGCCACTGGCCCGGCGCGGTTCCGTTGGGGTTCTCGAGGGCTTCGGCTCCATCGATGAGAAACGCCTGCCGCTTGTTGTTCTCCGCCATCGGCCGCTTCATCGAAGCGAAGCGCTGGGCCACCGCGTCGAGCAGTTCCTGACGGAACGACAGTTCGCGCCCGGCGGCGGCCGCCACGCACTCGCGCGTCAGATCGTCTTCGGTGGGGCCGAGTCCGCCGGTGACGAGAACCACGGGAGAGCGCTCCATCGCCGACCGCAGAACTTCGGTCAACCGGTCGCGGTCGTCTCCCACAATGGTTTTCATCACCACTTCGACGCCCAGGCGGTTGAGATTGTCCGTGAGCCAGAGGGAGTTGGTGTCGAGCCGCTGAGGGGTCAGCATCTCCGACCCCACGGCGACGATCTCGGCGTTCATGCTACTCCATGTTGCGCATCGGCAGCCCGTGCACTCCGGCGTCCAGCCGGTACAACGCGCCGGTGGTGGTCACGAACATCCGGGTGGAATGGCCGAAGGCGAGACCCACGATGTTGGGACCCGAGAGGAACAGGTCCGCCGAGCGATCCGGAGCGATCCGCACGATTCCCCGGCGTCCGCCGAGCGAAGCCGCCACATAGAGCCGGCCTTCGTTGTCGAACGCGAGTCCCTGGGGACGGCCCAGTCCCCGATAGAAGACTTCGACTTCGCCGGCGGGCGAGATGCGCTGCACGCAGTCGAAACTCGACGTGGTGGGCCCGGTGAGATAAAGGTAGCCGTCCGGGCCGAACGAGATGTGATAAGCGGCTATCGATGGCTCGACCGCCGCGAAGACGTAGATCTGGCGGTTGCGCCCGACCTTGAAAATGGTCCCCGAGCGGTCGCCGACGTAGAGGTTTTCCTCGGCGTCGAAGGCGAGGCCAGTGGCTACGCCCATGCCCTCGACGTACACCGACATGTGTCCCTTGGGCGTGGCCTGATAGACGATGCCGTCGTAGCGCGAGGTCACGTAGATCTGCCCTTCGCGGTCGATCGCCAGGGCGGTGGCGTTCATCAGGTCCGACAGGAACGGCCGCATGTTGCCGTTGGTGTCGATCTTGAAGACCGAGACCGGCGTCTTCTGGCCGCGGGACCCGGAGAACGTGGTGTAGACGTTGCCCTGGAAGTCGACCAGGGGGCTGCTGACCGGATGCAGCGAATCGGCGATCTGGAGGCCGATTTCGCACCGCCATGGCGCGCTGCGATCGTCGTCGTTTTCGACGACGAGATCGGTGCGGGGCGTGCCTTCCGGCACCCGGGCGATGATGAACTCGTCCGACCCGACCAGAATCGGCGCGGTCACGTCGCCGAACATCACGCGCGGTTGCGCGGCGCCCGCCAGTTGCGAGCCTCGTATTTGGAACTCGCCCCCGGGAATCGCCGCCAGAGGCGCGACGTCCGCGATTTTCGGTTTCTTTGGTTCAGCCATTCTCATACCAGTTGGAGCCATCCGGCAATATACAAGATTAGCGCGGCGTAGACTCCCGCGCCCAAGTCGTCGGCCACGATGCCCGTTCCATTCGGAAGCGACTCGAGCCGCCGGACAGGCCACGGCTTCACGATGTCGAACAACCGGAACAGGCCGAACGCCAGCGCCCACGTTGCGGGACCGAAGGACTGAGCGCCGGCCAGTGTCAGCCATTGGCCCAGAACCTCGTCCACCACCACGATTCCCGGATCTTTCCTGCCCGCTCCTCGAGCCGTTCCCGTGGCCGCCCAGATGCCAACCGGCGTGGCGGCGGCGGTCAGCGCCAGGAATTCCCAGCGGCCCCATCCGAGCCACGCGTGCAGCGCGATGGCGATCGCCAGCGCCGCGGCCGATCCCACGGTTCCGGGCGCGGCCGGGGACAGTCCGCATCCAAACCAGGTTCCGATCAGCCGGTCAATCTTCATCGAGCTCGTTTCGAACCACGACTTCGTCCTCGTCGATGTCCTCGAGGGGCGACGAGATCGTGTACTTCTCCGTGGCCCAGTTGCCGAGGTCCATATTACGGCACTGGCTGCCGCAAAACGGCATGTCCGGGTGTTCCAGCGCGACCTCGGCCTTGCAGATCGGACATTTCATCGGCGGGTCTCCACCTACTGGCCGCGCGAAATGAGCGCGGTGGAGTGGCTGGAAAGGATCGGGAAGAGCGGCGGAGCCGGCGGTGGCGGAGCGGCCTCGGGAGCGTCCACGATCTCGCCGACCAGATCGTAGTCGTGCGCCCCGGTGACGCGAAGCACCCGGATCTCGCCCGGCCGGATCGGGAGTCCGTTGTCGTCGTTGATGTAGCAAACGCCGTCGATCTCCGGCGCCTGCGTGGTCATGCGCGCCTCCCAGAGCAGATCCGTCTCGCTGGAGGGACCTTCCACCAGCACCGGAAACTCACGGCCCACGAGCTTGCGGTTGTTGGCGCGCGAGATCCTACGCTGGATCGACTGCAGACGGCGCTTGCGGTTGTAGATGGTCCGCGCGTCCACCTTACCATCCAAATGGTAACTGGCGCTGGTATCTTCGTCGGAGTAGGAGAACACGCCCACCCGGTCGAGCTTGGCCGCTTGCACGAACTGGCACAGTTGCTCGAAATCGGCGTCCGTCTCGCCGGGGAATCCGACGATGAAGCTGGAGCGGATGGCAACCCCGGGAATCGTGGCGCGGATGCGTTCGAGGATCTTCAGGAAGAAATCGCCGTTGGAGCCGCGCTTCATTCGCTTGAGCACGTTTCCGGAGGCGTGCTGCAAGGGCATGTCGATGTACTTGACGAGCGAATCGTTCGCGGCGATCGTCTCGAGCAGGGCGGGCGATATGCGATTCGGATAGACGTAGAGCGTGCGGATCCACTTGGCGAACGGCGTCTCGATTCGAGCCAGCCGCCCCATCAACGCCGCCAGGCCATCTCGCAGGCCGAGATCCTCGCCGTAAGAAGTGGTGTCCTGGCCGATGAGATTGATCTCGCGGACGCCCTGCGAAAACAGCCGCTCCGCCTCGGCGATCACCGATTCGAAGCGGCGGCTGCGCATCTTGCCGCGGAACTGCGGGATCACGCAGAAGGTGCAGGGATGGTCGCATCCTTCGGCGATCTTGACGTACGTGAAGTGGCGCGGCGTGGAGAACACGCGCGGCGACAGGTCGTGATAGAGGTAAGGCTCGGCCGGCGCGGCATCGAGAGGCAATCCTTCGCACGCCGCGGCGATGCGGTCCACCTCGTTGGTGCCGACGATGGCGTCGACCTCGGGGAGATCCGCGCGAATGTCGCCCCGGTAGCGCTCCACCAGGCAGCCGGCGACCACCAGCCGTTGTGCCTTGCCCTCCGTCTTGTAGCGGCCCATCTCGATGATGGTGTCCACCGATTCCTGCTTGGCGGGATCGATGAACGAGCAGGTGTTGACCACGATCACGTCGGCCTCTTCGGGCTTCGGCGTGAGTTCGTGGCCCCGCGCGGTTAGGTGACCCATCATCACCTCGCTATCGACGAGGTTCTTCGGACATCCCAGACTGACGAAACCGATCTTCAATACTTCCAGGATACCGCGCCGGAAGGCCGCGCCACCGGGTTTTCCTTGTATGATCGAGGAACGGATGGAAGCGCTGGACTATGCTTACCGGTACGCGCGCGAGTCGGCTGTCGAGCCCGGGCCGAAGGGTCCGCGCCTCCGGCTGGCGGCCGCCGAGGCTCGCGAGACGCCGTTTTTCTCCGGCCGGTTGGAGTCGCCCCGCCGCACGGCGGATCTGCTGCTGTGCGTGGCGCATGTCGCCGGCGCGCGCTTCTACACTCCGCCGAACATGCTGGCGCGGCTGATCGCGCTGGCCGATCCACTGATCGTCAGGGGCGGCGAGTTCCTCAGGTTCGAGTCGTTCTCGGCCTGCCGCGGCGTCTATTGCCGGCTGGATCTGCCGCCGCAGGCGCTCGAGGCCGAGGCCGCTCGCGAAGGCTGCACCAACGTCGACTTCAACGCTCCGATGCGGACCGCGCTGACCCGTATTCGGGACGGCGACACGGTACGGATCGAGGTGGAGGCGGGTGGCGTGAGCCTCGAATCCGAGCGCGCGGCCGCGGTGGAGAGAAAGGTCCAGTTACCGTTGTCCTGGTTGCGCGGGTTTGCTTCGGTTCAAGCGGCGCAGGCGGAGATGTCGGAACGGTTGCGGATCTCGGGCGCGGAGGCGTTGCGGCTGCTGCGAGACACTCCCCGGACCAGGACGGGCGGACCCGTTTTCGTGAGCCGGGCCGGGAGCGGCGCGCGATTCTCGACCACGGGCGGCGCGGATTCGGTTCGAGTGGGCGGAATCGAGCGGCTGAAGGCATTGACGGAAGCGTTGCGGCACGCGCGATCGTTGCGCGTCTTCGCGGCGGACGACGGGTCGACGGCGTGGCTGCTCGAGACGCCGGACTCGCGCCTCACGATGGCGTTGAGCCCGGAGCCGTCGCGCGGCTTTTCCGGAGAGGGGAAGGCGCTGATGGATCTGGCGGCGCCGGCGCCGGACCACGCGGTCGCGCGTCTTCGCGCGGCGGACATCGCCGCGATGAGCGCGGGAATGGCGGGATTCGATCTGGCGGAAGGCGCGCCGTTCCGGCGTTGGCTGCCGTTCGATACTGGCACGATCGAGACGATGTATCCACGGCTCCGCGACGCGCGAGAGCTGGTGCGGCAGGGGCGGGTCCGGATCGAGAACGGCGAGGCGTGGGTGGCGGGATCGAACGCCACTTATCCGGTTCGGCGCGCCGGCGGGAAGTGGCGGTGCTTGTGCCCGTGGTTCGCGCGCCACGGCGTGGAGAGAGGTTACTGCAAACATATTCTCGCCGCGAGCATTGTCCTGGAAGGAGAGTCGTCGTGACCGGCGCGGAACGGAAGGCGGCGTTCCAGAAGGCGTTGCAAGCGGGCGACGAGACCGCCATCGCCCGTTCGTTGGTGGGTGCGAACGAAGCGGAGCGGCAGGCGCTGTATCCGCTGGCGGCGGACTGGGACAAGCAAAACGAATTGAAGCTGGAGCACTTCCGGAACAACAGCTTCCTTTCCGTGTCCGAGCGCCGGACCGCGCTGGGAGCGGCGCTGCTCGGAACGGCTACGCTTGCCAGGATCAAGCGCGTCAAGTTCGCGCCCTCCAGTTCCCAGGCGAAGTTCGACATCTTGTCCGAACGTAAGCCCGATTGGTTGGAGGACTGGGCCGGCCGCGAACTCTCGGACACCAACCCCGATTGGATCGCGGTGCGGATGCTGGTGCGGGCGGGCTGCCTGACTCGGCCCACCGGGCACGACTATATTTCGGCGATGGTGCAGCGGCTCGCGGGCAACGCCCCGGAGCTTCTGCGGGAGGACCCGGACCTGCTGAACCACGAGGTCTGGCGGATGTTCGAAGTGGAAGGCGGACAACAGAGCAGCCTCGCCGCCACCGATAAGTACAGAGGCCGCTGGACGGAAGCGCTGCTCGAGTGCGAGGCCGATGGCCGCCTGTCGCGAGAAAAGCTGCTCGACGCGAGCCTGGCCGCGCTCGATCGCGACTTCGCTCAGTTCCGCGCCGGCTGGTACTCGCGTTTCCACGAAGAGCTGCGCCCGTCGCCGGCCGAACGAGCCCAGCACGCGGAGAGCTATGCCGTGCTGTGCGCGAGCCGCATCGCGCCCACGGTGTCTTTCGCCGTCAGAGCGCTGGCCGCCATCGACGGCGATTCGGGCCTCGATCCGGCGCTGGTGGAAGAATGGCTGCCTCGCGCGCTCGGGTGCCGCGACAAGGGTACGGCGGAGAGAGCGCTGGTTCTTCTGGCCAACGCCGGCAAGAGCGGCGCGGACCGGCGGGCGCGGATCGCGAGAGCGGCAGCCATTGGACTCTCGAACGAATCGCTCGAAGTGCAGGGGCGTGTGCTCAATCTGATCGCCGCGGGCGCGCCGGACGAGGTGGACGCCATCGTCGAGCCCTATCTCGACACGCTCGCGGCGTCGGTGAAGGCCCGTTTACGACAGCCTCCGTCGCGTCCCGCGGGCGCGCCGGCGGTGGCCGAAGCGGTGGCCGGAATCGCGCCCATCGGAAGTCTCGACGAATTGGTGGAGACCTTGGCGATCTTGCTGGAGAACCAAGGGCCGCCGGAATCGATCGATCGCGCGCTCGCCGGAACCGGGACGATCGGCGTCGAGCGGCCGGCCAATTTCGCGCGGCTCGTCGAGCCCCTTATAAGGCGGGCGAGCAAGATCGCCGCGTCTTCGGATCGGCCACCGCTGGCCAAGGCCTTGGCGTCATTCACGTTGGCGTGGACCACGGGCGAGCCGCAACCCGCGGTGACCTATCCCCCGAGTTCGATTCCCGAGTTCCTCCTGATGCGGTTGCGGCTCCATGCCGCGGCGGCAGCGGCGCGGACTCCGGTTCCGCCCCTCGCACTGCCCTGCGATTCAGCGGGTTGGATCGATCCGCGAGTGCTGGTGGAGCGGCTGAAGGCATCGGGCATACGAGACCTGCCGGAAGGCCGCTCCGCCGTGGGGATCGAACTGGCGGCTGCGATCGCGCGGTTGGCAATCCCCGGCCGCGAGGAAGCGCTGGTCGCCGCCGCGGAACAGCGGGGTGGGGCCGGATCGATCCTCCGGTGGGCGCTCGGTGGGCCGGGCGATCTTCCCACCGGGCCGGAAGAAGTCCTGGCCGCGGCGGAAGCGGTGCGAGCCGGCTCGAGCGGCGGCGGCGAGTTCGCCGTCACCTGGGGCGCCAAGACCTGGAAAGTGGACGGCGTCGTCTACAGTCATTGGGAGCCGGGGGTCACCGGCCGCTCGCCTGGCTGGACCAACATGCCGGAAAGCCTCGAGGCGCCCGAACTCACGCGGTGGTGTGCCACTGCGTGGCCAGGTGGGAGGGAGTCATGGGCCGCCGCGGGAGTCCGATGGATCGGTGACAACCTCGATTGGTACAGCGCCCACTGGGCCGATGTGGTTTTTCTCCAGGCGCTCATCCCCGCGAGCATGCCGCTCGGACCAATGTGCCACACGCTCGTCGCGCTCGGATTGGGTGCCAAGAACGACGAGCAGGGACTGGCGGCTGCCGACTGCGCGATAGCCGCGTTCAGTGACGGGCGCATGAGCGCGGGCGACCTCGCCGCGGCGATGATCCCGCTGATCCCTACGGTGAAGTGCGGGCGCTGGGCCAAGCGGCTCCACCAAATCAGCCGCGCGAGTCCGATGCACGGCGAGACGGTCTTCGACACGCTGGAGATCGTCTTCGCGCCGTTGGCGCGCGCGATGCCACGCGATTTCTCCAAGATGCTCGAGTTGCTCCACGAACTGACCCACGAGCGGGGCCGCCAATTGACGCTGCCCCAGACGCTGGCGGCGCTGCGGGATGCTCCGCTATCCGGCAAGCCCGCCAAATTGCGCGCCGCGCTTGTCAGGCGCTGACGCTACTGCCCGTCGCGCAAGCGCCGTATCAGCACGGGCAGGCTGTCGTAACGGTCCAGCCGCACGCCCACGGCGCCGCCGCCGGGAAACACTTCCACGAAGTCGGGAGACGGCGAGAGACCGAACCGCCGGTAGAAGGCCACGCTCAGGAATCGCTTCACATCCTCGGCGCCGGCCTGGTTCAGATCCACGTGGACCTGGAAGAAGTCTCCTTGCCCGGCCGCGTTGACGCGCACCGCGACCGCGCCGCCGCCGAACGCCCGTTTCAGCATCGCTTCCGCCAGATCGATGAGCGCCAGGCCGCGGAAGAAGTTGGAGCCCTCCAGGCGGTGAAAATCCACCGCGCCGGATCGAAGCGACTCGTCGTCCAGGCCGCGGTTGAAATCGAACGGCGACGCCCCATGCTTTTCGAGCCAACGGTCGAGTAGCGCCGGTCCGGAAGCTCCGCGTTCCCAATCGAGTTCCCGCTCCATCGCGGCGCGGTCCGGGAGGGCGTCCGGATCGATGATAAAGCAGCGGTCGCCGCCCTGCGAACGCGTCACCGTTTCGATCCACTCGTCCTGATGATGGATCAGATGGAAATTCTTCGCCACCTCTCCGTACAAGTAGGCGAGCATGGCGCGAAGCGGAACGCCGCGCTCTTCGACAATGGCGCCATCAGGCGCTGTACGCCGAAGGCTTGCGTCCCGCCACCCCTGGAACAGGGAAGCGATCGTCGATGCGGTCTTGTCGCGCGCGGAGGCCGGATCGAGGCCCTGCTCCATCAGTTGTTCCGCGTACCAATCGGAGTTGGCCTCCACGCGGCCGCGCAGGTCCTGTTGCGAGATCAGTTCGGGCAGCGCGAGAAGCACCTCGCAAGCGCGGCGCCGGGCCGCCGCGGTCAGCTTGCCCGTCTCGACCAAGCCGTGTTCGATCTCCTTGAAAAAATCGACGTCGAGAGGCAGCCTAATCAACAACGCGGCGATCTCGGCGGACTTGCCCGTCATCTTGCGGAACTCGCCGGGCGTGAGCGGCCCTTCGCCGGCGGTTTGGCCGTGAAACCCGTACGACCAGCGCCACGCCGCTCGATCGCGTTCCACCGTGTATGGGAAGAGGATGCGAATCCGGTCCGACGGTACCGGGTACGCGGCCAGGATCTTGTAGTTCTCGCGCGGATTCGACGACATCACCGTACCGACGCCGTAGCGGCCCTTTTGCTCGGTGGCCTGATCGAGCGAGCCGGCGCGGACGCCGGTTCCGTACTCCGCCTGGCACGCCAGGTTCACCAGCGTGTCCGGCGACAGCCCGAGATTCCACAGCGCGTTCACCGCGTTCTCAGTGGCCACCACCACGGCGGACGAACTCGAAAAGCCGCCTTCGGGAATGCGGCCCGTGGTGACGATGCGCAAGCCCTCGAACGAATCCCGCCCCAGATGCTTCTGAACACGCGCGCCTAGATGGCCCGAACGGAAAGTTCGCATGGAAGCGATCGCGTTCATCACCAGGGCGAACGGCCGCCGCAGATTGTTGCTCGCCCAAAGGGATGGCGGAGGCAGGGGCAGCCCGTGGTCGCGCCTTTGCCGAATCTCGCCGTCGGTGAAGTAGCCGAGCGAGAGCAGCAGATTCTCGCTCATCTTGGTGCCGAACGCCTCGTAGGAATTGTGGTCCTCGACGTCCGCGTCCGGATAGACCGCGTCGTCGTCGGAGGGAATCGAGTTCACTTTTTCTCGAAACTCGCTTCGCATCGGATACAGGTGGATCTTGCCGTCGGCGGCGGGCTGCGCCATCACCACTACCTGATCCTCGCCGCCGGGTTTGCCGGCTCCGATCGGCATTTGCCAGGCGGGGCCGAAGAAGCGCGACATGTCCGGATGCATGAAGGCGATTCGAACGCGCCCTCCGGAGATGCCGATCGCCACCGGTCTAGCCGGGTCGAATCCGAGTTCCTCGATCGAGGCAGTCGCGGCGATGTCGTGCAACTGGCTAGCGATGGAATGCACCTGGACGGCCGGGCGGTCGCTCTCGATGAGCGCGGCGGCGTCCTCCACGTCCAATTCTTCGCGGAACAACAAGCCGCGGGACGAAGACAGCGTGCCTTCGAGCACCGCCAAGTCCATGGCGTTGGTGACGTCGCAGCACAGGAGATCGTACTCGGGATCGTCCGGACTGGTGGTGATGGTCCGCACGTCGCCCCCGTCGCGCACCATCGCGTGCACGATGTCGGTGAGATAGTACTGCTTCTGGGCGTTGTCGTCGGTCACGTCCTCGAGATAGCGGCGGAGCTTCGAGGCGCGAACGCAGTAGAGCGGGCAGTTGCCCTCGGTCAGCGCGAGCAGGCGGTCCCGCGCCTCACCGGCCTGAGCGAGAATGTCGCGTTCCTCCAGGATCCCCTCGATCCGCCCGCCGGCTCCACGCAACACGCGCCCCTTGCCGCGGTTCTTGGGAGGCTCGTAGCGCGCGGTGAGGAAGGTGACGTCCGCCTCGCGGTCACCCGCGCGATGCGCTTCACACAAGCGGCGGAAAATCGAAGGCGGCACGATGCGGTCGCCCATGGTGATCACGATCAACCGGTCGCTCTCGGCAAGACCGGGAACGGAGAAAGCCTCGTACGCGGCGAAGGCGGTGCCGCCCGCCGGGTTCTCCGACAGCACGCAGACGGCGCCGTCTCCGAGCGCCTCGGCGACTTGTTCGTATCGATAGCCGACCAGACAGATCGCCGGCGCGGCGCTCAACCGGCGGAACGACTCGATCGAGTGACGCGCGAGCGGTGTTCCGTGGACGGGCTGGATGCACTTGGGCTCAGAGCCGAACCGGGTGCCTTTACCCGCCGCGAGTAGCACCAGGATCGGAGCGTCCGCGTCGGACGAGCGAAACTCGGGGTGCGGAGCGGGCGTGACGATCTTGTCCGGCGCGGGGAGAACGGCATCGCGAAGCGGGCGGCTGGAAGGAATCTGGGAGTCGTGCTTGGACATTCGTGAAGTCGAATTCTCCACTGTAGCGAACCCGCGACTTCATGTAGAACAATTCATGCAACTTCGCTCCGCCAATGGAGTTGATTCGATCAGGAGGCAGACACAATGAGAACCTTTCTTATGATGACGGCAATGGTGGCGGCCGCGATCGCGGCGGACCGGCCGGCCAACCGCCAGGCGGCTCAGCAGACGCGGATCGCCCAAGGCGTCCGGTCCGGCGAATTGACCCGCGCGGAAGCCGCGAAGCTAGAGGCCGAGAAGCGCGGGCTGCATCGCGAGATCGTGCGCGATCGCGTCGACGGCGGTAGATTGACGGCGGCCGAGCGGGCCAAAATCGAGGCCAAGCAGGACCGGCTGTCGCGCGAGATCGCGAAGGAAAAGAACGACGCGCAAACCCGTCGCAGGTAGACGCGCGACGGCCGAGGGGCGGCTCACGCGGGTAGAATGGGAAGTCTGCTCACGCTCCCCTATCTCTACCCGATCCTCGACGCCGCCCTTCTCGATTCACACGGCTGCCCGGCCATCTTGGCCGCGGAGGCAATGCTCGACGCCGGAGTCCAGATCCTACAATGGCGTTGCAAGGAACCTGGAACCCGCGAGCGCTTCGAGGAGGCCGAGGCGATCTGCAAAGCCTGCCGCAAGCGGGGCGCGTTGTTCGTTGTCGACGACCGGGCCGACATCGCTCTCCTGGTGGGCGCGGGCTTGCACGTGGGCCAAGAGGATCTCCCGGCGTCGATCGCGCGCGACATGATCGGCGAGAACTCGCTGCTTGGTCTCTCCACGCACAACCAGGATCAACTGTGGCGGGCGGCCGGGGAACCGGTGGACTACGTCGCGTTCGGCCCGGTGTTCGCGACATCGAGCAAAGCGCGTCCCGATCCGGTCACCGGTCTCGACGGACTGCGCGCGGCTCGCAAGGCGACGGACCGCCCGTTGGTTGCGATCGGCGGGATTACTCGCGAAAACGCGCTCGAAGTTCTGGACGCGGGCGCCGACTCGGTGGCGGTGATCTCCGACCTCATCCCGGGCATCTGCTCGCGGGAGACGATCCGCGCGCGTGTTCACGAATGGCTCGAGGTCCTTCACGGATAGCGAGGCTTCGGCGCGCCGGGCGATCGCGTGCAACACTCGCTCGTGGATCGCGTGCAGCAGGTACTCGGTCCAAAGCCGCCAGTAGAACTCGGGCGCGAGCCGGTTCGAATACCAGGTGGTTCCCTCGAGCAGCGTCTTGCCGCCGGGCAGGGGAGTCAGCACGAATTGGCCCCGCGTCGACTTGAAATAGCCGCGCAAGTGCGGCGCGTCCACGTCCCAAGGGCTGAGTTCCCGCATGGTGGCCGGCTGGTCCGCCACGTCGAAGGCCAGTTTGCGGGGCTCGTCCCAGACGGTGATGGGCTCGACGAACGCGCCCGTCGAGAACACGCAGCGGCGAATCGCTCCCGGCCCGCTTCCCCGGATCTCCGCGCGGATAGGATATGCGACTCCAGCCCGGAACAGGAGTTCCCGCGGCGGCGGTAGTTGCTCGAAGGCGACGACGTGGCGCCAGACGGCGTCCGGCGGCGCGGCGGCGATGACCTCGGTCCGGACGGCCCACTCCTTCGGCGGCGGGCCCACGATGAACTCGCCGCTCGCGAGAATCGGAGGAAGCAGCGCCATCGGCGGGAGGGCGCGCCGCGAGAGCGTCGCCTGGGCGAGACATCCACCGGCGGCGCTCAGCGGCAACGCGAGCGGCAGGACCATCAACACACAGATCGCACCTTCGATCGCGACGGCGATCGCCAAGGCGCAGGCGGCGAGCATGGACAGCACCGCGATCCTGACAGCCTCTCCCTTGCCGCGCACCGGAGCGACTCGGTTGGCCGCCCATACGCTCGCGTATCCCATCGTGACGGGGACAGCGACGAAGATCGCCCATCCGTACACACCGAGCCAGTGGACCGACAGTGCATACACCGCGAGCCCGATCACAAACCCCGCAAAGCAGGCAGCGGCCGCCGCCAGCGCACTACGACGGTTCATCGCGGCCCTCCACCGCCGCGATCAGTTCGAGCACCAGCTTGCGCGCCGGGCGCATCAGGGGAAGCGATGACAACCGCAGGAGCCGGATCGCGATCCGGAGCCCCCGGTCGAGCACCACCGTGGTGCGGCGCTGCCCTTCGGACTCGTCGGAGATCCAGAAAAAGATCACGCCCATCTGGAAGAGCCAGAGCAACTTCGGCATGTGCGGGGCGAGATCCGCCGGAACGTCCGCCGTCTCCAATGCGCGCGCGAACATCGCCTGGTCGTGCTCCCGGATGGACTTCGTTCCCGTTCCGAACGGCGACAGCGGACTGGCGAGATCGGCCGCTTGCCCGATGAGCGCGCCGAGCAACTTTCGATTCGGCGCGAAGTAGTCCAGCTTGGCGGAGATCATGCGCCGCAGGCAGGGCTCCAGCTTTTGTTCGGAAGCGAGCACTGTGAGCAGCGCCGGCTCCATCTCTTCCACGGCGCGCTCGTAGAAGGCCATCACCAGTTCTTCCTTGGAACGGAAGTAGTAATAGCTGGCTCCGGTGGCGACACCCGCCGCGCCCGCGACATCGCGCATCGTGGTCTCGGAGAAGCCGCGCTCGCGGAACAGTTCCAGCGCGACCTCGAGGATTCGAACGCGCGTGGCGGCGGATTTCGTCATGTTTCCAGGGTACCCGGGGGCCGAATTTGAACATGGTCAATTACAGCGTACGCCCGCCCGGACGATTCGTCAAGTCATTTTTGAACCCGTTCAATTTTAGCGTCGTTCAGAACTCGCGAAGCAGCTCCAGCATCCGGCGGTCGAGCTGGCGGCCCTTCCAGTTCTCATAGACGACATCGTCCCGGCCGCTATCCAAAATGCCGAACGAACCCCGGAAGCACCACAGCGCCCAGCCCCAGCCCACGTCGCGCCACAATTCGAGGCAATCGCGCATCCAGGCAAGCGCGACTTCATGCGGCGTGCGGTTATAGCAGCCCCACTCGCCGACGAACACACGCGCACCCTTCGCCTCGAAGTCGAGCCAGGGCCGGACGCAATACCGCTCGAAGACCTCGCGGTTCCATTCGATCTCCGCGCCCGGCGGATCCGGCCACACCGGCGGTTCCGACGGCGAGCCCGCCCAAGTTGCCAGATAGTGCGTCAGCTTGAACGGAGCGTATCCGCGCGCCGAGTGCACCGCGCCGGGAACGGCGAGAAGCTGTTCCACCGGAAGCGTAGCCTCGCCGAAAAGCCCGTCGATCACCAGAGTCCGGCCGGCGTCCTCGTCCTGGATCGCGGCGATGGCGGGCGCCATCGCGTCCGCGTACTCCTGGGCGGTGCACAGGTTCGGCTCGTTGACGAGATTGAAGCTGAGATCCGCGCCCGGAACGCCGCGGTACCTGCGCGCGAAGTGCCTCCAGTGGTGCGCGAACAGTTCGCGTGCGTAGGAATCCGTCCAGAGGTTCCAGGGCTCCGGCGAGTAGTAGGCGTTGATGCAGAAGCCGGGCGCGCGATGGAAGTTCAGACACACGTGGACGCCATATTGGCGTCCCCACTCGACGGCGCGGTCGATCTCGGAGAGCGGAGCCTCCAGCAACCGGAAGGGATCGGCGGGATCGGTCCAGCAGCGGTACGACATGGGCAGCCGCGCGAAGTTGAACCCGAGTTCGGCGATCGACTCGAAGTCGGATTCGAGGAAAGGCTCGTTGCTGCGTCCCCACTCGGGCGCCACATCCGCCCATTCGTCCGGCTTGTCGGTGAACTTTTCTTGGAGGTTAAAGCCACGCCAGCGGGGAAGGCCGGCGGCGGACGACCGGCCGAGCAACAAGGGAGCGGCCGCGATCCATTGCGCCGCCGTTCGCCGTCCGATCCTTTGGCCCAAGTCCGAGTATACTGATCGTTTCGAATGAAGACTGTTCGCACCGCCATCATCGGATGCGGCAAGGTGGGCCACATTCACGCGGCGGCGCTGAGCCGGCTGCCGGAATCGCGATTCGCCGCCGTTTGCGATTCGAGTTTCGAACGCGCCGAAGCGTTCGCGCGCCAGTACGGGACGCCGAAGGCATTCGCCGATCCGGAGGAGATGCTAGGCTCGGGCGTCGAAGCGGTGCTGCTGTGCACGCCCCATCCGTTGCACGCCCGGCATGCGGTGCTGGCCGCGGAGCGTGGAGTCCACGTGTTGGTGGAAAAGCCGCTCGCGGCCTCGCTCGCCGACTGCGACCGCATGATCGCGGCCGCGCGCGACGCTGGAACCAAGCTCGGCGTGATCAGCCAGCGCCGCCTGTTCGAGCCCGTTCAGCGAATGAAGGCGGCGATCGACGCGGGCAAGATCGGCCGTCCGGTGCTCGGCACATTCCTCATGTTGAGTTGGCGCGATGAAGCGTACTACCGCTCCGATCCCTGGCGCGGGAAGTGGGACGCCGAGGGCGGCGGCGTGCTGGTGAACCAGTCGCCTCACCAACTCGATATCCTGCAGTGGCTGATGGGGCCCATCGAGGAGATCAGCGGCTATTGGGGGAATCTGAACCATCCGTTCGTGGAAGTGGAAGACACGGCGCTGGCCATGATTCGCTTCCAGAATGGCGGGCTCGGCTCGATCGTCACCAGTCTGAGCCAGAAGCCGGGAATCTACACCAAGGTGCACATCCACGGGTCGAACGGGGCGTCGGTGGGCGTGCAGACCGATTCGGGCGCGACCTTCGTCGCGGGGATGTCGGAGATCGCCGCGCCGCCGCTCAACGACCTGTGGACCGTTCCCGGAGAAGAGGGTCTGCTGGCCGCGTTCGAGGCGGAGGACCGGGCGCGGTTCCGCGAGATCGACGCGACGCGCCACTATCACGAATTGCAGATCGGCGACTTCCTACGCGCGATCGTCGACGGCCGCGATCCGATGGTGACCGGCGAACAGGGGCGTGTCGTCGTGGAGATGTTCGCGGCGATCTACCAGTCGAACCGCGAGCGCCGGCCGGTCCGGTTTCCGCTTTCCTGAGCCGCTTTCTCGCAAGCGCGAAAGCCGCTATCCGGGCCGCTTGCCGCGATAGATGGTGGGCCGGAGGTTTGCGATCGCCTCGTCCGCCGGAAAATACGGCCGCTTCAAACGCCGGTACTCGACGTGGCGCAGCGAGGCGGGCGTGGGCCCCGGCGTATCGAGCACAAACGCGCGCACGAACCTTTCCGCGTAGCCCACGCGATAGTTCATCGGGTTCTTCACGACGATGAACTTGGCGCGGCCCGGATCCATGCCGATCGACCGGTACTGCTCGTCCGCCCAATCGTAGGTCGCGTGGCTGGCCACCAAAATCTCCACCGGTCCCACGGAAAGCTTTGCCGAAGGGCCCATGCCGCCAGTCTGGCCGCCCCAGATGCCGCCGGAGTAGACGAACTTCCCGTCCGTCAGCTCATCGATGCGGGCGGTGACGCTCAGCGGCGATCCCCAGCGCGGATCCAGCTTGTGGCCCAGCGTGAGGCGAACGTCCCTGCCTTCGCCCAGGCGATGGCACTCCGCCGCGGCGTCCGGATCGACGACCATGGCAAGCGCCCGCTCGCCCGCGCCCGCATCGATCAACGCGCGGATCACAGCCGCGCTGTCGCCGGTGGCGCCGCCACCGGCGCAGTCGGAGGTTTCCAGCAACAGCACGGTTCCGGGCGTTCGCAGTCCTTCGACGATGGCGTCGCGGGGCAGCCAGATCCGGGGTTCGAGCGCGAACCGGCGGTCCCAGTACATCCAGGCGATGCGCTCGGCCATTGCCGCCGCCCGGTCGAGATCTCCCTCGGCGATCACCAGACCGCCTCCGCCCATTTCCGGTAAATCCAGTTGCGGCTGCACCAGAAACGCGCTCGCCGACAACACGCCTGGCTCACGTTCCAGGGACTTGGCGTGAGCCATCACCTCCGCGAACGGACCTTCGCCGGTGGACCCCATGTATCCGCCGACAATCACCGGGACCTTTGCCAGGGCCATGGCGGGGCGCGCGCGGCTTTCCACGATGTCCATCACCATGCGCGCGCCGCGCTGCCCGGTAGTGAAGGTATCGCGATGCGGATAAGTCTCCCAGGCAAGCAGCGCGTCGGCGTTCTCCACCATGTTGCGGGTCACGTGGGCATGGCAGTCGAGCGTGGCCACCACCGGTACGCGCGGACCCACCACCGCGCGCACCGCTTCCATCAGATCGCCGTCGAGTCCGCGGTTCTCCACGGCGGCGGCGCCGTGCTGGGGCAGCAGTACGCCATCGACCGGCAGTGCGTCGCGGAGGCGCGTGAGCAGATCGTCCTTCAACGCGGCATAGCAGGCGGCGGTCAGCGGACCTCCGGGTACGGCGCTGGCGAACAGTAGCGGCGCGATCGCCGCGCCCCGGTCACGGAGCGCGCGCAAGGCGCCTCCGAGCACGCCATCGGCGGCCGCGGTGACCTCCGCGCCGCGCCGCAGTTCGGTGCGTTCGAAATCGGCGAGCTCCGTCATCCGGCCCACCAGGTGATTCGACTCGGTGAAGATCGCGCCGAGCGCGATTCGCGCGCTCATCGTCCGCTCCATACCGGGGCGCATTTGGCAAGGAACGCGGAAATGCCCTCCTGCGCATCGGCCGCGAGGGCGTTGCGCGACATCGTCTCTTTCGATCGGGCGTAGGCGTCGCGCTGCCCGAGGTCGATCTGGTCGTAAAATGACCGCTTTCCGGTCGATACGGTGAGAGGGCTGGCAGCGGCGATCCGCCCCGCCAGATCGAGCGAAGCGGCGCGCAGTTCCGCCGCCGGAACCACGCGATTGATCAACCCCCAATCGGCCGCCGTGTCCGCGTCGATCGAACGGCCGGTGAGCAGCATTTCCATGGCGCGCTTGCGGCCGATGGCCCGCGTCAACGCGACCATCGGCGTGGTGCAGAAGAGCCCGATCTTCACTCCGGGCGTGGCGAACGTTGCCGCTTCCGAGGCGACGGCCAGATCGCAGGCCGCCACCAGTTGGCATCCCGCCGCGGTGGCGACGCCTTGCACCTCGGCGATCACCGGCGGCCCGATCGATTGGATCGTGTCCATCAGTTCGGTGCAGACGTCGAACAGGTCCCGGTACTCGCCGAGTTCGCGGCCCGTCATCTCGGAAAGATCGTGCCCGGACGAGAAGGTGTTCCCCGCCGCGGCCACGATCACCGCGCGCGCGCCGGCAGCCTCGCCGCGCAGGCATGCGATCGCTTCGCGCATCAATCCGAGGGACAGTGCGTTCCGGCGCGAGGGGCGATTCAGGGTGACGAGGCAGACCGGGCCTTCGCTCGATACGAGAAGGTGTTCATACACTGGCATGGACCAGTGATACCATAGCCCCTCATGTCCGCTCGCTGTCCCGATTGGCAACTCGACACGCTGCCGGAGCCGCCGCGCGCGGGCAAGAAGCGGCTGGCGAGCCTGGTGGGGCCGGGCCTGCTGATGGTGGGCGCGAATATCGGGGGCGGGGAATGGCTCTTCGGACCTTTGGTTACGGCGCAATACGGCGGACAGGTGCTGTGGCTCGCCACGGTGGCAATCCTCGTGCAAGTGGCCTACAACCTGTCGGTGATGCGATACACGCTCTACACGGGCGAGACCATCTTCGTGGGCTTCTTTCGCACGTGGCCGGGTCCAACGTTTTGGACGGTCTTCTATCTGATGTTCGAGTTCGGCGGCGTATGGCCGTATCTTTCGTCGAACGCGGCGGTGCCACTCGCTTCCGTGATCATGGGGAGACTGCCCACCGCCGCCGATAGTGAGTTCGTCCGTACGCTCGGCTACTGCATTTTTCTCACGGCGTTCATCCCGCTTATCTTTGGCGGCAAGATCTACGACACGCTCGAGCGAATCATGGTCGGCAAGCTGGTGCTGATTCTGAGCTTTCTCGGCTTCGTGGCGGTGTTCTTCGTGAGTTGGGAATCGCGTTGGGAAGTCGTATCGGGGTTGTTCCGGTTCGGCTCGCTGCCGGACAAGGAGTTCAACTGGGCGACGCTCGCCGCGTTCTCGGCGGTGGCCGGCGCCGGCGGACTCACCAACAGCGCGTTCTCCAACTACGTGCGCGACAAGGGGTGGGGAATGGGAGCGCGCACCGGCGCCATACCCAGCGCCGTGGGCGGCCGCACGATTTCGCTGTCGCACATGGGCAAGGTGTTCGCACTCGACGGCGAGGGCATGGACCGATGGCGCCGTTGGCTGCGCGTGATCCATCGCGACCAGTTCCTGCTATGGGCGCCGGGCTGCATTCTGGGGATGGCGCTCCCGGCGATGTTTTCCTACGAGTTCATTCGCGGCATCACCAACGTGGAAGGCAATGCGGTGGCGGCGATGTCGGCGCAGGCGATCGGCGCCAGGCATGGCCAGATCTTCTGGTTCCTGACGCTGTTGTGCGGATTCCTCATCATGGCTCCCACGCAGGTGAGCCAGCTCGACAATATCGCGCGCCGGTGGACGGATGTGTTGTGGATCGGGTCTTCGCGGATGAAGTCGCTGGACGGCCACAAGGTGAAGTTCGTCTACTACACGATCCTGGTACTTTATGGCGTGTGGGGCCTGATCGCGCTGCGCATCACTCCGAATCCGCTGGTGCTCGCCGTAGCGACCGGCGTGATGTGGAACTTCGCGCTCGGCTTCTCGGCGTTGCACACGCTGGTAGCGCTGCACAAGCTGCTGCCGAACCCTCTGCGGCCAGGCTTGTTCCAGAGCCTGGGGCTAGTGGCCTGCGCGGTGTTCTACGTGGGGATCTCCGCTATCGCTTTCGCCCAACAGTGGCCCAAAATCAAAGCCTTCTTCGCCGGGTAGCGGAGGCTTGGGAGGCTTGCCGACCGCTTCCACGAACTTGGCCGGATCGTCCGGGCTGATGACTACCCAGCCGCCGCCCCTGGTTTCGATGCCCACCAGATGGTTGGTTCGCGATGCGTACCACTTGTGGCGGCCGAGTTTGCGCGAGTAGAATACGCCGTAGAATCCGAACAGCCCCCCGTTGCCGAAGACTCGCATGGTAGCCCCCATGTCCGGCTTGGACAGCGGTTTGACGCATTCGATCTCGGAACCGGCGATGGTCACTGGAAACAGCGACCGGCGAATTTCGATGTTGCCACCCTCCACGGCGTAGCCGCGCGGCGCCAGCAAATAGCTGATCGCCAGGATGACCACGCTGATGCCGATGACGACGGCCGCAAGCTCGGGCGGCGAGTCCACCTGGGTCAGCATCATTGGCAGCGCGAACAAGATAACGACGGCAAGACCCGTCGACAACTTGGTCGCAATATTCCACGGAGCCGAGAAATGCATGGCTGATTCGATTATCGGCCTTCTCCGCGCGTATCATGAGTGAGGGAATGTACGTACTCACAGCCGCCGAGATGCGCGAAGCGGACCGCCGCACCACCCAGGCGGGGATATCGGGGCCCTTGCTCATGGAAAACGCGGGCCATCGCGTGGTCGAATTCCTGGTGGAGCGGTACGGTCCGCCGCGCGATCACCGGATCGCGATCCTGTGCGGCAAGGGGAACAACGGCGGCGATGGACTGGTGGTGGCCCGGCAGCTCTTCACGCGCTTCCAGCCCCGGTCGCTCGACGTGATCCTGGCGGCGGAAGCCCCGGACAATTTGGCCACGCTGACCGCGTGCGGCTGCCCGTTCACGCGCGAGATCGCGCCGGAAACGCGGGCCGCCACCATCGTCGTGGACGCACTGCTCGGCACAGGGCTGAACGGTCCGCCGCGCGAACCCTTCGCCGGGCTGATCGATCTGATCAACACCGGCTTTCCGCTCGCCAAGGTAGTGGCGGTGGACATCCCGTCGGGCATGGCAAGCGACGAAGCCGTCACGCCGTGGCGGCATGTCCGCGCCGATGCCACGGTCACGTTCACGTCGCCACAGCCGGCTCATCTTCTCGATCCCAACGCGGCGGCGTGCGGGGAAGTGCGGGTCGCGCCGATCGGCACACCGGATTCGCTGCTCGCATCGCGGCTGGCGGCGATTGCGCCTGCGTCGATTTCACGGCTCTTCGCGCCCCGTCCGCCGTCGGCCCACAAGGGCAGCTTCGGCCATGCCCTGGTGATCGGCGGGGCGGAGGGCAAGACCGGCGCGGCGGCGATGGCGGGTATCGCCGCGCTGCGGGCGGGCGCGGGTCTGGTGAGCGTGGCCTCGTCGGGCAGTTCGGGCTTCGCGCCGGAACTGATGACGGAGCCTCTCGACGCTTTTCGAACCGAAGGCAAGACGGTGCTCGCGGTGGGACCGGGACTTGGAACGAACGCGCCTTGGCTGGCAGGGCTGATCGAGCGGGCGGAGCAGCCCGTGGTGCTGGACGCCGACGCGCTCAACCTGCTCGCCGGCAAGCCGCTGCCGAAAGGCCGAACGCTAGTGCTGACGCCGCATCCCGGCGAGATGTCCCGCCTCACCGGGCGGCCGGCGGCGGAGATCCAACGGGACCGGATTCGAGTCGCGCGCGAGTTCGCCGCGGAACACGAAGTCACGCTGGTGCTCAAGGGACGCAACACGCTGGTGGCCGAGCCGTGCGGAATGGTCCACATCAACACCACCGGTGGACCGGCGATGGCCACGGGCGGCTCCGGCGACATCTTGACCGGGCTTTGCGCGGGTCTGATCGCGCAGTTCCCCGGCGACGTCTCTTGCGCCGTGCGCGCGGCGATCTGGCTTCACGGCCGGGCGGGGGATCTGGCGGCTCGCGAACTCGGCGAGCAGTGCGTGGTGGCCACGGATCTGTTACGGTTCCTGCCGGCCGCCATGGAAGAGCTTCGTTCGTGACGTTCGTCACGCGATCGGAGGATGAGACCGTCGAACTCGGCCGCGAACTGGCCCGAACGATCCTGCCCGCGCGCGGATTGGTGCTGCTCGCCGGCAATCTGGGGGCGGGGAAGACCACCTTGGTAAAGGGCATCGCCGAAGCCCGGGGAGCCGCGCCGCGCGACGAAGTGTCGAGCCCCACTTTCACCCTGATCCACGAGTACGGCGATCCGCCGCGCGTCTACCACATCGACTTGTACCGGCTCGACGAGGCGCGCCAAGTGGCCGCGCTTGGGCTCGACGAGATCATCGACCGGGACGCGCTCGTCGTCATCGAATGGGGCGAGCGCTTCCCGGAACTTTGGCCCGCGGACCGGACCGAAATCCGAATCGAGCGAACGGGCGAGGATCAGCGGACGTTCGAGATCCTGGCGCGGAACGCCTCGTAGGAACCGGGCGTCCGGTTCTCGAGCCAAGCCTTGTACTCGCCGGCCACTTTCTCGAGGTTATGCCACACGGCGGGATCGGCGAACATCTTGCGGACGCCGGGAACGATCGGTTCCACCCGGGCCCAGCACAACAGCAGTTCCCGTCCACTTTCGAAAAACAGGTCGGCGTTGAGCACGCCAGAGGCGACGAAACTCGCCACCATTTCCCAGTAGCCGATCACCATGCGCATGGACGCATCTTCGTCGGAACCCGGCGGGCACAGGGCCGCGACATCTTCCATCGAAGACACGTGGAACTTCGCGGTGAACCAGGAGCGCGCCTTGCGCAAGCGCTCCTCCCGCCTCATGTCGTAGAGGCGCAGGACCAGATTGACGTCGTCGTAGGTTGCCGTTGGGGCGGATCTTGCCATAGAGGCTTCCAGGTTAGCGCTTGACCAGCAGACGTTTCCACACCGGTTGCTTGGGAGGACGCACGCCGAAGATAGCGAGCCAGGGTTCGGCCGCCGCGTGGTCCAACGGCTTGGTGTCGCGAATGGCGGCGTCGGCCTCGCGCACACGGCAGAAATGGTCGACCTCGTACCAGCTTCCCGCCAACCCCCGGTCGACGGCCACGCGATTGGCCCACGTCATACGGCCATCGATGACGTCGATGTAGCTCCGGAACGGCGTCGGCTGGGCGGGGATCGCCGCGCGCACGGCCTCCGAAAGACCGGCGGCGTTGTCGCGCACGATGGTGGCGGTCCAGTTGTCGAGCTTGACGCGAAGCAGTTCGGCGGCTCGCTCGCGGGCTTTGGTGTGCGTGTCCTCCGACATGCGGGTCATCAGCGCCGCCTTGGCCGGTGGATAGGGAAAGGTCTCGAACCAGACCGCCTGCCGTTCGAGCGCGGTCAGTTCCTCGAGCGCCTCGATGAAGGTCTCGAGGTCGAGCGTGCCGGCGTCGCGCGGTTTCCACCCCGCTGCGTCCAGGATCCGTGGACGCATGCCGAGCAGAAACTCGCGTTCCACCGCAGGCGGGATGTCGGGAAAGTCGCGCAGCCCCGCCAGCAGGGCGCGGAACTGCTCCTCGCCGCCGCCGTAGCTCTCGACCAGCCGGCGCAACGGCGGCGCGAACATGCGGACCAGATAAAGCCAGCCCTCGGGTTTGTTCGCCTTGCAATCCGGAATCATGTCGAAGCAGGTGTAGATACTCAAATCGATCGCTCCTCGAATTTCGCCGGGTTAGCGGCGAGCCAGCCGAACCCTTCGGGTCCGATGCCGAATTGGCGGCCGCGGGCGCTGGCGGCGGACCGGATCCGCTCGACGACCTCCCCCTGGAAATCGGGGCGGTGCCATTCGGCGAAGCCCCGGTGCGCGGACACCTTTTCGCCTTGCGGGCGCGTGGTGGCGCCATGTTTCTTCACTTCGCGGGTGTGGAAGGGGTCGCCCACCAGGTTCTCGGCGGACGCGTCCATGGCGGCGTTGGCAAGCGTCTCCGGGTCGCACGGGAGCAGCGGCGCCAGGGTCGCAAAGGCGCGAATCCCCGCCTCCCGCAGCGCGCGCAGCACGCGCAGACGCTCTTCGAACGGCGCGCAGTGCGGTTCATACCAGCGGCGCACGTCTTCCCTTTCGGTGGTCAGCGAGAAGCTGACGCGGACATCGGTCTTTGCGGCAAGCGCCAGGATCAACGGCAGGTCGCGAAGGATCAGCGGTCCGCGCGTCTGGAATACGAACAACCGCGGCGGTTTGTTCGCCAGGGCCCGCAGAATGGGCGGCATGGCGAGCCGCGCCGCTTCGGCCGGCTGATAGGGATCCACCAGCGGAGAGCAGTACACCAGTTCGTTGCCGCGGAGATCGCGCTCGAGGAGTTCCGCCGCGTTGCTCTTGAATGTGGTGAACTGGCCCCATCGGAGCCAATCCTCCCGCTTCAGCCCGCCGTACATTCGCATGGTGGGCACGTAGCAGTAGGTGCAGCCGAAGGTGCAGTTCCGCGCCGGCGTCAGAGAATGCGTGAACCCCGCCGAGGCGATGAATCCCGTCGTGCGGCTGAGAATGGTCGACGACGGTTCCGACAGGATCTGGAACCTGTCCGCCACGGGCTAGCGCCCGCAACCGCCGGGCCCACGGCCCGGCCAGGAAGGACCTCAACCACCGCCGCCGGAATTTCGCACCAGCAGAAACATGACGGCGAACACTGCGATAATTGCCGCGATTTCCATGGCTCTCGATTCATGATACCTTGACGCGGACCCGCCATGCGCTACGATGGCTCGATGCTTCGGCGCGAACTCGGGCTGCGCGATCTGGTGCTGTTCAACATCGCCGCCGTGATCGGCATTCGATGGCTGGCCGCCGCGGCCCACGCCGGGCCGGGCAGCATCTCGCTCTGGCTGATCGCCGCCGCTCTCTTCTTCGTGCCTTCGGCCTCGGTGGTGGCGGAACTCTCGCGGCGGCATCCGGACGAGGGCGGGCTCTACCTGTGGACGCGATCGGCGTTCGGACCCTGGCACGGATTTCTGTGCGGCTACTGCTACTGGATCAACAATCTCTTTTACTTTCCAAGCCTGGTGCTGGCGGGCGTTGCGATGTCGGTGTCGCTCGCCGGTACCGGGCACGCCGCGCTCGCCGGCGACCGGGTGTTCGTCGTGGGCGCGTCGATCGCCGCGATCGCCGCGATCACCGCCGCCAACGCGCTCGGGCTGGGCGTTGCCAAGTGGATCGGCAACGTGGGCGGAGCGGCCACCTACGCGGCCGGCGCGATTCTGATCGCCGCCGCCACCGCGGTTTGGTGGACGCAGGGACCGCGCACCCGCTTCGACATCGCGCCCCGGCTCGAATGGGACAAGCTCAATTTCTGGCCCCAGATCGCGTTCGCGTTCGGCGGATTGGAACTGAGCGCGTTCCTCGGCGGCGAGATCCGGGACGCGGCGCGCAACGTTCGGCGCGCGGCTTGGATCGGTGGAACGGCCATCGCGCTGTTCTACGTGGCCGGCACGGCGGCGATGCTCACCATCCTTCCATCGGACCGGATCAGCGAAGTGAACGGGCTGACGCAGGCGGGCGAGGAAGCGTCCCGCGTGCTGGGATCGCCCTGGCCGGGGCTGGTATTGGCGGTGTGCGTTACGCTGGGGGTGGCAGGGCAGCTTGGCGCATGGATGGGCGGATCGGCGCGTCTGCCGCTCGTGCTCGGCATGGACCGGTACATGCCGGAGGCGTTCGCGCGGCTCCACCCGCGATGGGGAACTCCGGTGCTCGCACTGGCCGTGCAAGCCGCGCTGTGCGCCGTTTTCCTCATCGCGATGCAACTCGGCGATTCCATGAGAACCGGGTATCAGTTGCTGGTGGACATGACGGTGATCACCTATTTCATCCCATTCCTCTATCTGTTCCTGGCCGGATGGAAGGCGGGTTCGCGCGCGGCGGCGGCGAGCGGCCTGTTCGTCACCGCCGCCGCGATCCTGCTATCGTTCGCACCGCCCGGGGAGACAACTTCCATCTGGCTGTTCGAAGCCAAGCTGCTAGGAGGAACCGCGCTCCTGCTGGCCGCGGCCAGATGGTGGTTCGTCACGCGATGATCGCCTATCCGGAGTCGGTTCAATATCTCTACGCGCTCGGGAACGAGATCAAATCGTCCAAGCTGGGATTGGAACGGATCTCGGCTCTGATGGCGGCGATGGACCATCCCGAGCTCGCCTTTCGCGTGGTGCACGTGGCGGGGACCAACGGCAAGGGCTCCACCTGCGCGATGATCGAGCGCGCGGTGCGAGAGGCGGGCCACCGCACCGGGCTCTACACGTCGCCCCACCTGGTGGAGCCCACCGAGCGGATTCGCATCGGCGGACGGGATCTGTCGCGCGAGGAGTTCACCGCGGCGTTCGAGGTGGTGCGCAGCGTCGCGTCCCGGCTGCTGGACGAAGGCGTCATCGACATGCACCCCACCTACTTCGAGACGGTCACGGCCATGGCGTTCCACGCCTTCCGCCAGGCGGGCGTCGAGTGGGCCGTGGTGGAGGTGGGGCTCGGCGGGCGGCTGGACGCGACCAATGTCGTCCGGCCGGCACTGGCCGTCATCACACCCGTGGACTTCGATCACGAGGCGTGGCTCGGATCTAGCCTGGACGCGATTGCCGGGGAGAAGGCGGGCATCCTGAAGCACGGCGCGCCCGCCGTGATCGCGCCGCAGCACCCCGAAGCGATGAGGCGGATCGAGCGGGAGGCGGCCGCTGCCGGCGTCCGATTGGCCGTGCCAGGAGCGTCCGCGGTCTCTGGCGTCCGCATCGATGCATTCAGGAGCCGGTTCCACGCGTTCGGACTGAATATCGACTGTCCGCTGGCGGGCGAGCATCAGGTGATGAACGCGCTGACAGCGGTCACCGCGTTACGCGAACTCGGCGTGGCGGGCGGCGCGATCGAGAAGGGAATCGCCGCCGCGAGTTGGCCCGGCCGCCTGGAGCGCGTGGCGCGGAACCCCGATATCATTCTGGACGGCGCGCACAATCCTTCTGGGGTTCGAGCCTTGGCGGCCTACATCCGGCGGTTCTTCGGCGGCAGGCGCGTCTGGCTGATCTATGGAACCATGCGCGACAAGAGCGTGGAAGAGATCGGCGACATGCTGTCTCCCGTGGCCTCCGAAGTGATCCTCACCGCGCCCGATTCCCCGCGCGCCCTGCGGCCGGAAGCGCTGTTGCCGCTGTTCGATCACCCGAACGTGCGCACCGCCCCGAACCTGGGCGAGGCGCTGGCGATCGCGCGCGAGGCGGCCGCCGGGGATGTGGTGTTCATCACGGGGTCGCTGTACCTGGTGGGGGAGGCGCGGCCGCTGTTCGTACAATAGGAGATCCATGCCGCTCTGGCGGAAGATCCGCACCTACGTCATCACCCCCCCGTTTTCCGCGTTCTGCTTCACGATGTTCTGGGTGTGCGGAATGTTGGTCCACCGGTTCGACCCCAAGCTGCGGGGAATGTATCTGGTCGGGTGGTTCTGGTCCACGCTGTTGATCCGCACGGCAGGAATCCGCATCGTGAAACGGGGATTCGAGGGACTTTCGCCAGTCGAACCGTACGTGTTCGTCTCCAACCACTTGAGCTTGGCGGACACCCCTCTCATGTACGCATGCCTGCCGGGGCCGTTCCGGTTCCTGGCCAAGGAATCGCTGATGAAGGTGCCGATCATCGGCGGCCACTTGCGGCGGGCGGGTCACATCTCGGTGGCCCGGGACGACGCGCGCTCCGCGGTGAAGAGCCTCGCCGACGCCGGCAAGGTGCTCGAATCGGGGGATGCCTCGATTCTGGTGTTCGCCGAGGGGAGCCGGGCCGAAGGAGACACAAGGGCTTTCAAGGGAGGCGCATCGCATCTGGCGATCAAGTCGGGCAAGACGGTGGTTCCGTTGGCGCTGTCCGGCACGAACGAGGTGATGCCGAAGGGGGCGCATCTGCTGCGGCCGGGGACTATCTGGATTTCGGCGGGAACGCCGGCGCCGACGGCGGGAATGACCGCGCGCGACCGGGACGTCCTGACGGAGCGACTGCAAGAGTCGGTTGCGGCGCTGCTGGCGTCGATCCGGACCTAACTAATACCGGCGATCGTCACACTTTGGCGAGCTTCCAGCTTCCCCGGCGGAAGAAAAAGTACGACGCCGCGGCGAGCGCGAACTCGGCAACCGGCACCGCGGTGAATACGCCAGACGGACCCATGGCGGCCGTTCGAGCCAGCGTCCATGCAAGCGGCAACTGGAACAACCAGTAGCAGCACAAGTTGATGCGCGTCGGCGTGGAGGTGTCGCCCGCTCCGTTGAACGACTGCACCAGGACCATGCCCCACGCGTAGAATCCGTAACCGTAGCTGAAGATCTTCAGGCAACTCACGGCCACGGGCGCGACGCCGGAGTCGGCGGTGAACAGTCCGATCAAGGGCGCCGCCAACAGCACGAACACCACGCCCAGGCTGCCGAGGAAGACCATGTTGTACAGCCCGCACAGCATCACCGACTTCTCGGCGCGGCCGGGTTGGCGCGCGCCGAGGTTCTGGCCCACCAACGTCGCCGCCGCGTTGCTGAGACCCCAGGCGGGCAGGATGGTAAACACGATGATGCGGATCGCGATGGTGTAGCCGGCGATCGCGGTGGCGCCGAACGTGGCTACGATTCGCATCAGGCCCAGCCAACTCGCTGTCGGCACCAGATACTGCAGCGTCGCCGGCGCCGCGATGGCGGTCAGCGAGCGCATCAGCGGCCAATCCGGAGTCCAATGATGGGCGCGGAGCCGGATCGCGCGATGTCCGCGGATCAAGTGCCACAATCCGTAAAGCGCGCCTACCGTGCGGCCAGTGGACGTGGCGATGGCCGCGCCCGTCACGCCGAACGCGGGGACCGGTCCCCACCCGAAGATGAACAGCGGGTCGAGCACCATGTTCACCGCGTTGCCGATCCACAAGGCTCGCATCGCCAGGACGGCGTCGCCCGCGCCTCGGAAGATCGCGTTGAACAGAAAGAGCATCACCACCGACGGCACGCAGAACAACATGATCCGCGCGAACGAGCCTCCATATTCGGCCAACTCGTCCGAGCCCGTCATCGTACGCAGCAGGAAAGGCGCGGCCAGCCCGGACGAAACGCCGATCGCTCCCGCCACCGTCACTCCCAGCAACACAGCCTGCGCCGCGGCCCGGCACGCCGCTTCAGGGTCCTTCTCTCCGATGCGGCGCGCGACCGTGGCCGTGGCGGCGACGCTCAATCCCATCGCCACACCGAACACGATCGCGTACATCGACTCGGTGACGCCGACCGTCGCCACCGCCTGGTCGCCCAGACGCGCGACCCAGAAGATGTCGACGACGGTGAACAGCGACTCCATCGCCATTTCGAGCACCATCGGTACGGCAAGCAGAACGATCGCCTTGGACAGCGAGCCGGTGGTGTAGTCGCGTTCGGCGCCGCGCAACGACTCCAATATCGCGGAAAACCATTCCCGCACTGACATGATGGACCTCTTGTACTCGAGTTTGATGGCCTGGAATTCGGGCGCGGGCGGTACGCGAATCCGTACTGCCGGTGCGCGCCTGGACGGTTAGCGGCGCATGAAGTCGAATACAATGATCATGATCAAACAGGCTAGCACAACCATGAGGTGGTGCGCAATGGGTCAGCCACCGAAACAGTAGAGTTTGCCGTCCTGCGTGCCAATGACGATTCGGCCACCCGCCACGGCGGGAGACGCGGAAACGGGAGCGCCGGCATCGAATTCCCAGACCGGTTTGCCAGTGTTCACGTCGAGCACGTAGAAGCGCCCGTCGTTGGAACCGAAGAACACGCGCGAGTCCGCCACGGCGGGCGAGGACTCGATCCGCGCCTTGGTCATGAACGACCACAGTTCCTTGCCGGTCTTGGCGTCCAGGCAGTGGAGCATCTTGTCGCGGCCGCCGAGCAGCACCTTGCCGCCGGAGAGCGCCGCCGATGAGTAATAAGGGAACTTGCGCTGCGGATGCTCGTAACTCCAGGCGATCTTCTTCTTCGCCATGTCGACGGCCAGCACGCGGTTATCGTACGTTCCGAAGTAGGCGAAGCCGTTCGCGAGGGCCGGCGACGCGCCGATGTAGGCGCCGGAGTCGACCTCGTACACCTGTTGGCCGTCGGAGACGCGGATGGCGCGAAAGTTCTCGTCGCAGCCGGAGACGTACGTGATTCCGTCCATCACCCCGGGCGTGCAATGCACCGGACCTTGCGTGCGAAACGACCACGCTTCCTTGCCCGTCTTGACGTCGATGGCGTAGAGGTTCTCGTCGTACGATCCGATCAGCACGCGGCCGCCCGAGACCACGGGAGAGGACTTGATCTCCGACGATGCCTTGAACTTCCAGACTCCCTTTCCGTCCGCGGCGTTGACGGCATGGACCGTGCCGTTGAGATCGCCGGCAAACACCAGTCCGTCCGCGACCGCCGGAGACGACTCGCCGATCTCGCCATCCGTCTTGTACCTCCATCGAACCTTGCCCGTGGCGAGATCGAGCGACACCAGTTCGCTCGCGTGCGTTCCGACGTAGACGGCGCCGCCCACGATCGCGGCGGACGACTCGATGGCGTCGCCGGCCTCCCACGTCCAGACGACCTTCAACTGCTTCGGAACGGCGGCGGTGGTCAAGCCGGTGAGCCGGGGATTTCCGCGGAACTGCGGCCAGTCCTGCGAGAGGGCCACGCCCGCGATCAGCAGGGGAATCAGTAAGCGCATTGGTAGATCTCCAGGGCTCCCACCGCGTCGAGGGGGCGCGGATTGAACGATCCCGTCCATTGCTGGGCGGCCTCTTCGGCAAGGCGCGGGAGCTCTTCCTCGGGGACGCCGGCCTCGCGCAACGACCGCGGCAACCCGGCGGCGAAGGCCAGTCCGTCCAGGCGCGCAGCCAGATCGGCGGACAACTCGCGGTAGAACTCGCCCACGTATTCCGAGTTCCACCGCACCACGTGATCGAGCATGAGGGCGATGGCGCGTCCGTGCGCGATGCCATACCGGGCGGTGAGCGGATTGGCGGTGGCGTGCGCGGCGCCGAGCATGGAGTGCTCGATGGCCGCCCCGGCGAAGTAGGCTCCCATCTGCATCGCGGCTGCGGCCTCGATGTCGTCCGGCTTCGCCAGCAGACGTTCGAACGACCGTTCCAGAAGCCGCCAGGACTCGCGCGACGGACCATCCGAGAAGAAGTTTCGCTTGTCGGTGACGAACGATTCCACGGCATGTGAGATCGCGTCGTAACCCGAGGCGGCAAGTACGCCGCGCGGCTGGGTGATGGCGAGTTCCGGATCGAGGATCACCAACCCGAACGCGGCTCCAGCCGCTCCGCACGCCATCTTGCGGTGGGTTTCCGCGTCGGAGATGAGGGCGTAGCTTTGCGCTTCGCTGCCGGTGCCGGTGGTGGTGGGCACGCCGATCATGGGGAGCATCGGTTTCGACGCCTTGTCGTGCCCCCAGTAGTCGTGGATGCGTCCGCCATTGGTCAGCACGAAGTTGATGCCCTTGGCGCAATCCATCGAACTGCCGCCGCCCAGGCCGACGATCGAGTCGACCGCGTGTGCGGCCGCGAACGCGCGTCCTGCCTCCACCTGCGCGGAATCGGGATTCTCGCCGAAGCCGTGGAAAGGGATCGCTTCCACGCCTGCCTCGCGTAGACTGGCCTCGGCGGTGGCGGAGTAGCCGGCCGCGGCGATACCCGGATCGGCGACGAGCAGCGTTCGGCGGAAACCGCGTTCGGCGGCGGCGTGGCCCAGGTGCCGGAAGCTCGCGATGCCTTGCAGGACGCTGATCCGGGCGTGGCTGTGAATCCAGCTCATAGGCTAGATTTTGGGATCGAACGTGAAGCCCAGCTTCTCGAACTTGCCGCGCAGGTCCTTGAAATAGGGTCCCAGCGCCAGCACGTCCGCGCCGGCCGCAAGGAATCGCGCGCCCATCTCGAGATACATCGGCGCCGATTCCGCCGATACGGGAATGCCCCAGTGCTTGCCGTGCTTCTTGCAGGCCGCCGCTACCTCCTCCACGGCCTTCACGATGCGTGGGTCACGCCCTTGGCCGGGCACGCCGAGCGCGTGGGAAAGGTCGCCAGGGCCAACGAAGATCACGTCCACGCCAGGAGCCGCCACGATCTCCTCGATCTTGTCGAGCGCCTCGGGGTCCTCGATCTGAACCACGATGAACGTGTTGTCGTTGGCGTGTTTCAGATAATCGGTCACAGGAACCATGCAGTAGACGCCGTCGCAGTTGCCGCCGTCCAGCGCGCGGCGTCCCAGCGGTTGGAACCGCGTCTGACGGCCCACCTCGCGCGCCTCTTCGCCGCTCATGCAATGGGGGACCATCAGGCCCGTTGCGCCGAGCTCGAGCGGCCGGATGAAATCGGTGTAGCAGCCCTTGGAGACGCGCACCATCGCATCCATGTCGCGCATGGCCGCGGTGCGGACCAGATGGCCCATGCGGTCCCAGTCGATCCCCGTATGCTCGTTGCAGAGCCAGAGGCAATCGAATCCGGCCAAGCCGATGATGTCGCAGACCATCGGATCGAGGGTGTTCATCTTGGTGCAGAGCACCGGTTGGTTCTGAGCCAGCTTGCGCCGGACCTTGGAGACGCGCATAAGTCTCTATTATCGCGCGATCACTTGGCTTCGGCGGGCTTCAGCAGCACGCGCGCCGCGCGTTTGGCCGGGAACGCGAGTTCGAGCACGCCGCCCACGTCGGTGGCGGCTTCGCGAATCTCCTCGTCCTCCACTTCCAGTTCGTAGCGGGCCTTGGGTTTCAGTCCGATCAGGTAGTATCGCGACGCTTCCTCGGCCCCGGCGCGGAAGTCGGCGGACAGCGCGGAAGGAAGCAGCGTGGTGTTGCCCATCACCACCGGCTCCTTCACCGAGCCGACGTTGACGATCTGGCCGTTCCGGAACATCTGCATCGAACCTTCCGATTGGTAGTACCAGACAGCGTCGTCTTCCCATGTGGAACGGATGAGAAGCCGGCCGGTGACGGGGTCGTGAAAAACGTTCGGTAGGTAGTGATAGCTCAGCCCCGGCTGATAGGGGTTCGTCCAGAGGTATTCGTACGGGATGCCGTGGGCGCTCTTCATCAGGAACTTGTCCTGCATGAGCCAGCCCTGCACGAACTGCATCTCCTGCGCGTTGTTGTCGTAGGCGACCATCATGAGCGCGGCCGCGCGGGACCGGATGGCTTCCGCCGCGTCGGGCTCGCCGTGGGATTTCATCAGCGGAATCCGGTACTCGTTCTCGGCGGCGGGGAAGGGCGCCGGATAGTGGGCCAGGATGTGGAACGCGGGGATGGTGGTGAAGTACTTGGCCGCCGACTCGCGCAGGTCGATGTCGAAGTTGTCGCGTAGCGCGTGGAACAACTCGAAAAGCGCGAAGTGATCTCTCAGGTCGATCGGGTTGCCGCCCGCCTTGATCTTCTCGACGACCTCCGTCCTCCACCATTGCTCCACCACGGGCTTCACGTACTTGGGTCCGGTTCCTTCCACGTGGCCGGAGATCGCGATGGCGGCCAACACGCGCGATCGCAGCGAGGGCAGATCCTTTCCCGCGCTCTTGTCCAGGCCTTGCTGGATCTTGGCCACCAGCTTCGCGGACTCCTGCTGGCTGAGCAGCGGTTGGCACCAGTCGAACACGACCGCCAGTTGCCGGAGATCGGAACCCGGTCCCAGTGCCCAATCCACCGCCGCGCGGCCTTGTTGGTCGCTGCCGGTGGCCAGATAAAGGAGCGGCAGGGCGATGCCCGGCTCGGGCCACGCGATCTTGCCTTTGGCGAAGGTTTGCAGCGCGAGCCAGCGAATGGACTCGCGCTCCCGCTCGCGCTTGACCAGTTTCGCGCGGCGCTCGGGGAGGAACAGGCGCGGGTGCGCAAGATCGGTCTTGTAGTCGATCTCGGCCGCGGGCAGCGAGGCGAGCGCGAACAGCGCAGCGGTGAATCGCATCCTTGACTCTAGGCTACCTTGCCGAAGACCCGTTCGAAGATGCGGTCCACGTTGCCCAGTTGGCGCTCGAGCGAGAAGGCGTGTTCGATCCGCTCCGGGGAGAGCAGCGCTGTAATCTCGGGGTGGACGTCGATGGCCGCGCGGAAGTCGCCGTCGTTGTCCCACGCCCTCATCGCCTCGGTTTGCACGACTCGGTAGGCGTGCTCGCGGAGCATGCCCGCCGCCGAGAGATCCAGCAGAAGCTGGCCGGAGAAAACGAGCCCCTTGGTGAGATCGATGTTCCGCCGCATGCGAGCCGCGTCGACGCGCATGCCCTCGATCAGCCAACAGGTCTTGTCGAGCAGGTAGTCCGCCAGGGCGATCGAGTCGGGCAGAATGACGCGCTCGACGGAGGAATGGGAGATGTCGCGTTCG
>SXGS01153456.1_pt1 | contig 35855 bp, 29 predicted proteins | sample 3174681 | NCBI WGS metagenome assembly SXGS01 (sample SAMN11356861, study PRJNA531348) | freshwater metagenome | isolation source: freshwater sample F1-80 | place: China: Fuxian Lake, Yuxi | collected 2017-12-25
ATGGCTTCGATCTCCTGCTCCTTGAGCGGGAACTTCGGCATCCTTAACCGTTCGTCGTAGAACTTGGTCTCGGTCTTTTCGTAGTCGTAACTGCGCGGGTCGCGAAGCTTCTGCCAGATGAATCCCGGGCGGCCATGATGCAGCAAGCTCTCATAGAAGAAAGCCGCACCAAGTTCCTGCTCTTCATGTTCGCGACTATCGTAATCGCCGGTCGTGGCATTCTGGATCGCACGTTCGACACGAGTCTTGGTCGAAGTCCCATCCGGCTCGCCGTGATGGTGTAGATATTCTTCGATGTGTTCGGGAGCCAATCGGGACGGGTCTTTGAGACCCCAATCCTGGAGAGCCGTGCCGATCGGGCGTGCGGTCTCAAAGTTTGCGATATCGTGGCAACCGTAGCAGCCATACCGCGAGATCGTGACGCGACCGAGATAGTTCATCTTCCGCTTGCGCCACTCCTCATCCGTGAACTCAACACCGCCCTGCTCTGGTACCAACTCAATTTCATCCCCCTTCACCGTTTCGCGTGCGTAGGGGTACTTCCGAGAGGACATAACCTGCTTTGCCTGCGCGGGCGTCACGGTTTTACGACGCCACAACAGCAGTTCGACGAGCTCATTCAATTCGTCGTGAGACACCTCGATTGTCTTGTATTCCTCTGGCTTACCGGTGAGCAGATACGCTGCGATATCGGCGGCGGGATCGATCAGCACATCATTCTGCTTGGTAGGTTCGATAAACAGATTCGGCATCTTGGTCCGGGGATGATGCCGCTCCGGATCGCGAATCCAGGTGTAGAGCCAACTCAATCCGTCGGGGCCCGGCTTGAGCTTCGCCGCCACCTTGGACAGGTTCGGACCGAACTCAGCCTTCGAACTTTTGAACCGCTCGGAGTCGTGGCTGTGGCATGCCAAGCAGCCTTTCTGAGCGAAGAACGTTTCACCGCGTTTGGCGTCCGGTACATAGCCAGCCGGCAAAGGGTCGTACTTCAATTCCTTTGAGTTATCGAACAGGTACTCTGCGATCGCTGCGAGTTCGATATTCGAAAACTTCTTTCCATCGTCGTCGACGTTGTTCGACAGGTGGAAGAACTGCGGCATAATGGTCGAGGGCCGGAAGCGTTTCGGCTCTTCAGTCCAATGCGTCAGCCATTCGCGGGTCGTCTTGCTCGCGATGTGCTTCAAGCTCGGGCCAACTTTGCGTTCGACACCAGCGACCGCCTTCGGATCTTCAGCGATTTTCTTGGCTTCAGCGAGTGTCTGCGGTTCGAGCCGCAAGTCCGGTCCGACCGGTTTGCCGGCATCGTAGCCGTTGATCTCGTGGCAGCCAAAGCAGCCGTATTTCTTGATGAGCTGCCAGCCTTGATAAGCCTTGGGAGCGGTCGCTCCGAATTTCGTGTTCTGCCCCAATTCGACGACCGAGTGATGACACTTCAAGCAAGCCGACTCACGCAAGCGATTCGGCTGCATCGGATAGTCCCAGAAGTGGTTATTGAACCATTTGAATTCGTGTTCCCACTCGTGAGCCTGATGCGGATCGTTGGGAGTGTGCGACGCATTCTGAAAACTGGTTCCCGATCCCTGTCCGTCGTGGCAGGAGGTGCAACCAAACTCGTTGAGCGGATGCGGGCTGCCCGCGGTCACATAAAGGTCCGGGTGCGGATGCGTTGAAAACGGATGTTTGTAAGTCCCGTTCTTGCCGTCACCGTGAGGGTAGTCGGGCACATCGCCAGGTCCAACCATGTCGATCGCCAAATGACAGGTGCGGCAGCGATCGAAGCGCGCGGTCTTGGCCATGCCGAGCGTGATCTTCATGTCCGGCAGCCAATCCTGTTTGATCTTAATGTGCGAGTTGAAGCCATCGATGATCGGCCATTCCATGATGGCTCGCTTGATGTGCTTCGCGAAGTGATCCCAGGGGGGATCAATCTTGTCCTTGGCGGTCTCTAGTCGCAGGATGTCTGCCTCGTAGGCTTTGATCGCGGCAACCGCGAGGTCTCGTTCCTTGGTCTTCGCTTTCAGCTCCGCCACTGCTTTGTTGCGGACGGCATCACGCTCATCGAGTTCCGTTTCCAAATCCAGAACGACATTGAGTCGCGAATTGAATTCGGCCAGCAAATCCTGAACTTTGTTTTCAGGAACTTGATCGCGAATGCCCAAATCAAAATTGGCGCGGGCCACGTCGCGATAGGCGCGGTTCTCACGAACCTTTCGCATTTGCATCAAGTATTCATTGTCGAGGTTCTTGATGTTCGCTTCTTGCTCGGCCAAGTCTTGAACGGCCTGCTCGAGCTGGCTCTGCTTTTGGGTTTTCGCGTCCTTCAGTTCGGTGAGCTTCGTTTCGTAGGCTGACTCCAACTTCGCCGACTTCAATCCCGCTGGGGCTCCGGCGAGCTGCGCCTTCTTGGCGTTCTCTTCGGCGACGATCTTCTCAGCTTGCAGCTTGAAAAAATGATGCTGATAAACGCGCCACTCGTCGTGGTGGTCGAAGTACATCATCAGCAGCGTTGCCAAAAACAGCACGATCATGCTGACGGCAAACCACCGGTGCATCTTGGGGAGCGGACGTAGATAGTCTTCGGTCGCTGGCATGTTTGTGGCGCACGCGGTTCGCGTGCGTTTCATCCTCAAAAGTCGACGCACGCGGGCCGCGTGCGCCACGGGTCAGACGTTAAAGAACCACTCCGGGATCGCGATGAAGTATTTCAAGTTGACGGCCCAGCGAAGCACCATCTTCAAAGGCAAGGCCGCCATCATCAGCACCAAGTTCGAGAACACCATGTACCGCACGAAACCCATGCGAATGAAAAACTTCTTGAAGATCGTTCCCGCCATCAGGCCGGGCAACGCCGCGAGATAAAACCCAATTGCCAGAAAGCCCGGCGCTTCTCTCGCTAAAATGTACGGAGCTTGAGTCCAAAAATCAGAGCCGGCGGGAGCCATTGGCAACGGTTGACCTAATCCATACCAGAAGTATTCAGAGAGGTTGACGTTGTTCAGAGCCTCCAGCTTGTGGACGTCCCAGAATTCATAGATGCCAAAGACGTTCCAGTTCGGGCCTCGCAAGAACGTTCCCAGGATGATCATCCCGACCCACAGTGGTAGGAAGCCAAACATGAAGGTCGTGATCGCGAACTTGCGCTCGTTGAACGTGTAGTAGCCGTTTCCGAGTTTGTTGAAGTCGATATACGGAATGGCCATCATCCCGCCGAGAATGACGCTGGGAAACACGACGCCTGCCAACCACGGATCGTAGTAAACCAGCATTTCCTGCAAGCCCAGGAAGTACCACGGAGCCTTCGACGGATTCGGCGTCTTTACGGCCGAAGCAGGCTCTTCCAGCGGTGCCTGCAATGCGATGCCCCACAACATCAACAACGCCGTGGCCGCGATCATGCAGATCATCTCGGTGTAAACGAGGTCCGGCCACGTCAGCACTTTTTCATTGTTCTCGGCCTCAACCGGCGGACGCCCTTGAGCCGCGCGGCGATCGTTTTCGTTGGCTCGATAGAAGAACACCCAGGTAAAGAAGCCGACGATAAACAACATCGCGACGATGGGGACGTTGTCCGGCTTGCCAACGATCTGTCGGAAATCCCAGTCGGTCATACTGATGGTCAAGAACAGCAGCGACAGATTGAGCGAGGCCCAGCCAATGTTCGGTCGAGCCAGCCACTCGCGAAGCAGCAGCATCAGAAAGAAGCCGACTGTCGTGGCCGCAAAGAAGTACCGAGCATCCGCCACGATTGCATCGACCGCCGTTTTGGCGAAGTCGGGCATAATCAGCCAAAACGATTCCGGACTGCTTGCACAACTAAAGTGAACGACTGAGACCAGCATCAGGACGGTCGAGTAAGTCGCCCATACCGCCGCTGTCGGAATATGTCCACCACCCGCGAACGCTGGCAGGTCGATGTGATGCCCTTTGTGGTACGACCGCCACGTCCAAGCCACGTTCATGCAGAACAGAATCAGATACAACCAACCCAGCCCAAAGATTACGCTCGGCGTGACGTTGGGATGTGGCTCAAGCGAACCCAAGCTCAACCAGGAAGTGATCAGCGGCAGAGAGTTCATCGAAATTCCCGTGCTCCGAAGTCCTACAGCGGCTGACTAATCCCGCCGTCTTTGCGCACCCGCCAGAAGTGAATGGCAATCAAGCCAGCCGCCGCCAACGGGATTGCGACACAGTGCAGGATGTAGAAGCGATTCAGCGTTTCCTCACCCACGAAGCGGCTACCCAACAACAAGAAGCGAGCATCGCTGGCGTTCGTGATGAGGTCGTAGCCACCCAAGTTCAAGAATTGAAAACCAGGGCCTTCATGCCCCAGCACCGGCGTCGCACGAGCCATATTGGAACCGACCGTGATGGCCCAGATTGCCAACTGATCCCAGGGCAGCAAATAGCCGGTGAACGACAACAGCAACGTCAGCTTCAGCAAGATGACGCCAACGACCCAATTGAATTCGCGTGGCGGCTTATAGCTTCCAGTTAAGAAGACGCGATACATGTGCAGCCAGACGGTAATCACCATCGCGTGAGCACCCCAGCGGTGAATCTCGCGCATGATCCCCAGCGTCGTCACGTCGCGAAGAGCCAGAATGTCATTGAAGGCCCATTCCAATGTCGGCCGGTAATAAAACATCAACAGCACGCCGGTAATGGTCTCAACCAGAAACAGAAAGAACGTGATGCCGCCCATGCACCATGTGTAGGACAGCGCGATACCTTGCTGCTTGATCGACACCGGATGCAGGTGCAAAAAGAAGTTCGTCAGCATCACGACCACGCGATTGCGGCGGTCGTAAGGAGCCGGATGCCGGAAGACGCTCTTCCAGATTTGCGAATCGCGAATGTAATCACCGACCGACATGGATGCTGACTTTCTCAGGTGGGGCAGGTTTTCAACCTGCCATGTCTTCAATGCTGCAACGAATCCAGCGATCCGGGCAGGCTGAAAGCCTGCCCCACGAACTACACCAACGAACCATCAACGTAGGAATTCGAGTCTTCCCACTGACCCATCTCTTCCTGAAACTTCACACTCTTATCCACTTCCAATTGCCCGTCCGCGGCAAGCTTCAAGCCAACTCGTTCTAGCGGTCGCGGGGCCGGGCCCTCAAAGTTGATGCCATTGACGTAGAAACCCGAACCGTGGCACGGGCATTTGTATTTCTGCTCGCCTTCGAGCCAATTCGGCGTGCAGCCGAGATGCGTACAGACGGACGCCAAGGCGTAAATCAAGTTCCGGCCTTTGTACTGGTCGGTATGCACGATCCACACGCCGCGAGCCGCTAGCCACTTGGTACTGACGCCACCCAACGGGTAATCGCTCGGCGGACCAATCTTGAAAGCGGTCGGCGGCTCAACAAGCACATTCGGAAACATGAACCGAGCGAGATCGAGCAACCAAATCAACGAAGTCGCCGCCATCGCAGAAAACCCAACCACCACCGGAGCAAAGCAGGCCGCCACAAAACTGCGACGATCAACACCGACAGCGGCCTTTTTGTCTTTTGCGGCGGGCGGCTTGACCGGAATCGGCGGCAACGTAGGCTTTGCAGGAGCGACCGGTGCCGTGGCCGCGACTTCCGCGCTCGCCGCCTTGCCGCGAACGGCATTCAGCATTTCCTCAACCGACGGCTTCGGCGCGCCACTCGCCACGGCGGGCTTCGCTGCTGCTGCGACTGGCACAGCCGCTTGGGCCGCCGGTGATGGCGTTGCTGCCGTAGCACTCGCGCCGCCACCTTTGGCTGCGCGAATTGCCGCGAGAATATCGCTGGTCGATCCAGGCTTGGCGGCTGGAGTCGCCTTTGGCTTCGCAACCGGAGCGGCCGGTGGTGCGACGGCAGCTTGCGCTTCCACGGGCGGAGTCGCAGGCGCGGGTGTTGCCGCGACAGGCTCGGAGGCAGCATTGCCGCCTGCGCCGGTTTTTTGAGCTCGGATCTTGGCCAGAATGTCGGCCGTTGACGGTTTTGGTTCAGACATGTCTCTTCGCGCACTTAAAACAGACCACGCAGGCTGGGCGCAGTCACAGGGCGAGGTTAAGAGTTGAGGATTCTTGCGACCTCTTCTCGCGCCGGCAACCATCGTGAATCGCCATCGGGACAGATTTCCCAAAGTCAGGATTGGCTCCAAACGACGGCTCTCACGCGCGAGAAGCACGACCACAATTAGGCTGGCAGCGATGGCGAATGTCCCCCAACAAAGTGCCCACGACACCGCGATTGCGCGGGCAGAATCAGAGATCTCTGCCGAGCACGCCGTGCTGCTAAACGAGTTCGAGCGATTCATCCACCGCGACCCCGCTCGGCGCGGATTGTGCGCCGCCGAGGTTGATGAGACCGAACAAGCCGCGGTCCCTCGATTGGGGGCAGGACAGCTTGCCGCAGCGGCATTGAACCTCGCCCGTCACGCGCGGAAAGTGGCGATCGTCACCGGCTTCTTTATCCCCCACGCTCAGCCGTCAGCCGCTGAAACCGACGGCCCGCCGGGAAGTCTGCTCCTTGCTCACTGTCTGCAAGCGCTGGGAATCGAAGCGGTCGTGATCACCGATGCTCCGTGTGCTCCCGCCGTCCGGGCCGCCGCCGATGGCATCGACTTTTCGGTCGATCGGGTCCTCGTTTCTCCGCTCGAAGCTGAATCGTGGTGCAATGATTTCTGGACTTTGGAATTCGCCAGCGGATTAACGCATTTGATCTCGATCGAGCGAGTCGGGCCGAGCCACACGCCGGTGTCCATTAAGCATCAAGGGTCAGCGAGCGATCTGCGGGGAATTTCAAATTTGAAATCTGAAATTTCAAATTTGAAATCTGAGATCTCAATTCTCGACTCGTTCCTCGCCGACGTCGCTCCCGAACATCACGATCACTGCCACAACATGCGCGGCGTTTGTATTGATGGGCACACAGCTCCGCTGCACTTGTTATTTGAACGCTTGCCGAGCCGCCATCCATCGGCGCGAACAATCGGTATCGGCGACGGCGGCAACGAAATCGGCATGGGGGCCATCCCGTGGTCAGAGTTACGCCGCCGATTGCCCGGCGAACAGGCGGGGCGGGTCCCCTGTCGGGTCGCGTGTGACTTCAACATCGTCGCCGGCACCAGCAATTGGGGTGCAATGGCGCTCGCTGCGGGAGTCTGCCTGCTGCGAAACCGGCTCGATGTGTTGCGGCCGTGGACTCGTGAACGGCATCGCGAATGGCTGGAGTATCTTGTCGCCAACGGACCTGCCGTCGATGGCGTCACCGGCCGTCGCGAGGCGACTGTCGATGGTTTGCCGTTTCTGACCTACATCCAGCCGTGGGAAGGGATCCTGCGTAGGTCAGGCTTTCCAGCCTGACCCGAACGCCTCATCCACGTCGAATCCGTCACAGGTCAGCCTGGAAAGACTGACCTACAGAATCTCCAGCGACGGCATCGGCGCATCAATGAGCACGCGGCGAGTGATCTGCATGGCGACATTCTGAACCATGCGCAGCAAGTGAGGCTTTACCGGGTTGTCGTCCTCAAACAGCGATGCAATTTGGCCGTCGTCGCCGCGCACACGGATCGTTGCGTCGATTGGAATCTCGCCCAGGAACGGCAGACGGAGTTCTTCCGCTTTGGCTTTCGCCCCGCCGCGACCGAAGATGTCGCCGGACATGTTCTCGACGATGCCGAGCACCGGGATTTTGACTTGGTCGAACATGCTGATCGCTTTGATGGCATCCAGCAGCGCGACCTTTTGGGGCGTGCAAACCACGACCGCACCAGCCAAGCCCAGCAACTGCGAGAGAGTCAACGACACGTCACCCGTGCCGGGGGGCAGGTCGATGATGAGGTAGTCGAGTTCGCCCCAGTCCGTCTCTTGAAGGAATTGCGTCAGCAACTTGTGCAGCATTGGACCGCGCCAGATGACGGCCTGGTTATCGCGAATCAAAAAGCCGATCGAGAGTACCTTCATGCCGTCCGCGTCGATCGGCTCCAGACGCTGAATCTTCTGGCCGTTGGGGAGTTCGATATCGCGAACGACCGGGGTTCCTTTCGCTCCGGTGAGCAACGGGATGCTCGGCCCGTAGACGTCGGCGTCCAGCAGGCCGACCTTCGCTCCGAAATGCTTCAAGCCATACGCCACCGAGGCGGCGGTTGTGCTCTTGCCGACGCCGCCCTTGCCGCTGCCGACCGCAATGACGTTCTTGATTCGCAGTCCGATCTTGCCGCCCGTTTCGCGGCCGAGCACGCTCCACGAGTACGTCACGTCGATCTTGCGCCCGTCGGCAGAACCGCTCAACGCGGAGCCGATCGCATCACCAATTCGCTCGCGGCCGGGATACGCGGGGGTCGGAAGTTGCACGCCAATTTTGATGGCGTCGGAGGTTGTTTGAACGGAGCCGATCAAGCCGAGTCGGTCGTAAGTCAGTCCCAATTCCGGATCGATCAAGGAACGAAGTTTCGCGCGAATGTCTGCGTCGGTCATGGCTTCTTTGCTGGCAAGTGACGGGGTGAATGAAAATCGGGCCGAGTTGTATGAGGGAGCTAAGACGATGACCAGAGTCGCCGACAACTCCGAGCGAGCCGTTCGCCATCCAGTTCGCCAACGATGACTTCGCGAACGCCCGCGTCTCGCAACGGCCACTCCAAGTCCGCCGCTTCGGCCGAGCAGGTCACAATGATTGGCGTCATTCGCGGCCGAGCCATGAACGTTCCCAACCATTGCAGACAGCCCGCCGCGTCGCTCGGAAGTTCGATCACAATCGCGTCGGCTGGCTGTGAGGAGAGTTCACTCCACTTACGGCAACCACGCACACGGACGGGCTCTTCGAGAAACTGGCGCTGCAACTCCGGCTCCCAGCGGGACCGGGACTCGAAGACCACAATCGTCCGAGTAGAGTTGGGCACAGCTGGCTCAAAAGAGGGGCGTTTGTAGTGACCCCATTCATGGGGTCGAAGGCGCGAGACCCAGACCCGATGAATCGGGTCACTACGAGTGTACGAGCGATCGTCCGATGCGAAACTATTTACCCTTGAACGCACCCTGCTGACGGATCCGCTCGATGGTGGAAAGATTCTTCCCATCCGCGGCCGGAGCGGCAGCCTTCGGAGCTTCAGCCACCACGGGCGCTTCAACTGCGACTTGAGCAGCAACCGGTGCCGGTGCTGCTTCAGCACTGACAGCCGCAGGAGCAGCCGCTGCCCCCTTGGAGGCTTGCTGTTGGCGAATCATTTCAATGGGGGAGAGCTTCTTCCCCTCACCACTCGCGGCCGGTGCAGGTGCAGGAATTGTTGGAGCGCTCTCCGCGCCGCCAGCTTTGGCCGCCTGTTGTTTACGAATCATTTCGAGCGGACTGAGTTTCGCGCCGCCTGCTGCCGGAGCAGCCGCTGCTGGCGCCGCCGCCGCAGGGGCTGCTGGCTTCGCGCCTGCCGCGCCTTGCTTGCGAATCATGTCCAGCGGACTGGCCTTCTTCTCGCCAGCGGCCGGAGCGGCTTTCGCTGCGGGAGCGGCCTTTGCGGCAGGGGATTCTTTCGCGGGCTTGGCTTCGCTGACCACTTTCTTCGGCAACGGCACATCGACCACCATCAGGAACGCCGGATCGATGTCGTACCAACCGATGTCCGCCGCTCCGTCGAAGAGCACCAAGGCTCGGCAACTCATGTTGACCGTCTTCACAACGCCGGTCAGGCCGTTGAATCGGCGCAACTCCGGCACGTTGGGCTTCACGACGACGAACTTGTCCGTGTACTGCTTCTTCAACAACTCGGCTTGTTCAAATCGAGCGGACATGGCGGCAATACGGTCCTTCCGAGAGTTCAAATTTTTGCGAGGCGTCACAACGGGCCGGGATGATACTGAGCGATTCTGTGGTTGGAAACTAACCCGACGCGTCAGCGAGGGCGATCGCTGCACCAGCTCAGAAGACAGGATCTGCGTCGTTGAAGCATTTGCCCTCGCTGACGCTTCGGGTTACTTTCGGCCAACTCAGACGTGATACCGAACCTTGCCGGCGACGATGACCAGATGAGCTCGGCCTTTGACGTCCCAGCCGGAGAACGGGGTGTTGCGTCCCTTCGAGCGGAACTTCGTCGGGTCGATTCGCCAGGTGGTGGTCGGGTCGATGATCGTGATGTCGGCGTCCTGGCCGGACTTCAGCGTTCCCTTCTGGATGCCCAGGATCGCCGCCGGATTGATCGTCAGCTTGGCGATCAACTTGGCCCAGTTCAGATGCCCCGGCTCGATCAGCGTCTTCACGCAGATCGGCAACAGCGTTTCGAGACCCACGACTCCGGCGGGAGCGCTGTCGAGTTCGTTCTGCTTCTTCTCGTCGGCGAACGGCTGATGGTCAGAGCAGATGACGTCGATCGTCCCGTCGCGCAGTCCTTCGATGAGTGCGTCGATGTGTTCCTTCGTCCGCAGCGGCGGATCGACTTTGAAATTCGGGTCGTAGGATTGCAGGGCCACATCCTGCAAAGCCAGGTGATGCGGAGTCACTTCGGCCGTCACTCGCAGCCCTTTGGCCTTCGCGCGGCGCACTTGATCGACCGCTCCGGCCGTGGAGAGCGTCATCAGGTGGACGTGTCCGCCGGTCATCTCGGCCAATGCGATGTCGCGGGCGACCATGATGACCTCCGCTCCAGCCGGGATGCCGCGTAGCCCCAACAGCATCGAGTGATATCCCTCGTGCATGATTCCCTTGGCCGCCAGCTCTGGGACTTGCGGATGATTGAAGATCGGGCGACCGAACATGCGGGTGTATTCGAGCGCTCGCCGCATGATCTCCGAGTTGGCGACGGTTAGCTTGCCGTCCGTGAATCCGACCGCTCCCCCTTCGACGAGTTGCCCGATCTCAGCGAGTTCTTGGCCATCGTTATTCTTGGTGACGGCTCCCAGCGGGAAGACGTTGCAGTGCCCGGCTCGTTCGGATTGCAGTTGAACGAACTCCGCCGCCGCGCGGTTATCGACGACTGGCGAGGTATCCGGCATGCAAGCCACCGAAGTCATCCCGCCTGCCAGCGCCGCCGCCGTACCCGATTCAATCGTCTCGTCTTTCTCATCACCCGGTTCGCGCAGCGAGACATGAATATCGATCAGCCCCGGACAGACGAGCAAGCCGGTCGCGTCGATCACGTGATCGGCCACGGATGCGCCCGTGTCGATGCCCTCGATACGGTCGTTCCGCAAAAACAGACTGCCCACCCGGTCAATATTTTGACTGGGGTCGATGATGCGTCCGCCGCGGATCAATGTGGTGCTCATCGGACTTTCGCTAAGGGGACTCTTCTTGTCGGCGATTTTGCAACAGGTACAAGCACGCCATGCGGATCATCAAGCCGTTGGTGACTTGGTCGAGAATGACTGAGTGCGGGCCATCGGCAACTTCGGGGGTGATCTCGACTCCGCGATTGATTGGGCCGGGGGCGAGGATCAGAACGTCCGATTTAGCTCGGCGGATGCGGTCGCCGTTCATGCCGAAGAAATGCGCGTACTCGCGGATCGACGGGAAGAACGCGGAGCGCTGCCGCTCGAATTGAATTCGGAGCAGGTTGATGCAGTCGCACTGGCCGAGGATCTCATCGAGATTGTTCGAGACTTCGACACCCATCCGTTCGACATGCTCCGGGATCAACGTGGACGGGCCGCAGACGATGACCCGCGCGCCAAGTTTTTTCAGTCCCCAGATGTTCGACCGAGCCACCCGGCTATGCAGGATGTCGCCGACGAGCGCAACCGTCAGCCCCGCGATTTTCTGGCGACGTTCGCGAATTGTGAAGATGTCGAGCAACCCTTGAGTCGGATGCTCGTGCGTTCCGTCCCCGGCATTGAGGACGCTGGCCTTCAGCAACTTCGACAACAGATGCGGCGAGCCGGACGTGCTGTGCCGGACGACGACTTGATCGACTCCCATCGCCTCGATGTTCTGAGCCGTATCGTAAAACGTCTCCCCCTTCGAGAGACTGCTGGTGGAGGCGGTGAAATCCACGGTGTCCGCGCTTAGCCGTTTGGCGGCGAGGCTGAAACTGGTGCGAGTGCGCGTGGACGGCTCGAAGAAAAGATTCGCAACGACCGTCCCTTTCAGGGCGGTGAGTTTCGTTTCGCCCTCGGCCGCGAGCCGTTTGAACTCAGCGGCCTGATCCAAAATAAGCGAGATCTCGTCGGCGGAAAGCTCTTCCAGGCCGAGCAGATGTTTCTTGGTCCAACGTACCCCGGAAGCCGAAGCGGTCACGGTGGTCATGGGCGGTCGAGTCCAACGAAAGGCAAAGATCGAAGTTCGGCCGGATCGTACCAACGTGGGGCAGGTTTTCAACCTGCCCGGCGGAACGTCGCGCTGATCACGAACCCGGAATGGTCGTTGTGTTTCTCGATCGTGCCTCCCCCCGTTGATCAAACGCCGGAGCAGTTCGAATGCACGCGAATTTTTCAAAGCTCAGCGAGCCGTTCTCGTCAAAGCCGTAGAGCTTGAAGTCCCGTTTCACGACATCGGCCGCGTCACGGTCGGCGACGATGAAACAACCGGCAACTCAGTGGCCAGAGCGGGGGCCGGTTCGATCGTGACGGGCTTGGAACTCGAAGAACTGTCATCTCATCGCGAGGCCGCCAGTGGTTCGCTTGCAGAGGTCGGCGTGTGAGTCCCTGGTGGCGGGGGATCAGCGATCCCTTGTGCGTTGGTGTTCGCAGTAGCGAGGTTGAAGCTGGTGGCAAAGGCTTGGCTGCCGGAGGTGCGAGTGGCGGCGGCGGTGTATTGGTAGACCTTGTTCCTGCCGCTATCGACGATCCAGATATCGCTGAAGTTAGCCGGGTTGATCGTCAGGCCGGTCGGTGTCGCGTTGGTGGCCGAGATCTTCCAGCTTCCGACGAGTGCTCCGGTTATCGTGTACTTGAAGTCCCTTATCGTTGTTGGCACTTTCCAGCGTCCAGACGTGAGTTCCGTTCGTGACCAAGTCGGTCGAGTTCTTGTTGCTGTTGTTGAGCGACCAAGGAGTTCGCCACGCAGAATCGCGACGCGACGCTGGTTGCGATCGCACTGTCGGTCTATCACCGCCGACACGGCGAATGGCCGAAGCGACTGGAACAACTCAGCCCCGACCTGTTGCCGGAGGAGCCGCCGGACCGCTTCGACGGCCAACCATTGCGCTACCGAGTGATCGACGGTTAGCCGCTGGTGTATTCCGTCGGCCGTAATCGACTCGACGAGCAAGGCCGAGTGACCAACGACAAACAGAACGGCCCAGAAGATCGCGAGGGAGACTGGCGATTGTGGCCCTGAGAAGACGGGAAACAACCAGGCAACTGACACGTAGCGGAATTCGTAAGAATTCCTTGGCGATGTTGAAGTTGCGTCAGAATTCTTACGAATTCTGCTACGGCACTGCGTCAGCCGACTCACGGGATAAGTGCGACATTCGTGTTAGAGTTCGTCGCCGTTCGTGATTCCTATTTCTTGATTTTCGGTTTCGCGGCGTTCGCAAGTTCCTCGGCAGCGGCTTTTTCCCATGCGGTTTTTTGGTTGGGAGAAAGGATGCCTTCCAGTTTGGCTTTGAAATTCAAGGCGATGCGATCTCGTTTCTGTTGTTGCAGCGACTTCTGCAAATCGTGATTGCCTTTGGCAGACGTCAGTTGCACGGCGAATTCCTCCGAGGCAGCCTTTGAGACTTCCAGATGAGCGGCGTTGATTTGCTCGATCAACGTCCGCTGCTCGGCCGTCAGAATGTTGGAGACTTTCGTTCGCAGGCTGGCATACGCCTCTTGGGTCTTTTTGTTTCGCGCCTCACGCTCGGCGTCCGGCACAACGACATTGGGATCTTTGACCTTCTTCCGTCGGAGTTGTTCGTTGTCGATCGTTTCCCGCCGCGCTTCGTGGAGCTTCAAAATTTGTTCGTCGGAAAGGAGCAGCGCCGCATTCAGACCTGGTACGAGCTGATCGGCAAACTCTTGTTTGGGCATGGACCAGAACGGGAAGTTGCCAATCACCGGTTTCTTGGCCTGGGCCTCCGCCAGCGTTGCCAAACTCAATGTCAGAATCACGAGGATCGAGAGTCGTCGAAACATGAGTGAGCCTCCCCATTGGTGAGCACGTTGTTGCGCAGACACAGCGCGGCACATGGCGTGGCTCGGACGATGAATCTCCATGGTCACCGAATCAGGACAAATAGAAACCAACCTTAGGGCCGGGGCAAGAATTAGTTCGTAGTTCCGCCTTTAGGCGGCATCGGCATCCGGCACCGCCTAAAGGCGGAACTACGAACTTGTTTCTCCTCGCCTCCTTACTTCGCCGCGACCTGGTAGACCCGCACGGCGTTGTCGTGGAACAACTTCTTCTGCCAATCGAGCGGCATGTGTTTCACGATGTCCTTGAGCGAGGAAATCCAATCGGCCAGCGGAGCGGTCAACGTGCATACGGGCCAGTCGCCGCCGAAGAAGCAGCGGTCGATGCCAAAGGTTTCCAGGCAGAAGCTGATGTTGGGTTCCAGGTCGCTCGTCTTCCAAGCATCGGGCTTGGCAGTGACGATGATGCCGGAGATTTTGCAGAACGTGTTTGGCCGAGCGGCCGCGGCCTTCATCCCCTTCATCCACGCTTCGCGCTGAGCTTTGTCGTCTGAGTGGACCGGCATGTTGCCGCAGTGATCGACAACCAACGTGGTCTTAGGACACAACTCGCCGAGCTTCGCGCCGTCGCCGATCTCGTCCGGTCTCATGCAGAGGTCAAAACTCTTGCCCATATCGCCGAGCCGTTTGACGTTGTCGACGAACGTCTTTTCGAGACACATCCCCTTCGGCCGATCAGGATCGTGCAGCACCGTCCGCACTCCGTTGATTCGTTTGTTCGCCGCGAACGGCTCCATGTACTTCGCGAACTCGGCCGACTGAGGTGAGCCGCCGATAATCGCACCGCACATCGGGTTGTCCTTCTTGCCGCACAGGTCGAGCACATATTCGGCCTCGGCGGCCTGTTGCTTCGGATCGACGTTGACCTCCATATAAACCGTCTTCACGACCTTGTGCGTGCCAACCAGTTTGAGGTAATCCGACATCAAGAAGCTGCGGTTGATCTTTTGAACTTCGTCCCCCTTCAGCCACGGCAGTTTGAACTTGGTCAAATCCCACAGATGCTGATGCGTGTCGCAAATCTCCAAGTCATTCTGGTTCACGGTGCCCTCTTTCTTCGGTGCCGCTTGTTTCTTTTTTTGCTCTTGAGCTGCCAGCGGCAAGGCTGAGTTCACGCAGACACTCGCTGCGGCGACTCCGGCGGCGGATAAGAAAGTTCTGCGATTGATGGTTTCGGACATGGCAATCTCCAGCGGTGAGTGGGACTCGATGGTCGGGTGATCGTAGCGGTGGACAATTCAGGATTCGACTGGTGATGTCGTCAACGTAGTCGCGTGAATGAATTGGCGAGCAGGGCGGCGTCAGCCCCCGGTGGTCAGGATAGGTGCAAAACCGGGGGGCTGACGCCGCCCCGCTCGCCTGTGGATCAATACGGAAACGTTAATGCAGCCAATTCACACTTTCGGCTCCCACCCTTTGCGGTACTCGCGGCCCCAGAGCTTCATGGCTTCCGCATCGTCTTTGATCTTCTTCGTCTGCGGATCAAGATGCAGCGTGTGGCCGGTGCGGTAAGCGATGTTGGCGACATGACACAGCAGCGTGCTCGCTTGGCCAATCGCGATTTCTGAGTTCGGCGTTTTGCCGGTGCGGATCGCATCGAGAAAGTTGCCCATGTGAATCACGTCGCCGTTGCCGACGTCGTTGGTCTTCTTCTCCACCTCTTTGCCTTGCAGGTCGAGGATTCGCATTCCGGGTTCCAGTTGCAGGGTTCCCTCGCTGCCGTAGAACGTTACGAATGGCAGGTTCTCGCCGCGTCGAGGATGACAACTGCTGACGTCCCACGAGATCGCCTTGTCGCCGAAGTGAAACATCGCAACGCCGGTGTCGGGTGTCTCTTGATCATCATCGTGCGCGTATCGGCCACCGACGAACGAGACGGTTGAAGGGCAATCGACTCCCAAGCCCCAGCGAGCGACATCGAGGCCGTGGATGCCGTTGTTGGCCATTTCGCCGCCGCCCCAGTGCCAATGCCAGTGCCAGTTGTACGGAATCAAGTTCGACTTGTACGGCTGGTCGGGAGCCGGGCCTTGCCACAGGTCGTAATCGAGATGCGCTGGGGGAGCCTGCACGACTCCTTTGCCAATCGGCCCGCGAGCTCCGTTGTAGACGCAGCGAGCCATCATCAATTTGCCGATCGCTCCCGCCTTGAGCTTCTCGATCGCCTCTTGCACGACTGGCCAACTGCGGCGCTGGTTGCCCATCTGCACGACGCGCTTATTCTTGCGAGCCGCGGCGACAATCATCTCTCCCTCAGCCGCGTTGTGGCTGCCGGGCTTCTCGACGTAGACATGCTTGCCCGCCGAACAGGCCAAGATCGCCGCCGGCGCGTGCCAGTGATTGCAGGTCGCGATGAAGACCGCATCGAGCGTCGGGTCTTCCAGCATCTTGCGGAAGTCGTGGACCCCTTGCGGAGTCCGGCCGCTCTTGTCGGTAACGATCTTCTGCCCTCGTTCCAGTCGGTTGGCATCGACCTCGCAGAGATAGGCGATCTCGACGTTTTTGTCCTTCTCCATCTTGAGCAGCGCATCAACGTGGCCGAGTCCACGGCTGAGTCCCATCACACCGACGTTGAGCTTTCTCGTTTCAGCGTCATCTGCCGAGAGCTTGGTTACACCCGACGCCCAGAGGCCCGCGCCGAGAGCGGCACTCGCTTGTAAGAAGTCACGACGATCGAACGACGAAGTCTGTGGATTCGGCGAGTGGGTCATGGCGGGAGACTCCTTAAGGCGGGAAGCGAGCGGCGCGTCACGTCGATGCGCGAGGCGAGCAAGCTATCGCAAGGGGTCGAACCTCGCGAGCGTCACGCTTTGTCGGTTGGGCACTCTTGCCCGACCGGGACGGTCAAGAGTGCTCATCCTACATTTCACAGCACATTGGCTTCGTGTCCTTCCACAAAGACTCGGCTGCCGACTTTGGCGAAACCGCTGCGAAGGTACGCCAACGCCAGCGGTTTGCCAGCATCTCCAAGTCGCATCCAAGCCGACGACGTGATCGTGCCGACTTGTTTGCCGTCCGGGGCCGGCTTGTCGAGGATCGGTGTGCCGGGATTTGGCAGCGGCCCGGATGATATTTCAAGGTGGCACAACTGGCGGTTGACGTGTCCCATCGCGTCGATGCGGGCGATGGGTTCTTGGCCGAGATAGCAGCCCTTCGTGAACGAGATTGCCAGCGCGGTGCGATTGACCTCTTGAGCGAGATTCTCCTCGGTGATGTCGATGCCGTAGATCGGAAACCCGGCGGCGATTCGCGACGAATGGAACTCGTCTTCGGTCGCGAGTTGCGTGCCGGCTTGTGTCAGCGTTCGCTGGACCTCGTTGCGCTGAGCCGTCGGAATCGACAGCAGCCATGTTGGCGAGTCGAGCCAATCGACTCGGCGAATGGATCGCAGCGGCAACGTCGCGGTCCCGTTCGCGAGATGTCCGTAATGCGGCAATGCGGCGACGATCAAGCCGAGCCGTTCGAGCAACTCAGTTGATTGCGAGCCGACGAGCAACAACTCCGCAAACTCGGCCGAGCGATCCGCGAAGCGGACGTCTTCGGTGATAAGGTAGCGGTCAAGGTGCGGCAGCAGCGTCGCGGCCGAGTTTGCGACCGATTCCACCCACAACGAATCTCGTTCGGCAAACACAAAGATGTGGCCGAGGACTTTGCCGTTGACGTTGGTGACGAACGCCTCGCAGCCCTGGCCCGGTTGCAGCTTCTTGATGTCGTTGGTGCAGAAGCTGTGCAGGAACTTCACGCGGTCGCGGCCGGTGACTTCGATTTGCGTGCGTGTGCTCAGGTCAAACAGGCGGGCATCCATGATTCAGCCTTTGATGACGCCGATGGGTTTCATCCGGGCCACCTTCTTGGACAGGCCGGCCTGATGGACCACATCGACGACGAGGTTCACGTCTTTGTAGGCATCGGGCTGCTCTTCAGCGAGTCCCTTCCAGCCTTGGGAACGAGCGACGACTCCACGCGCGAGCAGTTCTTTGTCGATGCGCCGGCCCTGCGCGAGTGCGACCGCTTTCGTGCGGCTGAGGACTCGGCCGGCTCCGTGGCAGGTTGTGCCGAAGGTTTGATCCATGCTCCCTTGCTGGCCGACCAGCACCCAGCTCGCGCGGCCCATGTCGCCGGGGATGAGGACCGGTTGGCCGACGGCGCGGTATTGTGCCGGGATCTCCGAATGGCCTGGCGGGAACGCTCGTGTGGCACCTTTGCGATGCACCCAGACTTTGCGCTGCTCGTCGTCGATCGCGTGTTCCTCGAACTTTGCGATGTTGTGAGCCACGTCGTACATCAGGCTCATCCCCAGTTCCTGCCACGGGCGACCGAAGACCGTCTCGAAGACTTCGCGCGCCTGCCACATCAGCAATTGGCGATTGCACCAGGCGTAGTTGGCGGCGGCGCGCATCGCGCCCAGGTAATGCCGACCTTCGTTGCTGAGCACCGGAGCACACGCGAGTTGCCGATCCGGGAGCACGATGCCGTACTTCTCCGGCACACCGCGCAGGTGCATGAGCGCGTCGTCGCAGACTTGATAGCCCAAGCCGCGCGAGCCGGAATGAATCATCACGCAGACTTGGTCCTTCGAGAGGCCGAGCACGGCGGCGGCGACTTCATCGTGAATGGACTCGACGATTTGCACTTCCATGAAGTGATTGCCGGAGCCGAGCGTGCCGCATTGACTGGCTCCGCGCTGGATGGCTCGGTCGCTGACGTTGCCGGGGGCGGCTCCGTCGAGCCGACCGCGGGCTTCGGTGTTCTCGATGTCGTCGTCGGTCGCGAGACCACGACGTTTGAGATAGCTGACCCCTTCGGCCATCAGCTCGCGGAGTTCGACCATGTCGAAGTGATACTTGCCCTTGCGACCGACGCCGGTTGGGACGTTTTTGAAAAGCTCGTCGATGAGCCGCGTCAGATGCGGCTGGACTTCTTGATGAGTCAGATTGGTGCGGATCAACCGCACGCCGCAGTTGATGTCGTAACCGACGCCGCCGGGGGAGATAACGCCTCCCTGGTCGGGATCGGTCGCGCAGACGCCGCCGATCGTGAAGCCGTAGCCCCAGTGAATGTCGGGCATGGCGAAGCTGGCAACTTGGATGCCCGGCAGCGTGGCGACGTTGGCGACCTGCTCGGGAGCCTGGTCGTGACGGACTTGCTCGATCAGTTCGTCGCTGGCGTAGATCAAACCGTCGACGCGCATGCCTTCTTTGTACGACCGCGGAATCTTCCAACAGCAGTCGTTCAGTCGAATCAGCGGGCCATCAAAACCGGGTTTAGACATTTGCGAGGAACGTATCGAGGGGCGTGACGATTTCCAAGACGCGCGACCACACCTGAAACAGGCGAGCGGGGCGGCGTCAGCCCCCCGGTTGTGCCGTCAATGCACCGGGGGGCTGACGCCGCCTCGCTCGCCTGGAGTTTTCATAAGTCACAAATCCCTTACCACCGACTGTCTGAGATGTCGAGAATCCTCCGGGCCGGAGGTGAGGGGATCATGTTGTCTGGTACCAGCACCGGTTTGCAGCGGAACTTTCACGCGATCACGACCAATACGTCGATCCTGGCGGACCCTTCGCGGTTCGTACGGAGATACGGCGCGGCGATTCATGCCTACCTGCACGCTCTGATTTCCAACGATCATGATGCGGACGAAGTCGAGCAGGATTTGCTCCTGCAAGTGGTCGAGCGTGGCTTTCCCGATGGCATGGGGCGTCGCGGCCGGTTTCGGTACTACTTGATGACAGTCGTGCGGAATGCCGCGCTGGGTTACTTCCGCAAGAAGTCCCGTCGGCCGATCAGTGTCTCGGACCTCTCCTCAATTCCGGCGGCTGTAATTGCGGATCAAGCGTGGGATCGCACCTGGCGCGAATGCGTGATGAAGGGAGCTTGGCTCGCGCTGCGAAAGCACGAGCAGTCCAATCCGGGCAACCTGTTTCACACAGTTCTGCGCACCTCGGTCAAACACGGTGAGGAAGATTCCTCGATGCTGGCCGTGCGCGTCTCCAGCGCGACGGGACAGGATTTGAGTGCCGAGGCGTTTCGTAAACAGCTCAGTCGGGCACGGCGGAAATTTGGCGAACTGCTGATTCACGAAGTGGCGCGTACAATGAGTGCCGCCACGCCGGACGCTTTGGAAGAGGAGCTCGTCAGCTTGGATCTCTTGAAGTACGTGCGCTGGCAGACGTGAGGCACATCGCTGTTGTGAACATCACCGTTGCGATTTCGCGCGGTGGTCAGAGCGGCTTGTCCTTCGGGTGGGACAAGCCGCTCGTTTTTTGGAGGACGGGCGCGACCGAGCCAGACGAACTGAGCGGCAAGGCGCTAGCCGCCGGTTTAGTGCGGATACAGTTGCCGGCGGCTAGCGCCGTGCCGCTCACGCGCCAGAGGAGCCGGAGTCTTTCGATATCGTGGACTTCTTACGGGCGATGTCCCAGTGAGCCTGGATCACGTCGGCGGCTTCTTCGGCGGTGGGCTTGTCGGAGAGGAACAACTTGACCCCCTTCTCCGCGGCCTTTTGCTGGGCCTTGGCCTGCTTGGGATCGTAGAAGTCGGTGGAGTTGACGTCGCGGTTCTGGCCGATCAGGCGGTAGAGCATCGTGCCGACTTTCAACAAGCCACTCGGTTCGAGCAGTGTTTCACCGGTGATTCGCTCGTTGTCGATGAACGTGCCGGTCTCAGAGTTGAGATCGTTGACCAGAAGCCCCAGCGGCGTTGGCTTGAGCGTGCAGTGTTGTGGAGCGATCCCTTCGCCGCGCTGTCTGAGCTGGCTAGGTCGGGCGCTGCCCACTGTGATCTCGTGATCGGGCAGCATCAGCTTCTTTCCCTTGAGCCGGCCTGACAGGATGCGGAGGACTCGCAACGAACTGGCCAACGCGGCTCGCGACAACGGCGCACCGATGATCGACAACACTCCGATCTGTCGCTGCTGGCACTTGGGGCAAGTGCGTGCTTTTTCGAGATCGTTCGAGTAGAGCTTGTAGTATGTCCCGCAGTGTTGGCATTTGACCGACAGGAATCGCATGGGATCGTCGAGCGCATTGGCGTTCGCCGCGTCGCTCATCTTAACGATCATGTCGTGCATGGCCCGTTCGGGAATTTGGACCATCGCCTGGCATTGCGAGCAAGTCACCAGCCGGCCTCGATTCTCCAGCTTCTCTTTCATGCGGTGGCCACATCGGCAACGGAAGCGAATCTCTCCTTTTTCTTTTCCCTCGCGTTCGTCCGCCTGCCGATCCCAAATCGCGTCGGCAACTTCTCGGATCGTGCTCACGAGCGTTTCGGGCTGGCACGGTTTAAGGATGTAGGCGTCGGCTCCCAATTTGGCGGCCAGATTCTGCGCCGCCTCTAACGCGATCTCGGAGTAGATCACAACGGGCAAAAACCGGTCTTGCTTCTTGAGCCGCTCGCAGATTTCAAAGCCGCTCTCACCCGGCAGGATCAGCTTCAAAAGGACAAGGTCTGGTCGATCCATCGAGAGGCTGCTGTGAACTTGCCCGCCGTCCTTGAAGGCCTTGGCCTCGAATCCGGCCTTTTCCAAAATGGCGATTGTCGCACGAGCGGACTCGGCCTCGTCATCCACCACCATGACGTAGCGTACGGCGGCGCGCTGCCCTCCCATTTCGCCGGATTGATAGCTGTCGCGCGACATGCCGCACCATGAGGAACTGAAACGATCGGCTCGGCCCAGAACAGAGCCGCTCTGTAAAACTGGGGGAGTATGTCGCGGCTTCGAGAGACCGGCAATCGGGGCCGACAGGTTCCGGCGATGTCCCCGATCAAAACGTAGAACGGACGCCTAAGTTCGTTCGATCGTTCGGACGCAGGCGTCCGAACTACTGGAACCGCTGCCCGGGCTGGACTGGATAGCCGCGTAGAAACTCGGCGGCCGACATCGGGCGTTTTCCTTCCGGCTGGAGCGATCCCAGTTCGATCGCATCCCGCCCCGCTTTGATCAACAGCCGCCCCGGTTCGGACGGCAATACGCTGCCGCTGGGTGCCGAACTGTCATCCGCAACGACACTCGCGCGTGGGAGGATGACTCGCAAGGACGAGCCGTCCGGTCGCAGCCAAAACGCAAAGGCTTTGGGCCACGGCTGCATCGCTCGAACATGACAGGCGATCTCGGCTGCGGTCTGCGTCCAGACGATCTGGCCGTCCGCCTTGCTGAGCCGACGAGCATACGTTGATTGCGAATGGTCCTGCGGCTGAGGGGGCGCGGTCCCGGAATCGAGTTGCTCGACAACGCGTAACAACACCGGCACTGCGAACGTCGCGAGCCGCTCTTCTAACTCACCCGATGTTTCGTTCGGACCGATCGGAGTCCGTTCGATCGCCAGCACCGGCCCCGCGTCGAGTTCTCGCACAATCTGGAAGATTGTGATGCCGGTCTCCGCCTCGCCGAGCCAGACGGCATGCTGAATTGGCGATGCACCCCGGTACTTCGGCAGGATCGACGCATGCACGTTGATCGCTCCCAGACGTGGAATGCTCAGCAGCTTGTTCGACAGGATTTGCCCGTAAGCGGCGACGACGTACAGATCGGCCTGCCAGCTCGCGAGCACCTCCAACGATTCCGGAGCGCTCGCCTTCTCTGGCTGAAACACCGGCAACTCACGAGCGATCGCCAACTCCTTCAGCGGATTGCGATGCTGATGATGCCCTGCTCCGGTCTTATCCGGCTGCGTCACCAAGCCAACAATCGTGTGCCGCGAATCGAGCAATCCCTGAAACGTCGGCAGCGCGAACGATCCGGTTCCAAGCATCGCGATCCGTAGCGTCACAGCCGATTCCTTTCGTAGCCGAACTCGTAAGAGTTCGGAACTGAAGTCTCACAACTTCAGCGACTGGGTTCATCGCCAATTACTTAGCCATCAAACCTTTTTCCAACACCTTAAGCTGCCGCTTGATCTCGTCGTCGGCGGGGAATTGCCCGGACGATTGCTGCTTCCGAAACTCGGATTCAAAGCCCAGCAGTTTGAGATCCAGCTTCAACCGTTCGTCCGGACCGAGCCGATCGACGAACAGCACGCCATCGAGATGATCGGTCTCGTGCTGCACGACACGCGCGGGGAGTTCGTCCAACTCCATCTCGAAGCCTTCGCCCTCGAGATCGTAGGCTTCGACAACGATTTCCTCGGACCGTTCGATATTGGCATACAAGCCGGGCAGGCTGAGACATCCCTCTTCGCCCGTCGTGGCTCCTTTGCGGCGGCGGATGCGCGGGTTGATGAAGACGAATTCTTCATCCTGCTGCTCCGGGTCGGCGGTCACGTTGACCACGAAAAACCGCAATGGCAATCCGACCTGGTTGGCTGCCAAGCCGATCCCTTTGGCCGAGTACATCAACTCAAACATCTCGCGCACGGTGGAGCGAAGTTCTTCGTTGATCGACTGGATCGGCTTCGACTTCCAGCGCAACACGGGATGACCATACTGCACAATCTGCATGAGGCGGCTCGGCAAGGCGGTGTGAGAAACGTGATGAGCGATGACAACGGCGGCGGATTATAGCCGTCACGGAAACAGGGTCGAGCAGCGGCTGCTCAGCGAACACAAACGTAGGGTGGGTCGAGTCATCGAGACCCACGAAAACAATCGGCAATCTTGGTGGGTCTCGATGACTCGATCCACCCGACTCAGGGGACGTCACCGACCGGCAGTAACACGGAGAACGTCGTTCCGTTTGCGGACGTTTCGGTCAGTTCGACTCGACCATCGCCCCGTTCCAGGATCAGTTTGCAGACGAACAACCCCAACCCGGTCCCGGTTTCTTTCGTCGTGAAATAGGGTTGAAAGAGCCGCGCTTGATCGGCTTCGGCGATGCCGTGGCCGTTGTCGCGAATGGACACGCGCAGCCCGGCGGCTTCGCGCTGTGTCGCGATTTCGATCGTGCCCCCTTCGGCCGTCGCGTCCATCGCATTGAGAATCAGGTTGAGGAAAACCTGCACCAACTGGTCGCGGACGGCGTTGAGCTTGGGAAGTCCCTCGGCATAGTGCGTCACGATCTGCTTGTTCTTGCGGCGTTTGTAGTACTTGGCGATGTTCAGCGCGGCTTCCAGGACTTCCTGCACATCGCACTGACTCCGTTCGAGCGTAGCGGGGCGGCTGAAGTCGATCAGTTCCCGCAGCGTGCGCTGGATGCGGCGGAGTTGGTCATCGACCATTTGATATCGCTCGCGCGTGTAATCATCGACGTCGCGGCGGTTCAACAACTGAATCACCGAACTAATCCCGGCCAACGGATTGCCGACCTCATGCGCGATCCCGGCCGCAAGCAATCCGAACGCGGCCTGCTTCTCTTGCTGCACGACCAGCGCCTGAGATTCACGCAGATCGCGGGTGCGGTCCTCGATCCGTTGTTCCAGTTCGTGTTGATGCTTCTGCAACTCCTCGTTGAGGAACGACAGCCGCCGCCCCGCCGATTGCAGCAACCCCGCCAGCGAAGTGCTGGCCCACGTCATCCAACCCAACCAGACCAGCATCAGCAGCACCCGCGTCGAATTGTCCGACGACTCTGGCGAGGTCGCGAACGCCAGCACTGAGTAACTCAGCGCGTGCATAGCGAACGTCGAATACGTGATCCACTGCGAATACCGAAACGCACACACCAGCAGCGACAGGAAGTAGTAAAACCGAAACGGACTTTCCAAACCGGCATCGAAGTGACACAGCAGCCCAATGAAGAGCGCCTCCATCACCGAGATCGCCAACGGCACGCGACTGAGAAACACTCGGCCGCGCAGGCTGAAGTAGGTGTCGGCGATCGCGTACCCGGCCCCCAGCGTCAGGATGCCGTTCAAGACTTGCTGATTCGACAACCACTCCGGCAACGCCGAGTGCGGCCTTCCAGCGTCGCGCCCCAGAAAATTCACCAGCGCATAACCGAACGCGAGACCAAACCATCGAATGCGAACCGTGATGGCTTCGGCCGAGAGTTCAAAACTGACTTCATCGCGTGGAGGTGTTGCGGTCACGGCAATCGGCTATGGGTTTCGCAGGTGTTGCACCCACGCGGGAGGAACGTTGACGAACACCCAACTGCGGTCAACGCGGTACTTCGACAAGTAGCCGTTGGCGATTTGGTCGAGTTCTGTCAGTCGAGCCTTCTCGCTCGCGTTGGCCACGAGCTTTCGCATCGGGCGGACATACATGTATTCGAAGTAGCTCAGCGTGCCGCCGGGCGCCAGCAGTTTGAAGTAGGTCTCGAAGATCGAACGAACCAGCTCGGCAGGAAAATTGTTGAGCGGCAGTCCGCTGATGATGATGTCGTAAGGCTCAGTCGCCGCGAACTCCTGAATCGGACAGACATGCACGGCGGAGCGATCTGCCGCCGCTCGGTAATGCGGGTCGGACACAAATCGGCCACGCAGCAGCCCAGCAAATGTCTCGTTGAGTTCGACCAGATCGAAACGATCCTCTGGCCGCAGCAGGCGGACGATGCGTTGCGTGACAGCCCCGGTGCCGGGACCGATTTCCAGAATTCGCCCCGGTCGATCGCGGCGAGCCATCGGACCGGTCATCGCTCTCGCAAGGAAACGGCTGCTGGGAGCGATCGCGCCGGTCGTCTCGAAGCGCTCTCGGAACTGCCGCAAGAATTCCCAATGATCTTTGAAGAATTGAGCCATGCGCGACTTTGTAGCGGCGTCTCAAACGAATTCCCAAGCCAGCGGTTTCGTGTGGTGAGTACTCTGGCAATAATCCGCGCCACCAACTCACGACGGAGACTCCCATGCGAATGAAGCTCATCAGCCAGTGTTTGATTTGGACGTTGCTCACGTCGAGCGTCTCCGGACTGGCTCAAGACGGAGCCGGCAACAAGAGTCCAAAACTGCCAGCCAATCCGGGGGTCTGGATCAATTCGCCGCCGATCACCAACGAGATGCTCGCTGGCAAGGCGGCGGTGTTGTTCTTCTTCGAGGAATCCGGCACTGGCGTCAATTGGGCGAATCTGCTGATGCAGTCGGCGAAGTCCGAAGGGACGCCGGTCATGTTCATCGGCGTGAACTCCGGCACGGCACGGCCGCAGTTGGAGGCGTACCTTCGCAAGAACAAAGTCAATTGGCCGGTGATCTGCGATTCGGATCGTTCGTTCGAACGGCAATTCGACATCATCGTCTCGCCGGAAAACACTCAGCAGGTGCGTCAATTGATGCCGGACGGCAGCTTCAAGACCGGAGACCTCAACAATCTCGAAGGCTCGGCCGTGGACGCCTCGCGCGACGCCAAATGGAAAGTCGATCCAGCCAACCTCCCGCAGGTGCTGCAATCCGCCTGGCTGGCCATCGAGTTCGGCAAATACCCCGACGCCGCGCAGACGCTGAAGAAGAATCAGTTTGGTAAGGGAGACGTCAAAGAATGGGCCGCCAAGCTCAATCAAGTCGTGATGGACGACCTGAACCGGCAGCTTGAGGACGCGAAGAAGTCGCTCGACGCGGAAAAGAAGTGGGATGCCTACAAACGCTATTCGGTGATTCCGAATCGGTTCAAAGGGTTCACGGTGCCTCCCGAAGTCGCGTCGAACATCAAAGAGCTGGCATCCGACGACACAATCAAAGGTGAGCAAGCCGCGATGAAGCAACTGGATCTCGCCATTCAAGCCGCGTCCCGTTCGCCGTCGGCTCGCAAGGGGGCGCTCAAGCAGCTTCAGAAACTGATCGACGAGCACCCCGGCACCGAGGCTGCGGGAGAAGCTCAGAAGCTGATCGATCAAGCGACGATGTGATGGGGAAATCTCAAATTTCAAATTTCAAATCTCAAATCTCCACCATGGCTGACACCGCGCTCGCTGACGCACATTCCAAACTGGAACGACTCAAGCAAAACCTTGGGACGGTCATTCAAGGCAAGCCGCACTGCCTCGACATTCTGATCATCGCGCTGTTGGCGAATGGGTCGGTGCTAATGGAAGACGTCCCCGGCGTCGGCAAGACGACACTGGCGAAGGCTCTGGCGAGATCGGTGAACCTGACGTTTCATCGAATCCAGTTCACCCCCGATTTGCTGCCGGCGGATATTCTCGGCTCGTCGATCTACAACCCGCATGACGGCACCTTTCACTTCCGCAACGGGCCGATCTTCTGCCATGTGCTGCTGGCCGATGAGATCAACCGCGCCTCGCCACGCACACAATCGGCGCTGCTGGAAGCGATGGGCGAATCGCAGGCCACGATCGAAGGCGAACGTCACGCCTTGCCGGTCCCGTTCTTTGTGCTGGCCACACAAAACCCTGTCGAGTTTCATGGCACTTACCCGCTGCCAGAAGCTCAGCTCGACCGGTTTCTGATCCTGTTGGATCTCGGATATCCCGACCCGGAGACCGAAGTCAGCATCCTCTATTCGCAACAAGAAGAGCATCCGCTGGAGCACCTGCAACCGGTTCTCGGCGGCGATGAACTGCTGGCATTGCAGCGCGAAGTGCATCACGTCCGTGTCGAGCCGACCGTCGCCCGCTATCTCGTCGAGATCATCAACGAGACACGCAAAGATCCGCGACTGAAACTTGGCGTCAGCCCGCGCGGTTCGCTGATGCTCTTCCGAGCCGCTCAAGCCGCCGCCTTCTCCAAGGGACGCAATTACGTCCTGCCGGATGACATTCAAGAACTCGCCACCTACGTCCTGGCGCACCGAGTCATCCTGACCTCGCAAGCCAAATACGGCGGCATCACCAAGCCGGAAATCATCACCGACGTCCTTCGCCGAGTTCACGTGCCGACGTGAAGGGTGAGGTATACGGATCGCAGAAAATCAGCCGCGCGGCGAATTGTTGGACTGATTAATATTCGTTACGGAGTCATGGTCATGCACAAGTTCTGTCTCGGCTTTCTATCGGTGTTGATCGCCGCCACGGTTGCATCAGCGGCCGATAGGCCCAACGTCATCTTCGTTCTGGCGGACGACCTCGGTTACGGAGACCTCGGCTGCTATGGGCAGAAGAAGATCCTGACTCCTAACCTCGACCGCATGGCTGCGGAGGGGATGCGGTTCACGCAGTTCTATGCCGGTTCGACGGTATGTGCTCCGTCGCGCAGCGTGTTGATGACGGGGCAGCATCTGGGACATACGGCGGTGCGCGGCAACGCGGGCAAGAACAACATGGAGGCTCAGACGCTGCGTGATGAGGACATCACCGTTGCCGAGGTGCTCAAAGGGGCGGGGTATTCGACCGGCTTGATCGGCAAGTGGGGGCTTGGCGAAGTCGGCACCGTCGGGCATCCGAACAAGCAGGGATTCGACGAGTATTTTGGTTTTCTGAATCAGCATCACGCTCACAACCACTATCCCGGCTTCTTGTGGCGGAGCTCGGAACGAGTCGGCTTGCCCAACGAGGTCGCCGGGGCGACACCGGACGGATTTGATTTCGGCGACGGCTACGCCACAAAGCGCGTGCAATACGCGGGTGACTTGTTCGCGTCCGAAGCGGCATCATTCATTGAGCGTCATGCACGGAACGATCGGCCGTTCTTCCTCTACTACGCGCTGACCGTACCGCACGCGAACAACGAGCGTTCGCGAGCGCTGGGCGATGGCCAAGAGGTGCCCGATTACGGTCCTTATGCCGACAAAGATTGGACGCCGCAGAACAAAGGCCAGGCGGCGATGATCACGCGCATGGACCGGCAGATCGGCGAACTCTTCGCGCAGCTCAAGAAGCTCAACCTTAATGAGCGAACGATCGTCTTCTTCTCAAGCGACAATGGTCCGCACAAAGAGGGAGGCAACGATCCCGACTTCTTCGATGCCAACGGCCCCTTTACCGGTTTGAAGCGGAGCCTGACGGATGGCGGTATTCGCGTTCCCTTCCTCGTTCGTTGGCCGGGAAAGATCAAAGCGGGATCGGTCTCGAATCACGTCGGCTACTTTGGAGACCTGCTGCCGACGCTCGCCGAACTGGCTGGCGTGAAGCTGTCCGACAATCTCGACGGGCACAGCTTCGTCCCCACGTTGCTCGGCCGAGACGGCGATCAACAGAAACACGAGTTCTTGTATTGGGAGTTCTACGAAGGGGGCGTCAATCAAGCGGTACTCATGAACGGCCGCTGGAAAGCCATCCGTCTGAAGAAGTCGAGTAATCCCATCGAACTCTTCGACCTGCACAACGACATCGCCGAAAAACAAAACCTCGCCGCGAGTCACCCGGAACTTATCGCCAAGGCCGCCGACCTGATGAAATCTGCGCACGTCGACAACGCTCACTGGAAGCTCCCGTAATCGACGCTGCTAGCGTCGGTGACAGCTATTGTCGGGATTCAGTGACGGACGCTAGCAGCGTCCGATACGAACTTCGAACGACAGTCACTCGAATAAGGATTTGCCCATGTTGCTCGTTCACCGCCGAATCACGTTGCTGTTTGCAATCACTGTCTTGGCAATCACGACATTTCAAACATCCTTCGCCGCTGAGCCGTTGATCGCCCGATTCGACGAAGCCAAGCGTCCCGAGAAATGGGCGGTGAACTTCGGCCATTGGGAACCGAAGGACGGCGTCTTGGTCTGCCGCCAGTTGGAGAAAGACAATCACGCCGCCGCGTCACGCTGGCAGATCCCGCTCAGGGACGCGGTCATCAAGCTGCGGCTGAAATTCGACGGAGCGGCTGGATTTCACCTCGGTTTCGATCCCGCTGCGGGAGAATTGAAGAAGCAAGGTCACCTCTATTCGCTGATCGTCACGCCGACAGAGGCGCAGATCAAGAAGCACAAAGACAAAGCGGACGAAGCCTCGAAGGACCATACGCTGGCGACCGCGTCGCTCAATGCCAAAGCGGGTGAGTGGCTCGACGTCGAACTGCGCACCGAAGGCGAAAAGGTCTCAGTTACGATCGGAAAGAACGCCAAACTAGAAGCGAGCGATCCGTCATTCTCCGTCGCGAAGCCAACAGTCGTCTTCCGAGTCATCGGCGGAGACGTGCAACTCGACGACGTACAGGTCACAGTCCTCAAAGTGGCAGAGATCAAGCCGGTCGAAAAGAAGGCAGCCACCAAGAAATAAGCGGGAGAACCTCATGTCGAATCAAGTCACTCGTCGTAACTTCGTCAAATCCAGCGTGACGGCTGGAGCCTCGCTGTTCGCTGCCCCGGCGATCCTGCGAGCCAAGAACCTCAACGAAAAGTTGAACGTCGCCTGCATCGGCGTCGGTGGCCGAGGCGGAGCGCACCTACCGGCGCTGGCCGATGAAAACGTCACCGCGATCTGCGATGTCTTCGATCCGACGCTCGGCAAAGTCGGCGAGAAATATCCGCAGGCCAAGAAGTTCGCCGACTTTCGCAAGCTGCTGGAACGAGACCGCGACTTCGACGCCGTCGTCGTCAGCACCTGCGAGCACACGCACGCCTTCGCGACATATCCCGCGCTGTTGCTCAACAAGCATGTCTACTGTGAGAAGCCGCTGACTCACAACATCTGGGAAGCGCGACAGATTCGCGAGACCGCCGCGCGGTTCAAAGTCGCCACGCAGATGGGGATTCAAATTCACTCCGGCGAGAACTACCGCCGCGTGGTCGAGCTGGTTCAAGCCGGCGCGATCGGCCCGGTGCGTGAGGCTCATGTGTGGGTTAGCCGAGCCTGGGGCCGTCAGAGCGCAGAAGATGCCGCGAAGTACAAAGACATTGTGCATGTCGAGGAGCGTCCAACCGAAGTGCAGCCGGTGCCGCAGGGATTGGATTGGGATTTGTGGCTCGGTCCCGCTAAGCCTCGGCCATTTCACAGCGTCTATTTTCCAGGGCCGAAGTGGTATCGCTGGTGGGATTTTGGCAGCGGCACGATGTCGGACCTCGGCAGCCATTGGAACGACTTGCCGTTCTGGACGCTCAAGCTGCAAGCACCGTTGACGATCGAAGCGTCCGGCCCGCCGGCTCATTCGGAAATCGCACCGGCATCGATGCAGGCGACCTATGAGTACGGTCCGCGCGGTGACATGCCGGCCGTCAAAGTGACGTGGCATCAAGGGGTCAACAAGCCCGCGATCTGGACCAACGGCGGAATTCCCAAGTGGGACAGCGGCGTGCTCTTCATCGGCGACAAAGGGATGTTGTTGTCTGACTACGGCAAGCACGTCTTGCTGCCAGAGAATGATTTCGCCGGCTATCAACGCCCCGCGCCGTCGATCCCGAAATCTCCTGGCCTCATGCACGAGTGGCTCATCGCCTGCAAAACCGGATCACCGACGACCTGCAACTTCGAGTACTCCGGCTGGCTGACCGAAGCGAATCATCTCGGCAATGTGGCGTACCGGCTGGGCAAGAAGATCAAGTGGGACGCCGCCGACCTGAGTTGCCCGAACGCTCCCGAAGCGGAGCGACTGATTCGTCGCGAATACCGCACAGGCTGGTGCCTGTGCTGAGGTCGTGAAATCGTCTAGGCGAGCGGGGCGGCGTCAGCCCCCCGGTACGTTTGGCGTCAGTTGTGTTCGACGTAGAACCGGGGGGCTGACGCCGCCCCGCTCGCCTGTCTTACGATTCGGGTTTGGTGGACTCGCGCGTGGGCAACTTCAGGAAGTGCGGCGCGTGGAATGAGACGGGAGGTTCGCCCGTTGTCTCCGTGAGGCACAGACTGCGCGGCATGTTCTCTGGCTTGTCCTCGATGCGCGAGATGTCGGCACCCAGAAAGTTCAGCTTGCGTTCGAGCGATTCGTAACCGCGATCGAGATGGTAAATGCGTTTGACGACCGTCGCCCCTTCCGCAGCGAGACCGGCAAGCACCAGCGCGGCACTGGCTCGTAAGTCTGACGCCATGACGCAGGCGCCGCTGAGTTGCCGCGCGCCGCTGATGATCGCACTCGGACCTTCGCGACGGATCGTCGCTCCCAGCCGGACCAGTTCGGCGGCGTGCAGGAACCGATCGGGGAAGACCTTGTCCGTGACCACGCTGATGCCGCTCGCCAAACAGAGCAGCGACATGAACTGCGCTTGCACATCGGTGGGCAGACCGGGATAGGGCAGAGCGGTCGCATCGACGGCCCGCAGTTCGAGCGGAGCTTCGATGCGCAGCACCGGATGGTCGTCCGCGACGTTGTGGCGCGTTGGCGTCGCGTCGCCTTCTAACGATCCAAGCAGTGCGTCGATGGCGTTGAGTTGATCGAGCGGCGTGGGTGAATCGTCTGCCAATTCAATGCGAACGCCGATCTCGCGCAGCTTCTCGATCACAGCGGTCATGTGCGTGAGGTTCACGTTTTCGAGTTCGACACAACCGCCGGTGATCGCGGCGGCAATTATTAGCGTGGCGGCTTCGATCCGGTCGGGGATGACGGTGTGTTCGACGCCGGTCAGCCGATCGACCCCTTCGATGCGAAGGAACGGCGTGCCGAGTCCGCTGATCTTGGCTCCCATCGCGTTGAGCATGTTGCCGAGGTCGATGACTTCTGGCTCGCACGCGGCGGCCTCGATGATCGTCTCCCCTTCAGCCAGAGTGGCGGCACACATCACGTTGCAAGTGCCGGTCACTGTGCTCCCGAATGGGCCTCCCAAGTAGATGCGATTGCCGTGCAGCCGTTGGACTTCAGCGATCACATAACCACGTTCGACACGAATCTCAGCACCGAGCGCCCGCAGTCCTTTGAGATGCAGTTCGATTGGCCGGTCGCCGATGTTGCAGCCTCCCGGCAACGACACGCACGCTCGACCGCGCCGCGCCAGCAGCGGGCCGAGCACACAGAAGCTGGCTCGCATCTTGCGCACGAGTTCGTACTCGGCGATCACCGGGCGCGAATCAATCACTTCCATCGACAGCGACCGGTCAGGCTGCCGTTCGATGCGCATGCCCAACGAACGGAGCAAATCGGCGAGCGTGGTGACATCTACCAGATTGGGAACATCGCGCAGCAACGTTGGACCGTCGGCCATCAACGCGGCCGCCATGATTGGCAACGCGGAGTTCTTCGCGCCATCTACACGCACTCGACCATGCAGCGGCTTGCCGCCGCGAATCACGAACATGTCCATCCTTGGACCCTTTGTTTGTAGTCCCGCCTTCAGGCGGTCATTGCAGCGCCGCCTGAAGGCGGAACTACGAACGAGGCGGGGCTTCTACCCTTTTCGGACGGCTCGGACAACACGAGGTTGCTTGGCCAGATCCTTGAGGACGGCAACATCGTCGTAGCTGCCGTTGGCCGCTAGGAGTTGCGTGACCGCGTCGGCCTGCTCGCCGCTGATCTCGATCAACAGTTTCCCTTGAGGCAGCAAGTAGCGCGGAGCGTCCGCAATCAGGCGGCGGATGATGTCCAAGCCATCGGGGCCGCCGTCGAGTGCGGATCGTGGTTCGTGCAGTCGAACGTCCGGTGCCAGCGTTTCGATCTCGGCCGAAGCGATGTACGGCGGGTTGCTGGCGATCAGATCGAACGGCTCGGTATCCACCAGCGGAGCGAAGAGATCGCCACACAAAAACTGAATCCGCTCCGAGACGCTGTGCTTGTCGGCATTCTCCCGCGCGATCGACAGTGCAGGCTCCGACAGGTCCACGGCGGTGACGATTGCTTGCGGACAGCGAACCGCCAGCGCGATCGCGATGCAGCCGGAGCCGGTGCCGATGTCGAGAACTCGCGGCTGCGCGAGCGGGTTGAGTCCTTCAAGCGCGTCAACGATCAGTGTCTCGGTATCAGGACGCGGAACGAGCACGTCCTTTGTGACTCGGAAATTCAGACTGAAGAACTCGCGATGCCCAACCAGATAGGCAACCGGTTCCGCCGCCGCACGCCGTTTTACGAGGTCACGCATGACCGCGCGCTGCTCATCGGTCAGCGGTTGATCGTAATTCGTGTAGAGCTGGATGCGCGGGCAACCACGGGCGTGAGCCAGCAGGATTTCGGCATCCAGTCGCGGAGATTCGCTGCCATGCGATTTCAGATGCGGGATCGTCCAATCCAGAATCCGCTTCACCGTCCAGGCATCTCCGGCAGGAGTCGGCGGTGTGTCGGACATGCAGAAATCCTTGGGTTGGATGGAGGCGTAGGGTGGGGCGAGTCATCGAGACCCACCGGACAAAGACAGACAGTGGTGGGTCTCGATGACTCGACCCACCCTACGCGTTGGGGTCGATGCCTTTCAGGCGTTCGTTGCGATCGAACTCCAGCATTTGGTTGACCAGTTCATCCATCTCCCCCTGCATGATCTTGTCGAGCTTGTAGAGCGTCAGGCCGATGCGATGGTCGGTCAGGCGATTCTGAGGGAAGTTGTATGTACGAATACGCTCGCTGCGGTCGCCAGAGCCGATCAGCGTGCGGCGTTGAGAGGCTCGATCCGAATGCGCTTTCTGTTGCTGTTGCTCGAAGATCTTGCTGCGTAGCAATCGCATCGCCTTCGAGCGGTTCTTGTGCTGACTCTTTTCGTCTTGGCACTTCACCACGATGCCCGTCGGCGTGTGAGTCAACCGCACCGCGCTTTCAGTTTTGTTGACCTTCTGCCCGCCGGGGCCGCCGGCGCGCATCGTGTCCATTTCGATGTCTTCGGGACGGAGTTCGACTTCGACGTCCTCGACTTCTGGCAGCACGGCGACGGTCGCCGCACTGGTGTGGATGCGGCCTTGTGATTCCGTCTCTGGCACGCGCTGCACGCGATGGCCACCACTTTCGAATTGCAATTGGTGGAAGCAGCCTTCGCCGGAGACCGAAAACGTGACCTCCTTGATCCCGCCCATTTCGGCTTCGCTGGAGTCGAGCACTTCCATCTTCCAACCGCGCACGGTGATAAACCGCGTATACATGTCGAGCAGATTGCGAGCGAACAACGCGGCCTCTTCGCCGCCGGTCCCCGCTCGAACTTCCACGATGCACGAGCCGCGCGTCATCGAATCGCCGGCGGTCAGCATGTCCTCGAGTTCTTCACGAATGGCGTTGAACTTCGGCTCCAGCTCGGCCAACTCCGCCTTGGCGTACTCTCGCGCCTCGTGATCGTTGTCCTCGTAGATCATCTGCTTGGTTTCGGCGACGTCCTTCTCCAGTCGATTGAAGTCGCGCACCGAGGTGGCAACTTTGCGCAGGCCGCCGTGCTCGCGCTGCAAGGCGAGCATCCGGTCCACGTCCGAAAGGACGGCCGCGTCTTGCAGCATCTGCTCGATTTCCTCGAAGCGCTGCAGTTTGGTTTGGAGGCTGGGATACATGGCGATTCAAGTCGGCTACGAGGAGGAAAACCAATCGGGACCACAAAAAATTCGGGAGGATGAATCACTCCCGAGCTGTCGTGTCACCACGGCAATGGCTCAGGGGAGATTCGTCCTCCCGATGTATGCAGTCAACCGGAATCCGTCGCTGCCAGACACGCCCTTACCGAGTGCGTCTGACGGCCGCTAACCCTTGACCTTCCAGTTGTATTTCTTGGCGAACTTCTCAACGCGGCCCGCGGCGTCGACGAACTTCATCTGGCCGGTGAAGTACGGGTGGCACTTCGAGCAAATATCAACATGCAACTTTGCGGAAGTACTTCGCGTGACGAACTCAGTGCCACAGCTGCAGTGGACCGTGACTTCCTGGTACTTGGGATGAATGCCCTCTTTCATGGCGACGCCTGAAACCTTCAATCTTGAGCGTAAAAATGCCGCGCGGCCACTTGGCCGGGCGAGCAAGGGGGCGGAGTCTAAGTGGCCTCTTCGGAATCGGCAAGGAGTCGCCCGCTTGCCACTTTAGCACGACGCGACAGCGAGCGGTTGTTCTCGACGGACCATTCGCTAGCCCACATTATTCATGCGTATCCAATGAAGCGGCCCGCGAGGGCGTAGAAGGTGTTGTGACATCAGCACTTCAACGCCGCAGGGAGGCCGGGCATGAGTTTACAGGGTGTGTTGCCGTTTGTCCTCGATTTTTCG